>Ga0214543_1000295_pt1 | contig 78237 bp, 43 predicted proteins | sample CNSS2metaG_FD_160094 | JGI IMG/M metagenome (GOLD analysis project Ga0214543, IMG submission 160094) | Root nodule microbial communities from cowpea collected in UCLA plant growth center, Los Angeles, California, USA - CNSS2 | ecosystem: Host-associated > Plants > Roots > Nodule | place: USA... | reverse complement strand
ATATATATATATATATATATATATATATATATATATATATATATATATATATATATAAAAGTCCGACTTCCGGTTCCTATGTATATATATTTTTTTTCATTTTTTTTTAAATTTAAAGTTTTATTATTGTATTTTAATTTTTTTATAATTTTTTTATTTAATATTTTTATTACTTATTTTTTTTTAATTTTTAAAGTAATAATTTTTAAAATTTATATGTTGTATAATTTTTAATATGTGTTTTAAAAAATAAAATAAGTTAGAAAATATATATTTGAGAAAGAATTAAAAATATTTAAAATCATTTAATTTTTTTATCTATGGAATTCGATTTCCGGTAATGTTTTTTGTTTTTCGGAAGTCGACTTCCGGTAATGATTTTTGACTTCCGGAAGTCGACTTTCGATGATATATTTTGACTTCCGGAAGTCATATATTTTGACTTCCGGAAGTCGACTTTCGAAAGTATTTTTGGGGTGTAATGTCCGTGAATTTCCTTAAATAGTCAAAGGGTATTTTGAGAATTTAAAAAAATTTTGTAGGTGCAGAAGAAATGCTTGGAGGTGTAGGAAGAAAGACCCTAAATGTTAAGTTTGTTCAATACACATTGTTGGTTTAGTTATGGACCGGTTTTTGGGCCTAATTTATTTTAGATGGGCCGGGCTGATATCCTTAAATTAATTTTTCTTTTGTGTGGAAAACATTTATACGTAATTTTTTAATCTGATCCCATTTATGCGGACCATGGATGAATTTTATATTTTATTTTTTTAGGACAAACTCCTATATTTGTTTTTAAGAGAACTTGCATTTCCTTCTGTTTCATGTTTGAAAAAGACATTCAACTCTTTATATTTTCAACAAATTAGCATTCAAGTCACTTCAATTTTTAAACATATATTCACATTCTTTATTTGTTTTTATAAATGAGAATCACTTCCATTATATTTTTAATAAAATACTACTTATTTATCTTATTTTATTTTTAAAAATTATATCCACTAACATTTAATAAAAATGTAAAAAAAACTAAAGTTTCAAAATATAAAAAATAAGACATTTTTATTGAAAAAATAATAATAATAGAACATATTTTTGTTAATAAAATAAGAGAATAATTTGTCACTTAAAATAAAAAGGTGAGTGATATTTAATAAAAATATGAACAAAGAAAGTCAATGTCAATATTAGGATGACAACTTGATTATCTTATTTTCGTATTTAAAGTAAATTTTTACAATGAATATATCAACAATGAGGTAATAATGAAAAATCATGAGACATGGTATCCAGACTCCCTATATTTGGAGTTTTTTTTTTCTTAATTCGTATTTTTAAATTAGACATTTAAAAATATATTTTTAGATCTTGATTCGAAAAAATTAACCTAAAAAATAATTTTATATTTCAAAACGAGTCTTTCGGAAAATATTTTTGAAATTGATGATATTTTGCGACACACTTATTTCGGAAAATATTATTTTACACATTTAAGAATGAGTGATCGAAAGATATTTTTGAATCGTAAAGTTTTTGAAAATATTTAATTAAAAAATATTTTTTAAATCGAGTAATCAGGAAGATATTTTAAGATATGAATATATTTTTTGGAACACTAATATAACATATGTACAAAATATATTTCGTATTTGATATTTTGAAAAATATTTTCGAAATTGAAAATACTATTCAATAAAAAAAATTAAAAAATAGTATTTAGTAAGGAGTAAATTTAAAATTTTATGGAGGTGCAGGAGGAAAAAACGGAGTGCAGGAAGAAACATCATTTCCTTTGTAGATAAAATTAGCACGGTTCCAGTTTATGAGGACGATGGAGGTTAAAGAAAATGATTTTTAGATTTTATTTTTTTTTAGGACAAACTCCTATATTTGTTTTTAAGAGAAATTACATTTCCTTTTGTTTCATGCTCAAATAAATTACATTTATGTTTTTAGTTTTAAAAAGACTTTCAAATCTTTATATTTTTAACAAAATAGCACTCAAGTCACTTTAATTACGAAACTTGAAAAAAATTAATGTAAAACTCATAGAGTAATTGTATTTTAATAATTTAAAACAAATAATAGATATAAATATAAGAATGAATATAGAAACGAAACGAATATGCAAACTAAAACTTTTAAAATAAAGCAAATATTGATATTTTTTTTGTGCCATGTATTTCGAGACCACTTGTATTAAGAAACATTTAATTTGAAAAATTAACATCATTCGATATGAATTATGGTGAGTGATGTAATAGGAATTATATATTTAAAATACAGACGAAATTATAATTATAGTTATGTTATCTAAATAACATTGACTAGGGATGCTTTTTCTTCATAAGTGTGGTTTAAATTTGTTGTGATTTTAATGAAAATTTCTACGTTGACTAGGTAGACACAATATTTTAAAAACTACAAATTAATAATTTAAAACAATTTGGTTAGTTAAAAAAATTAGTAATTTATTTTTTTATTTTTTATTTTTTATTCGTTTTGGTTTCTATATATTATTTATTCAATTGAGAATATATTTTAAAATAATATGCTTAATTGATTTTGGGGATTTTAGAAAAAAACTTATTGTAACTCTGTAGTTAAATTGACATCAAGTACACGGTGGTAAATTATAAATTTTTCATATATGAAAATCTGAGTCATATTTTACTTAAACATGTCATGTGTTAACATAAAAAATATTTCAAGATAGAAGATGATTTAATTTCGATACGTGACATTTTTACAATTAAATAAAAAACAAATACGAAAAATGTTGAATCAATTATCTAAAAATAAGAACTAAGTTATATTAAACATTTTCTCACGTTTATTTAATCATATCATTATATAACATAAGTATGATATATATATATATATATATATATATATATATATATATATATATAATATTTTTTCATTTCTATAATAACTAAATTATACTCTGACCCATTTAGACACTATCCTCGATACCTTGATATTGTTTAATGCAAGTTTCTTCCTACTTTAAATACTATATGAGTAAAACAACAATAACAATAGACAATGGTTTAGTCTAGGACAACAATGAAAATTATAGATCATATAGAAAAATCATGCATGCATCATGTTACAATATTTGTTATTTTTAAAGTGTTGAAATTTTTTATTTAAAATATATGTGTGAATAAGTATGTGCCTAGTTGTATATATGAAGGTGTCGTTTTTTAAATTTAGAAGGAAAAAAATTGCAATCTGAGTTTGAATTGAATCGATTTTGATAATTATCTGTACCAGAATTTAAGTCAAGCTTAGTTTGTAATAAAAAAAGTTTATATTGCACTTCATTTCAATCAAACCATTTTTATATATTTTAGTTATTTTTTTTCTTTCGCTTTCGTGTACAAATTTTCATCAGAAAACAGAAAAAAAAATTACATGGTCAACTATAAGAAATTATTTATGATAATTTTACAACAATAATAATTTGTTTTATCGTTGCACTATAAAATCATTTACCTCGTTAATGTATATATATTTTATTTGCATGAAAAAGACGACCTAGGAGAAATAATTAGATAAGCACAAATAATACGAAAAATATGTATATTTAAATATTTTTAATAACTACTTTTACTTATCAAATTATCACATACTTAAAAATCTAGAGAAAGTTATTAACAACTACCTTTAATATATAGAGTTCAACGTTTCATAAGGCTGTATACACGTGTTTGTCTATTTTCACAATCATTTATAAAAGTCTTATATTTTAGTTTTTGGTTGTTAAGACATTTAACGTCATGTGACAGCTTTTCACACCTAATTAATATACTAATAACTACCATTTCAATAAGTCAAGTGTATTAAAAATATATAATAGTATTTGCATTTTCTCGTTGTTTTTCATTACATCTCTTACAAAACAAAAATTACCGAAATTTACTTTTAATTTCTCATTTCATTATTTAAATTATAATCTTTTAATATATGTATTTACCTTCTTTTTTTTTTTTAAATAAGACACATTGTGATCATACGAAAATTTTATTTAAAAAATAAAATAGAAAAAAGAAAAAAAAAACGAAAAACCTGGGCACATTTATTTACTGTCTATTTCAATTTATTGCACTTTACTTCTCAAGTTTTTTTTTTCAATTTCTCTCTATTTCTTCTCTCAATTTTTCTTTTAAACTAAATTATCAACGCGTGTTATCATTGAATGTTTTTCTTGTAGAATTTATTTTCATTCGTAGTTCCTTTACACTTATTATAACAAAACTATTAATTTACATTCGATATCCCGATATCGGAGATAGGCTCAAACTTGAGTCTGATACCATGTTAAAAGTGGGTTTTAAGTCTAATTTAACCCTACAAAACCTGTAAGGTAAGGTTTGCACCTCATTTATATATTGTGAATTGGCTTTATATCTAGTCGACGTGAGACTTTTAACATATTTATTTATTTGTTTCTTTAAAATCCATTTAGATATATGTTCCTGTTTACAAAACACGAAAAAAAAAAAATAGAAAGAGTGAAATGCTCCACTATCATTATCCAAGTGGTGTGCAATTATTATAGCAGAGTGAGAAGCCATAGATGCAGCAGAAACGTGTTTTCTAAAGTCAACTTCAGAATCACCAATCTCCGTGTCGACTCTAATGTGAAGACTGTGTTTACTATAAAAAAAACAATTAAAGAAACTTCATAAGTAGTAATATTCTTTTTTGCTATCTAATCATATAGATATAGCATAGCAGCACAAAGTTATTAATGTTGACTTCATTTCCAAATGTAAATAAATCGTTGGTTAAAAACCCTCTTTTCATTTTTCTTTATTATTCCACACAAGAGTACGTATTTGGTCCATTAACAACTTTTCCACATTATTCTATTATTATTATTCTTATATTATAATAATATATTCCGTTTGGTTGAAGATAGCATATAGATGAGGGTCGAGGAAGGAGACAATTACGCGTTTCATGTGATTGCTTAAAATTAAACACCAATCATTCTATATATACCTTCTTCTTCTTCTTCCCACTCTTCATCTCCACCTTTTTTTCTCTTACATCTTCCAACCAAAATCATACACATCGATCACAACTACTTCATTATTTTCATCCCACTCTTCTTCTTTCTTTCACTTTTCCTTCACTCAAAATTTACTCTTCAAATCCACGATTTCGAACATGGCGTGCTTGGTATCTCGCTCGGGAAGGGAATTGCAGAGGTACAACAACATGGGTGGCCGCCAAGTTGTTGGGTAAGTTTGTTTCTTGTACTGTGTCTTGTCGTGTCTGCCAAAAATGTTTGATTTTATTGTTCACGTGGGTTAATTCGTTTTCTATAAAAGTTGCTGGATTGGATTGGTATGGTAGGTCCCTGGTGGCGCACTTTGTTTTTGGATCTTCCCATTTTTGTTTTCGCATTGAAAAGGCTCGGAATAGATCCAACTTGATTCATTCATCACTCTTTGTTTCGGTGCTTGACTAGGTTTTTATAATGTGCAGGTGCATACCTTATAGATATAAACAAGACGTAGATGGTAACATCAGTGACGAATTGGAAGTACTTGTCGTTAGTTCTCAGAAAGGCCAAGGATTGATGTTCCCTAAGGTACATCTTCGATTGGGTATTCTATTTGATAATTCCACTCTCATTTTTTTTTCTCATGATTTAGTGTAAATTATTAATTAATATATCATTTAAAAAAAAAAATTAATGATCCACAATAAATCAAAAAGTCAAAAAGAATGAGAATTATAGTATAATTTTTCTTAACATTCATCGATTAACATCGCGTTTATCTTATGATCACAGGGAGGATGGGAACTTGATGAATCTGTGGAAGAAGCAGCTTGTAGGGAATCTCTTGAAGAAGCAGGAGTATTGGGAATTATTGAGGTATGTAGTATTATTGTATAAAATTAATGTTATACACTTTGAATTTTTTTTTTTTGTTATTATTGAAACTTTAATTAATTAATATAATTTTGGTATTTTGACGTGCAGCATGAATTGGGGCAGTGGTATTTCATCAGCAAAAGACATGGCATATATTATGAAGGGCACATGTTCCCCATGTTTGTCAAGGAACAGCTTGACACGTGGCCAGAGAAAAATTTACGGAGAAGAATTTGGGTATGTTTATGCTCTATATTTACGTTGCACATGCTAATTAATTTTTTTATTAATTATATACATATTTTGCACATTTTTCTAATTTTTTTTGTGGTTATTTTTTGTAGATGACTGTTGGTGAAGCAAGAGAAGTTTGTCAGCATTGGTGGATGAAGGAGGCATTAGATATATTGGTTAAAAGAATAAGGGTGTCTTCAGAACAAGGAAAAAAAGATATGGTTTTGGATGATTCTTTAGGGTTTTAAACAGTTTAATTAATGTAGGGTAGGTCTCAGAATGTCAATATTTTGTTATAGAGAGGAACAAAATTGTAGAGAAAAATGGAGTTACAATTTTTATACAAATTTAATGGTACACATTTCAAGAGTTAAATAGTTTCATTTCGGTCCTTCTCCATGTTTTTGTTATATATGTTTTATAAAATGTATACTCCAAAATTTATTATACACTTAGGTGTGAATCTATTAATGAAGTACAAACCCTCTTTCCAACCATCTCTAATTTTGTATTACATGGAATGTAATTTGTCACTATAGATTCTTAATTATATACTTTACATTTTTCAACTTTATCAACTTGATAAAGAATCTTAATGAATATTTATATACTTTCATAATAATAAAATGTAAAAACAATGATATTGGATTTGAAGAATATTAGATTTGAAGAAAATCATTAAAGAATAATTAATTTAAAGATTAAAAATAATTAGTGTCTAAAAGAATTACTATTATTAATAAAATTTATAATGAATTTCTGAATTAGAGTTAAATTAATTCTAACATTATGTATCAAATATTTAATTATGTATCATTATTAGTCTCTATTATAGATTAGATCTTAATTTATACAAATAGTTTTTTTTTCTTTATCTCTAAATTAATTAATGATTTTGTTGGTGTGACATAAACACTTTTAGTTTAATATCTAATTGTATATTTAAACATATACTAATATAATGAATTAATAAAACAATTAATTATGTCTGTATGTTTAAATTTTACAAAATACCTTTTAAGGTAGTTGAAAATTATTGGGTTCATAATTTAAATAAATTATGTTTTCAAAAGAGATAATATACTATTATATGCTTGAACCAATGTTATTATAATAAAGTAATATTGACTTTGAGAGTATTATCTCAAGAGAGGTCATTATTTTTATACTCTTAAACTAATGTCGGTATCATAAAGGAATACCAACTTTAAAATAACGGTTGAAAATAATCACGAAAAATATTTATATAAAACTATTCATTGTTATTATACCATATTCCTAATCAATCTAATATTATATTCCAAAATAAACTAAAAGGACTAATACATATAAAGATAGAGACTTCTCACAGGATTAAATTAGTTCACCTTTTCAACTCATTAGAGCATTAGAATGTATGTGGCTTTAATGAGTTATTTATTTTAATTTTACAGTGCCACACATACTATAAATAAAAAATCATTATAATATTTAGATGAAGATTTAACTTAATTTTGCAATTGAGTAAATATATACTGATACTTAATATATTTTTTATTAGTTTATATCATTTGTAACATTTTTTTTTCTCAAATATAACTGGTGATTAATCACAAATTCGTTAATTTTAATAGTAAAATTGATTAAAGAATGATATACTTAGCTTTAATAAACTGTTTTATTAGTATCTTCGTTGCCTTGAATCATTGCACATCAGCACCATAATTAGCGAGAAATCACTCATCTTAAACAAATAATAATATGTTTATTCATACTTAGTTATAAATATTATAAGAAGATATTAAATAATTAACAATTAATTTAAAATGAAAAAAGGTGCAGTGACTCGAAATTCGTCACTAGTGCGCAGACATATGGTCAATTTCAGCACACGTGCATTAAGCCTTTGCCTCTCAGTACCCATAATGCGAATTGTATGCTTTTCTCATTTTAATATTACAAATTGAAAATATACTATTTAAAGAAATAAATGAGTAAGTAATGCTTAGTTAATAGTTACTAGAGAAACAGTTTTATAAAAATAAAATATTAATTTGAGAATATGAATAATTGAGACGTGAGAAATTAATTAGTAAGTATGGTAGAATTTGGTCAGAAAGTGGGAACCGAGGGAGAAAAGATTCCCTGTATACTACGTGTGGACCGTACATAAATTCTTGGTTTGATCCAAAGAGGTTTTTCTTCTTCCGATCAAATCAAAGGCTGAAACTTCTTGCGCACATACCACGGACTCTGATTGGGAAATCAGACCACGGGAATCTCAGGTCAAAATATTTCAGTTTTATTTCTTGTAGGAATTTTTTCATCATCTTCTTTTGATAGGTGTTGCAGCAAAACTGTGGATTTAGTTATTTCAACACATTTCTCACGTTCTCTTTCTCCTGTAGCCAATATTATTATCTTTTTCTTTTTTTTCCTTATTTTTTCATTTTGTACAAAATTCTAATAATATGTAATCATTTTAAGGGCTATTAAACTCTCTCCTACATTAAATTTTGAAAATATTTTACTATAATCGCATACCAAAATTACTATAGATTTTGGATGTAACATATCAATACCAAAAATTAGGTTTTCTATATTTCTAAAAAATTTAAAGGACTATTCCATCATTATATTCTAAAAGATATATTAGGTGTTTTAAAAATTTATGGTGTTTTAGAAGTAAGGTGCAAAAAGTGAAAAAGAGTAGGTAAGTATATAAAAAAAATTGATTAATGAATTTTTTTTTTTATATTTGGGTTGGGTTGATGAGTCAACCCAGTTCATCGTAGATTTAATTTGAGTCAGCAAATTTTTAATAAATCAGATTCATTATTGATTTGTATTGAAAATTGTAATCATTTTAGTTTAATCCATCAAAATGTGATAGGTTAAATTAACTCATAAGTTTTAAATAATTTTGATAACTCTAATCTAAGAAACTGTCTATATGATTTAGGCTAACCATATAAAAATCCATAAAATTAATTTTCATGATATAATTATTTAATTATTACGTATTTATTATAATATTTAACTTGTTCATTATACATAACTCGTGAACTTTGCTATGCACATAAAGTCTTAATAGCATCTACGAAAGTTGGTTTTGAAGTATTGGTAAAATCCAACCGTCCAACTTTTTTCCATTATCACACGCTCCTTTCACATCATATTTACATGATTTTGTTATAATGGTTTAAATTCTTCACTCAACATTTTCCATTGGAAAAGTATAATAAAAACAAAGAAATATCAGTGTATAAATAATTTTGTAAAACAATTAGGTTTAATGATTTGCAAATAATGTAGGAACCATGTTGTTAGAATTGAACCCATCACAAACCTGTAAAGACACAGATTCAATGTTTGACTATGTAAAGACACAGCTCATGACTTTGTTCAAAAAATAAATTGCTAAAGTTCTTCTTTCCTATGTGTTTCTCGTTGTGTTAAAAGTTAAAATTTCTTCTATATTTGTGGTCAATTACTTTTTGGAGCTTGTGAACACAATACAGCTGCATTTTTCTTTTTTTACAAAAAAATGATTAAAATAAACTATTTTCATATAGCTAATCGCAAAATCGTATTAAAATAAACTAAAACATTTTATAAACATATTATAAGTCATTTTTACAAAAAAAAAAAAAAAAAACTCATTCGTACGGATAAGTTAATTAGTTTAAGTGAAAAAGTAATATATATGCAGCCAAGATTCCCTTGTCTCTTTAATATTTTTCTTATCTTATTTTATTTTGAATTTCACGACTCTAAAAGAATGTAATATCATAAATGTAATATCCACACAAAAATTTATTGCCTAGAAAATATAATTTAAGAACATTTTACTGTGTAACCCATGGTTACCGGCAATTTCTTTAGTTATTATGAAGTCAAACGAATGAAAAAATATTTCTTAACAAAATTTTACTAACAAATTTTTGATCATGTATACGTGACACCTCAATAAATAAAAGAAAATTTTGATATGATTTAAGAAAAGAATAAAGATGTTTGATGTATAATAGAAAATCAAATTTTATAAAAAAAAAAAGTTTTTTAAAATATCACAATCCCGAACTAATATAATATACTTTGTAGTGGTTCATATTTTTAAACTCATCATTAATTTTTTTTATATTGTGCATAGAATGATAAGTGAATTTGTTTTTCTTTTAATATTGTCTACTTTTGATTTTAACGAAAACATTTATATTGATTATGTATAATACGTGTATAATATTTAATTTTTTAAATTAGGTACAATATAACATCTTCGCTTTCTCCTCATACCCAAATTCATCATAATATTTGTCTCCATCTTCATATTCTTTCTATTTGAAATTATTTTTTTAAATTACATATTTAATTATTTTTATTCTTTTCTATAAATATTTTAAATTTATTTATTTGTTATATTTAATATTTATGTAATTATAATTTTGTATTACTAATTAATATTAAAAAACTAAAATGTTTTTTTTTTAAATTGAAAAATTCGTAGTTTCTTTTAAGATTTATTTGATTATACGTAAGTACACTAAATTTTGTTGTGATAAAAGAAAAAATGTGTAAGATATCAAAAAAATTGACACATAGTTATGCTATTAAAATAGATAAACAGTAACTCATTTATATAACTTAAATAATAATAATAATAATAATTATGAAAGTATTATAATTATATCAAATAATAATTAAAAGAAAAAAAAAATATTATTTCTAGTTAACAAAATCTAGGTATCAATAAATATATCATTTTTTTGTTATTAATAAATATAACATTTAAATCCATCACTATTCAATTTGACTTGTTTGGTTTAATTGTATTCGACTAAGTTCAAAAGGTTGGTTTGATTTTTCATTAAACCAAACCGATAAAAACCCTTAATATTATCTCCATTATCTCTTGTAATTTCATAACCCAATCTTGAAACTTATAAAAACAGTTAATTGATCATGTTTTCTTACTATTTTTTTCTTTATCTTCGTCTATTTATTTGATCTCTTAATTGTTTTGTTAATTTCAATCTACCCTATTTACTTTATATATTTAAATTATTTTTATAATATTTTAAAACATTACCAATTTTTATAATATCTTAAAACATTACTAATAATATTTTTTCTAAAAGTTTGGTATTTTTATTTTTCTCTATCGTCTTCCAACAAAATTTGGTGATATGTGAAACAACTTTCGTAGTTATTTCTTTTATATTGACGCGTTCCTTTGCTTCTCAAATAAAATCTGATTTTTTTTTGTCCATTTTATAACTTACTTTCATAACTTTTAAATAAAATATATAGCATGTAACAATAAGTATTTTATGGGTATATTTAAAATTGGAAAAGATGTAAAATATTATAAGATATTGATTTGAACTTATAAAAAGTATTCATATACTTAATTTAAATACAAAGTTATAAACATATGACGTTTCAAGAATAAATGAAATCTAAGTACACCAATTAAAAAATTCAAATAGTGAATACAAAATATAAATCTCTTTGTGTTGGAAAATTGAAAACTTTGCTATAGGGGTGATTTAAGGTAGAACTTCTTTACCCCAGTCTATTTTAGGTGTAGATAACAAATACAGATATAACTTGTCTAATTAATAATTTATTTTACAATTAAATCATTAAGTTGATAATAGATATATAGCCAAAAAAAAAGAAAAAAAGAGAGAAGTTTCACTCAATTATGTTTTAAAGTATAGTCAAAAGTATTAGTTAAGAAAATTATGTAATTAATTAATTGAGCAATTAATATTATTAATTAGGGGAATGCTGAACCTTCCCGAAAATAAGATAATTATGCCTTGCTCCTTGACTGCCAAATTTCTATTCAAGAAATGTAATCAGGTATTGATCTAAATGGTCAAATAGTCACATATTACTACAAATAACTATTTATAACGTTACAATATATTTTTAATTTATAAAATATTATTCAAAACGTTATATAATTACTTAGAATTTTAATAATGTACATAAATTTATAATATATATATATATATATATATATATATGACAATGGTATTGGTATTTTTACAATTAGATTTTGATAATTTTTTCTTAAAACCTGAAGTATTATTTTTTAAGTGGTGTTGAAATATAAAAAAAATATGAAAAATTAGAAAAAGAAAAATCACTTAGATGATGATATTTCAGAAAATAAGATAAAATTGTCAAAATTTAGTTGTTGAAAAATCATTTTTCATATATATATATATATATATATAATTAATATATTATGTAATAATTTATTTATTATTATTCATATATCAAGTTATATGCTGGTATGATTCATCCTATATTAAGTTTAAAGATTGTACGACGGGTCATAACATTAGTTAACGTAGACAAACAAAAACAGATTGTTTCTGTATGAAATAGTAATATATATATATATATATATATTTTTTTTTTTTTTCTGTCGCATGCCGGGAAAGTTTTCTTAAATCTTCACACAACTAAGATTTTTTGAGTACTAAAGTATGCTAATTTTAAATGTGCAAATCATCTTTACTAGTGTAATTATAGTTAGAAAAATAAATCGTATTATATCAAATTATATATATATATAGTATATTAAATCATTATTTTTAAATAATTTAAATATTTTATACTTTTCATAATTCTTGATATATATTATATAGACAAATATTTAAATAAATTCAAAAATTAAAAAAATACCAAAAAAGGAGTAGAGATAAATGATGCAAGCTTTCCCTTCCGTAAGAGCTCATATATGATTAACTGAAAGCATAACTTGTAGCTGAAAAAATTAATTACATTAGATTTACGTAATGATTTTTGTTAGTTCCTAACATCATCATATTTATAAATACTTTTATTTAAATATCTCTAATGTTATCATATTTACTTATTTTATAGCTATTTTTATTATCTTTGTTTAATATAGTATTTCTAAAATTATTTTATTTTATAACTAAACATTTTTAATATAACATCTCCACATATTTGTAGTTAATGTGGAAATGATAAATATTTTTTTATCATTAATTATTAATATTATATATAAATAAAAGTATGTCATTAATTATTAATATTATATATAAATATAGAAAATAAATAAATGAATATTTAGTATTAAAAAAATACAATTTAACAATTAAATTAGCTATCGAAAAAATTGATACTAATAGTTCCAGATTAATTTATTGAAATAACGACTAAATTATATTATAATATATATATATATATATATATATATATATAATTCATACATGCATATTTATTTATTTAATAATGAAATTTGTTTTTCTTTAATTTATTATGTTGATTAAGATATATAAATGTCTATATGAATATAAAATATAATGTGTAACCCAATGTTTGATTTTGATATTTAAATGAGTAAAATGCGAACAAGAAAAAATAAATGAATATTTTTAAAGGTTTACATTGTATTTTTTTTAAATTTAATTTTAGATATAATTTGAAAAAAAATGCGAATATAGATATTGGAAAAGACAATCAATTACTTTTGTGTATAAGGATAATAAAGCAAATAGAATATTGATTATAATAAAAGAAAAATATCTTCAAGTAAGTATTAGTCGCTCCCTTGATAGTGAAATTTTAGGGAATTGTTTTTTCAACCTTAAAAAACTCACATTGCTTAATCAAAGTGTTTGAAGTTTTGATATGTGACTCTTGGAAATGTATAAATTTTATGTTTGAAGGGATATTCATATATTTGATGTTTGTAGACTATTCGGAATTCTCGAAGGAGATTAATTTCCATGTTCAACAAGCTAGAATTAGGAAATGAAAAAGAAAAAATGGTAATGTTTTAAAATAGTAAAAAATCAATTTAAATATATAAATTAAATAGGGTAGATTGAAATTAACAAAAGAACCAAGAGATCAAATTAACAGAGAAGATAAAGAAAAAGAAATTGTAGAAAAAATGATCAATTAACTGTTTTTATAAGTTTCAAGACTGAGTTATGAAATTACAAGAGTTTTGTTGGAAACTGAATATTTTATCAACCAACACTTTCCTGACAAGGACGAGGAAAAAGCAAGGAAGCCGAGAGAGAAAAATAAAAATACCAAACCTTAAAAAAATATTATTGTATATTCTTATTCATCACTTTTTAAATTCTACTAATTAAAAAGTGCATTAATTGAGAATAATACTTTTAATTTTTTTTAATAACATCACATTCTCTTTGTACATTTAATAATATTAATTAATTATTTGAAAAATATAAAAATATATATATATATATATATATATATATATATTATAGATGTTGAAAATATAATATTATATTGAAAAATAATAGGTTACCATCCAAAATACTAAATAGTATAACACTTATATGAAGAAAAATATAAATATTATAAAGGTTATGTTATGATGTAATAAAAAGAGTTGATGAATTTGACTTTAAAAATATCAGAAGCTACCATAAAAACTTACCGTAAATATTTAAGAAAGGAATAATATTCACGCGTATGGTAACTGCTTGGACGAATCAGGAACAAAGTGTTTGAATAAGTTCTGCTACGAAACATCGCAGAAGCTACACACAAAATTCACTTCATCTTCATCTGAATGATGTCGTCTCACACTATTTATGTTATGTTTTCGGTTCTTTTCCATCACATCACATCAAACATTCTCAGTTCTCTCCTTGACCTTCTCAGTTCCAAAAAATTCTTTGTTGTTTCAACTCTAAGTCCTCACAACAAGAATTGTTTTTGTTTTTTGTTTGTTCTTGACCATATCCTATCATGGCGAGACCACACAGTACGTACCCCATCACATGCAGGAAAAAGTGGCGAATGGCTTTCACTGTCATTTCCTTCGTCAAGGCCCTTCACCATCTCTCCAAGAAAGCTCTTCATATGAAACCCCAAACCCTCTTCCGTTCCTTCTCCTACCTCGCCATTGACGTTGCTCCCCCACACGTGCCTTCTCCACGTCACAAACTTTCCATTGCTGATCCCAAACTACTCAGTCACATGGTAGGGGACAAGAGACTCGACTCTCTCACCCAATTTGGAGACATCAAAGAACTCGCTGCACTTCTTGAAACCGATCTCAAGCGTGGCATAAGCGACGACGACAACGATGACATTGATCGCCGAAAACGCGTTTTCGGTGTCAACGTGTTCACGAGGCCTCCATCCAAAGGTTTTCTTTCCTTTGTTCTTGAAGCTTTCAAGGATACCACTATCATCATCCTTTTGTTTTGTGCTGTTCTTTCCCTTGGCTTTGGAATCAAGCAGCATGGGTGGAAGGAGGGGTGGTACGACGGAGGAAGCATCATATTGGCGGTTATTCTCGTTATCGTCGTGTCTTCCGTGAGTAACTTCAACCAATCTAGACAGTTCAAGAAGCTTTCTGCCAAGAGTGGCAACATAGGAGTTGAAGTGGTACGAGGTGGTCGGCGCCAGAGCGTGCCGATCTCGGAGGTGGTGGTGGGTGACATTGTGCAGTTGAAGATTGGCGATCAGGTTCCGGCGGATGGGTTGTTTCTAGAGGGACACTCGTTGAAGGTGGACGAATCCAGCATGTCGGGGGAGAGTGATCACGTGAATGTGAACGCTGACACAAACCCTTTCTTGTTATCTGGCACAAAGGTCGCCGAAGGTTTTGCACGCATGCTTGTAACTTCTGTGGGCATGAACACCGCATGGGGTGTGATGATGGGTTCGATCACGAGAGAGCTCGATGAGGAGACACCTTTGCAAGTGCGTCTCCAGAAATTGACTTCGGCTATTGGCAAGGTTGGGTTGTTTGTGGCTGCACTTGTTTTGGTAGTGTCTATGATAAGATACTTCATGGGGAGTACCAGAGATGATTTTGGGAACCGGGAATTTGTCGGGAGAAAGACAAAGTTTGATGATGTCATGAATGCGGTTGTGGGGATTGTTGCTGCGGCTGTGACGATTGTGGTGGTGGCCATTCCAGAAGGGTTGCCACTGGCTGTTACTCTGACTTTGGCTTATTCCATGAAGAAAATGATGAGGGATAATGCCATGGTTAGGAGAATCTCTGCTTGTGAGACAATGGGGTCGGCAACAACGATCTGCACTGATAAAACTGGTACTCTTACAATGAATGAGATGAAGGTGAGTGAGGTTTGGGTGGGAAAAAAGCTAATAGCAGAAGGTGGGTATTTGGCGCCGAGTTTAGTCCAGTTATTGAAGGAAGGAATTGGGCTGAATATCACTGGAAGTGTTTACCAACCCCAAGAAATTTCTCTGCCTGAAATCTCAGGTAGTCCTACTGAGAAAGCGTTGCTTTCTTGGGCGGTGATGGATTTGGGGATGGACATTGATGAAGTGAAGCAGCATTGCGAGATAATTCACGTGGAGACGTTTAACTCTGAGAAGAAGAGAAGTGGGGTTCTGATAAGGGAGAAGAGAGGAAGCAACAGGGTGCATACACACTGGAAAGGTGCTGCTGAGATGATATTGGCAATGTGTTCAAATTACCATGACAACACAGGGGAAATCATGATCATGGGTGATGAAGAACGAGCACAAATTGGGAACATTGTGAAGAACATGGCTACAAAGAGTTTGCGATGCATTGCCTTTGCCCAAAAGAGTTCCAACGAGAAGGTCTGTGAAAAGCTTGAAGAGACAGAACTAACACTGTTGGGAATACTTGGATTGAAAGACCCTTGTAGGCCTGGAGTGGAAGCAGCTGTTGAGTCATGCAAAAATGCTGGAGTGAAGATCAAGATGATCACGGGAGATAATGTGCACACAGCGAAGGCCATAGCTTCTGAATGCGGGATTCTTGATCCTAGTGAAGAATTGGATGAAGATGCTGTGGTTGAAGGGTTTCAATTCAGAAATTACTCGCATGAGGAGAGAATGGATAAGATTGAGAGAATCAGGGTGATGGCGAGATCATCTCCATTTGACAAGCTTCTGATGGTTCAATGTTTAAAGCAGAAGGGTCACGTGGTGGCAGTCACAGGTGATGGTACAAACGATGCACCTGCTCTGAAGGAAGCTGATATTGGACTTTCCATGGGAATACAAGGCACAGAAGTGGCAAAGGAGAGCTCAGACATTGTTATCCTTGATGACAATTTCTCTTCTGTGGTGACAGTACTACGTTGGGGAAGATGTGTGTACATAAACATTCAGAGGTTCATTCAGTTTCAGCTCACAGTTAACATTGCAGCACTTGTCATAAACTTTGTAGCTGCAGTTTCTTCTGGTAAAGTGCCTCTAACTGCTGTTCAGCTTTTGTGGGTTAACCTGATCATGGATACTCTTGGAGCCTTGGCTTTAGCCACTGAGGAACCCACCAATGATCTCATGAAGATGCCACCTGTGGGGAGAGTTGAGCCACTTATAACTAGAGCTATGTGGAGGAACCTCATTTCACAGGCATCATATCAAGTGTTTGTGTTACTGATTTTGCAGTTCAAGGGAAGATCAATCTTTGATGTGAGTGAGAAGGTGAAGAACACTCTTATTTTCAATATTTTTGTTCTCTGCCAGGTTTTCAATGAGTTCAATGCAAGGAAGGTGGAGAAAAAGAACATCTTTGAGGGGCTTGGTAAAAACAAGTTGTTCATAGTGATTGTGGGTTTCACTGTTGTTCTTCAGGTAGTGTTGGTTGAGTTTCTGAAGATGTTTGCGGGCACTGAGAGATTGAGTTGGGGCCAATGGGGTGTTTGTGTTGCCATTGGAGCTTTGTCTTGGCCAATTGGCCTGCTTGTGAAGTGTATCCCTTGCCGTCCCAGCAAGTAGCTTCACAAGACTCTTCTTTTATTTTGGTTTCATACTTTTGCTTTGTATTGCACATTGTGGTGACCTTTTATATTTTTCTTTGACATGTTTTTTGTATGAAGTGCTTGAAAGATCCTCTGTTTTTACATGTCATGCTATAACATGCTATAACATCATTGATTCCTCCATCAAAGCTACTCTATTCTTCTAAGCTTTTAAGTGTTCGTGTATTATTTAATTGTGTTCGTGTAGTATTTAAGACATTTAAGACAAATGTTTATTTATATAATTAAAAATCGTAATAAAACAATAAATCTAAGATAATTAATCAGTATTTTTAATATATGTTTCATTTAATTTTTTTAATAAACAGTACACAAGTCTTTTAGGCTTTAACAACTTAAAGATAAGAAACGGATAATATTTCATGAGGACACTTTTCAAGTATGCTGTGTTGATAGAAATAATGAAGATATTTAGAAAAAGTTTATTCCATTGTGGGACATTGAATACATCAACGACATTTCCAACAAAAAAACAGAATAAAAATCGTGCGTAGAAAACTGATAATGTTTTTGGAATTCAGTAAAAAACGTGAAAGTCCTCATTTTAATCCGGTCGCAGTTTGTTTTATCAGTTTTCGAATTTGTCAAAATTAAAACCTAACAAGCTTTGACTACGAGTTTAGTTGGTAAAATTTTATTGAATAGAGCTTTTGTATTCCATTCATCTTCTATTTTCCTACCACTGCAACTCAATGGAGTTATTTGAGTCGCACATAAAATAGTATAATCTACTTAACACAGTGGGTTACTTAAACGAATACTGTTGAAGCAACCCATGAAATTATATATTCAACATTTTACAGTTTTTGTACACTTCAAACAGATTAATAATTTTATTTTTCTCCAGATAAGAAAACTCTTCAAAGTTGATATATTTTTATCGATATACTATTTTTGCTACAACTATTGAATTGTGTATTAGAAAGAGTAATGGCCAGCAATAACAAAGATAATACATGTGTCTAGTGCTCACCTATTGAATCATTTGAAAGATGCTTTATGCATCTAACAAACTAAGCTAACTATCAAACCATTAAATAAGACAGAAAAATAAAATTCACTGAACTAATGGTCCAAGTCTTTACAATGAAACACCAAGGAGTGCAGATGCTCATCTCATGATCAAATTAAAGGTTGTAAATTCAGTAAATGCAAACTATATGGCAGCCTCAAATTAATCTCCGTGGATAGTATAACGTTCCCATTTCTTCGTTGGGTCATATATCTGCAATAAAAGGTGAAAATAACGGTAATCACAATCAGAACATAAGCAGGAAAAATAAATAGTCAGTTCAAGAATATCTTGTCACATAGTAGTTTATCAAATGTCGCTACAAATGCTCAAGCCAAAAGAGAAGGAAGGTTTCTTTTGGCTATGCGCACACAAGATACAGGAAGAGTGAGTACCTCCCATCTTGAAGCAGGAAATATATGTTTGTTCTTTTCATACCAGTGCCTTTCTACAACCTTTCCGGCATGAGACTGGGTAGAAACAAGAAAATCAGAGTAAGAAAAATTAAGCAAAAGCCCATAAATGAAGTCATTAGAACACCATAGGCATACACGCACTTGTTTCCTTTGACTTGAAAATCCAAATTTCAAGATTGTGGTGAAATTTTAGGAAGAAAGTATACCTCGTCCTTCTCTATAGTGGCATCAGCAATTGTTCGTACATCTTCATGCACATCAAAATGAAAAAGCTGTAGAGATAGAAACACAAGTACCGTTAATACCCCAAATTAATCTCCAGCTAATAGGAGACATTTTCAAGTTCATGGCAGCATGCAAATGTTATTTCGCAGTGACAATATAAACGCTACAACAACATTGTAGCATTATCACGATTAAAACGTCAATATATCTACTGTTATTGTTTTAGTATCAGAATAACTTCTATTTGAATCAATTTACATCTAATAAAAAGTATAAGGAAATTTCAACCGGAGAACTGAAGGCAGAATTATTAGTAGTAGTACTAGTAGTATTATCATCATCATTATTATTATTATTATTATTAATTATTATTATTATTATTCACTTTCTGTTCCAACTTGGTATCTCTATTTAAATTAGTCAAATCTAACATTTAATCAGCCATCACTGCCATCAGCAAGGATTACAAGGAAACAGATAGCAATGCAATTTAAATTTGGAACTATAATCAGTACAGCATCCCCTCCTCCCAGGATAAAAAATAAAATAAAATCACTGGGAGATAAAACAATTATTTATTAGTTAAGCAAGAAATTGTGGAACAAATCCCATCTCAGTATTTATATTCCTCATCTTACTACTTGATTTGTCACTCTTGGATTATTTTTGCTTGTTTTCGAACTTATTTTTTCTAAATATCCACAAAACATACAATGCATTCTTCCTTATTCTATTAATGCAATTGATCCTACAAGAAGAATGTTAAAACAATAATACAACTGCTGTCATTTTTCTGTCACAAACCATTGAAACAGGAAAAACGTGGGATTTCTTTGCTACAAGAGCCAAAAAGAATATTCGCATCAATTAGGGCAAGGAAGCATAATTTTATGGAAATGTAAAACCGCGTCTATTCGTTCTCTGACCAGTTCCATATACAGGGACCATGTGCCACCAATAGCAAAACATCTATATTATATGCATGAGTTTTTAGAGAGACCTTACTCGTAACAGTGCTCTTCCCCAAGCCATTTAAATAATCATTATTTTGCTAACAACAAAATATCTCGAAAATAAAAACAACAAAAGAACAAAACATCTCGTAAAAATAACAACGAAAGATGCACATTATGAGAAGAAAACAAAATAAAAGGAACATACCGGCCCACTTTTGCCTCTAGCTTTGTTCACAATTAGCTCATAAAAGCTATGTTGCTATAATACACATGGAAACAGGAAAATAAGTTAGCAGATGGCCTTTGGTCAAAATAATGTTAACAGCAAATAGCTTATACATACACAACACACTACATTCACAAACAAGATAGCAAATAGTACAGACTTTCTGAAACTAAACCCAATAAAAAGTACATACATGTGGAATGATAAGGTCTTCTTTCACATATAGCAAATTTTCTACAGATGTTGTTCGAATCTCTCGGAATTCAGGAGCAAGTTGCTGTTGAACTGCACGAAGAAACTCTCCTATGCTGTCACCCTTGCGTACCTGAAAGATATTATAAAATAATTCAGACAACAAGTCATAAGATCATACGTAGTAAAGAAATGTTCAAGAATTTGAGAAGTTGAAGCATATGATCTTTACTTACCTGGATCACACGCCTGTGGCCAGTTCCATCCCAGTAGCTGTAAGTGATTTCAAGAGGTTCATCTGAAGTCCAGAAATAACTTAATTAAGCATAAACTATAAACTATCAAATGGTTGTGTTTTCTGCATCAGCTAATTTGTACAAACAAGGGGAAAATAAGCATAATTTTCCCAACTTATATAATATAATCATATTGCATTATCTATATACTTGTTAACCCTTTATTAGCATGGTTTCAAAAAGAGTTAAGAAGATTCTCAGTGGAAACAAATGCAGCATACTCACTTCGGATTTGCTCCTGCTCACGGAGCCACTGTTTCCGCAGCCTTTCCCGCTCTGCTTGCTCCTCAGCCTCTCGCTCACTGAACAGGAATCCTCAGCACTCCTATGCCCGAACGTTAGGGCAACAACCAACAAGGAAATAAAAGTACAAGGGAACTATGAAGCAAGGACACAGGGACCAGGATGTTGTACAAGTATCAGTGTCTGACACGGGGAGACAACATGGAAGAGTTGTGTCCATGCTTCATAGTTAGGGAAGAGGGTAAAAAAGGATAACGGAATGGGAAAAAGAAGAGATCCCATGCCACACATACCTGTCAGGTAGAAAGCCAGTTTCTACAGTAGGATCTTTACCAAGTTTACCACGCCTTAACCTATTGGCTTCCAGATTATCTGCCAGAAACACAGCAAGGTTCAACCTCTTTTTATGTGTTCTATAAATCATTGATCAATACACGTTCACAATACTCCGTCTAAACCTCTTGTGGCAAATGATGGTACATTGATAAACAAAGAAAAACTCTCAATTTGAAACTGCAAAGAAAATCAGAGATGTAGAGTGAAGTGATTTGATGTGTGCTTGGATGATCGCTTGCAAGACAGAATTTTTAATGAAATTGATTTTACAAAACTGATATGGATTATAACAGAAACCACGATTAGACAGTGAAAACCTGAAGCAACTTTAACATGGAAAAAGTAAGCTAGTAACAAAACTATTTTTTCATCCCATGCAAAAAAGATAACTTTAACCCAATCAATGCCGGACTTCATCGTCAACTCCTCCATGTAAACTCAAACATGTGATCATCTATCTAAAATCAAATAAACAAGTATTTCCAAACATCAACTTACTATGACGTGGTTCCTCCTCTTCCTCCTCTTGGGTTTCACTATCAATATCCTCAGCAAAGGACAATCGAGAATTGCCCTTGATCTTCCTCTTTTTACGCTTTTCTAATTGAAGCTCCTCCTCCCTGTTTAAAGATTGTGATTACGTAGCTATAAACAAAAAAAAAAAAAAAAAAAAAAAAAAGAAAAAAAAATGGGAAGAAGACGAACTCTTGCTGCTGCTTCTGAAGTTTCTCCTTCTCTTCTTCCTCTATTTTGCTCTGAATATTAACTCTCTACAATTAACAAATAAGAAAAAACATAATATCAGTCACACTCACACCACAGTATGGCATGTAAAAGTAAAGAAAACAATCACACACCTTCTCCACATACTGCTCTCTGGTGACCAAACCCACGGTTTCTTTTTTGAAGGCGGTCTCTAGAATCTGAAATTCAAGAAAAGTTAAGATAATTGACAAATAGAAAAGCGCAACCCTAAGCGAATAAAAGACAGAAATTGGAAGAACATGGTACCTCGGAAGTGCTGGAACCGAATTGGAGGAGACCGGGTTGGCCCTTGGCGGAGGCAGACTTGGTTTTGAGTTCTTGGATTTTCCGACGCTCCGCTTCTCTCTGCTTCTCCAACCGCCGAATCCTCACCGCGTCTTGGGCGGTGCCCACGTACCCGTCACCCATACCCGACATCCTCTTCTTGGCTCCTCAACTCAAACACAAATTCAAAGACCAAGACAACAAATTTGGGAGCCGTGAGCAATTATATAGTTCCCTCACAATTGGTCTGGGCTTCAGTCGTACAATAGGCCCAAAAGTCCAATTCTAACGCAAAAACATTTTAACAAGCTTTTTCTCATGTATATACAATTATGTGGTGTAAAACAGCGCATGTAAAAATCTATTAACTGCGTTGATTATCTCGTTATCTAAAAACAATAAATGGTAAAAATTTTATTGATATGAATTTTAAATATGTTTGAATTTTATTGATATTATTATCTCGTTACCCAAAATGTTTGAAAGCTAAAATTTTAAATATGATTTTTTTTTAAAAAAAGGTATGAATATGATTTGATTTGTGAGATATTAATATATTAAAATAAATTGGTATATTAGATCGGAATTGACATTCCCATTTTCAATTTTCATATTTTAGGACAGTGACAAAGCCTAACCATAGCATATACGTTGCTTAGAAAATGGCTTGTATCAAATAATTCTGTTTATTTATTTGAGTGATTTTGCCTTGTTTTTGCCATATTAAATAAGATATTGAAATGTTGAATACAGTATCAAATGGTAATGATATAGATAAAAAAAAGAGAACAAAAAACAATACAATGTTTTTATTTACTAATAAAATAATTTGCATTTAAATGTTATAATATTATTTAATATTTTTTTAGTTATTATAATACTATTTAATATTTTTGTCGTAATTAATTCGATTTATAATATTTTTTTAGTCTCATTCATTTAATCTTTGTCTACGCATACTTCATACTTATTAATTAATCATTCTCTAATTAATTTTTTAGTTAATAAAAATTATTAACTCCTTAAATATCATTTTTAATATTATTAAAAAGTAATACAGTTTTACAGTTTATCTAACAGAGATATTTAGTGTTAAAAAATTTATTTTTTGTAAGTCATTTTTTTTTCTTAAATACTTAAAATACACACTTTACATGCTTAGACCTTAATTTTATTCTAAATTAAAATCACCCTCTAAAGGATGTTAATGTAAATTTATTAGAATATGCTAAAATAAATCTTAAAACAACCATTGAGCAAAACATAAATATAAAAAATAAGACAAATCACTATCATAAATACAATAATCAAATTACTAACTAAACCTACTTTATATACATTTATACAAAGAAAACTTTCAATTTTGATTAACATATTTTATATTTTATATTTATTTATAATTATGGGAATTTTTTAATGTATACTAATATAAAATATACATTTTTAATATTTATATTTTCCTCTTAATTTTATTTTAAAATAAAAAAACTACGTGATTATTTGAAGGATGTCAAATTCAACTTCCACGTGAATGACTCTTCAAGGATTAAGTTAAGTTAAACAAATATTAGTTCAAACTGTGAATCAGAAATCTTGTAATTTGGTCGATACATGAATTGATAAATTGATTCACTTACCATTATTTAATTTTTTACAATTATTTCTTATATATTTATTACAATAGAATGATGTGAATTGACTAAGTTTATTTTTTAAAATTGAATAATCAAACCGTTCACTTAATACTTAAAATATTATTATATAGACTATATTTAAATAACTTGACAACACAAATAAATCAAACTATTCGAATATTTTTAGCTAACATTCTAGTATATAAAATATGAATTTTTAAAATTAAAATTAGTAAATAATTATAATAAAAGAAATACATACATTTAATTGTGATAATTCTTTTGTTAAACTTTATTTTATAAAGTTTTTAATTTTTTGTAAAATTAAGTACATGGATAAATAATATATATATATAGACAGACATGATGAAAAGATGTTGTACTGTAGTACCTATATTAATATTAATATATGAAGATATTCTCTGGTGTTTACATTCTTTTTTAAATTTATTCATAAGTATCTTTTTAAGTAATTTTTTTAAAGTGTAACTATTTTTTCTGATTTTACAATTTTGTTAAATTTAATCATTTTCTTAATCTATTTTTTTTATAATAAAAAAACATTCAAAAAATACCTACAATCAAATTATATATATATATATATATATATATATTATTATTAATAAAGGTATCTTACATTTAGTTTTTTTTTTGAATTAATTTTATCATTATGTGAAAAAATGTATATTTAATTAAAAAGAATACAAATAATTAAAAAATTTAAATACATTCTCATGCTAAAACAATTATATAATACTAATATTAATTTTTAATTATATTTAATAAATTAAAATTTATATAATAAATATATTTTATTTTTCAAAAATAGATATGACATGACGTGTAGTAAGAAGTGAAATTTATTGGGCTTTCTGAGAGAACAAACTAACATTGAAGCCCAGTCCAGAGGGACTAACGTGACTCTATATGGTTTAGGGTTCAGCCATAAAACCCTCATATTTAAGCCAATCCAAGACACAAAGTGGGTCTTGTTGTTGAAAACCTAGAAGCGGCAAGAATGGTGAGCAACCCTCCAACGACATTGATGATGTCTCTGGTGATTTGTGTTTTAATTGTTCTGATTGAATTTTCAGGCAGACGTTGAGGTCGATGTCGCGGCAGCGGGGCAGCCCAAGAAGAGAACATTCAAGAAGTTCAGTTTCAGAGGTGTGGATCTCGATGCGCTTCTTGATATGTCCACAGATGAACTTGTGAAGCTTTTCAGTGCTCGTGCTCGCAGAAGGTTCCAGAGAGGTCTAACCAGAAAGCCCATGGCCTTAATCAAGAAGCTTCGCAAAGCGGTACAATGCTCTATTATTTCTCTCTTCATTTCTGGTTTGGTTTTTTATGATTCCAATTTTAATTTTCTCTTCATCAATTTGTGTATATGTTGAATATGTTTTAATTGTATTTACACCTAGTAATTTTGAGGTCGCACTATCAGCTGTAATCCTAATGAATCCATTCATGCATTGCACGAACGATCTCGTTGCTAAATCTTTACTTTATTATTTATGCATTGTATGAAATTTTCTCGTTGCTAAATCTTTACTTTATTATTTATGCATTGTATGAAATTTTAGCTGATAAATCTTTACTCTATTGTGTTTTTATTCTTTTGCTTTTGAATTGTTTTCAATAGTTGGTATGCCGTGAAATTGTTTTATGGTTTCATCCAACTCGAAATGTATTTATTTATCATTTTTAGTCGAAGCATACATGATGTACAGTGAAATAATTTTATTTATTCCCATTTAAATGTGCAAACTAGGTTATTTGATATAGGATTCGAACAAACTTTCTTTCGTGGTTAACATTAACAATTGTTCTTGAGTAAACTCTTGCTGTTGTTGTTCAGTATAATGAAATAGTTTTATTTAGCAATATCCAAACATTTTTTGTGTTTATGAAATTTTCTTCACTGCATTTAAAATCATTGTTGTATTCCCACCGTATAATTGAATACAGTTAAAGAAACTGTCAGACAAATTTTTCATATGACCAAGGCTAGAGGAGTGCATTTTGCTTGTTGTAGGGATTTCATACGTATTATTAATTAAAACTTAATATTTAAATTAATATTTAACTGTGTACAATCGATATTTAACTTAATTGTGATTTGTTAGAATGATTATCGATTTTGCTTTTGCTTGATTTTAAGGTTTAATTGTAGGTATTGGAATTGATGTACTGATATTTAAACTTGTTTTTGGTCACAGAAAAGGGAAGCTCCAGCAGGTGAGAAGCCAGAACCAGTGCGCACCCACCTCCGGAACATGATCATTGTGCCTGAGATGATTGGTAGCATCATTGGAGTTTACAATGGCAAGACCTTTAACCAGGTTGAAATCAAACCTGAGATGATTGGGCATTATTTAGCCGAGTTTTCTATCTCATACAAGCCCGTTAAGCACGGGAGACCTGGTATTGGTGCTACTCACTCATCCAGGTTTATTCCTCTCAAGTGAGAACTTTTTGTGGGAAAGAAACTTCAGTTTAGTTTGTAGTGGTCTGAAGAAAACCAACTCTTATCAGAGATTTTGTTTGTTTGACCTTTTTGATTTCAGTTATCTATCTATGTTTTGACTTACGGTTCTCATGATTTAATTCCATAGATTCAAGATTTTAATGTCCTTGTGTGAAATTATGTTATGTTCATAAGTAATTGGGTCTTTATAGAAAAACAAACACCAATTTATCGTTGCTTTTTTTAACTAGTTAAATCGAACTGCGATACGCAAATTTTTGGTGCTTTCGTTCTGGATGGGAAAAAACACATTACACTTTCTAAACGATGGTTCTTAAAATAAACTTAAGCATAATAGTTGTTGCTCCTTCAGCTTTTAGTGGTGACAATTTTTTCTTATTGCTGTTTTACGACTGTCCATACACTTTCTTAAACTATACAAATACAAATACAAATATCATTGACGCGTAACTAGGATTTGTTTGAGGCGTCACTAGGATTAGCCATCAATTATAATATCATTGAGATTTTTATAAAAATCAAGATACCAATGAATCATGAACATGTTTATATAATAAATCAAGATACAATTTTCGATTCAAAACTATGAACTTCTATTTATATGAAATTTTCGATATAAGCACCTTATTATTTTTATCTAATATGAAATTTGAAAATAACTTTACTAATAACATTTTAATGATTTTATGCTTGACATGCTTCTTATTTTCAACGCAGTAGCTAGAGGAGAAATTATTTTTATAAGGGCAGCGCTTTTATATTTTTTGTTTTGTTTTGATACGTTCATACGATCAGGTTGAGTTATTCATACCTAAAGATCAACCTTGTTTCTTTGGTGAGCTTAGTCATAATATTGTGTTTATGTATCAAGTTCGACAAATTAGTTATGGAAATAAGTTTCCAAACATATATAAGATTAATTTGACTCATTCTTAAACTTAATATAATAGGTACAATTTGATTAGATATAGCCTCTAGGTAGGAAAAAGGAAATAACTACATTGAATACGATGTTAGAAAAAGAAAACAAAATTGGATAATTATCTATAACTCAGTTATTAGTACGATATTTTAAAATTCAAAGATATTAATCACATCATTAATTCTTTAACACAAACAGTTTCGATTCAAACCATACTAGTTACCTGTGCAACATTTTTTGGATACCATTTCTATATCTTGTTTTTAACAATTTCACGACTTGAAAAAGAATTTAGGAGTTGGAAAAAAAATCCAATCCGTTCATCTTGATTTGTTGAATGCCACGTGTTGAATTGCAATGGAAAATTGATTTAGACACACTACCTTTTTACAAGTAAGATTAGATCCACTTATATTGAAACATGTTGGATAAGATGCATCATAGACTACTACGAAACTTACTTACTAGTGCTCTTTGTTATTTGTATTGGTAATATTGTTTTAAAAATTCAACTAACTAAATTGATTATTTCTTACGCAGAGTTATAACGTTTTTTTTTTCTTGTTTTAACGGTTGGGGAGAAAACCCTGCACCCTGAACTTAACCCAACTTAAACCCTCGCGTCACTCATTTCTCACTCCTCAAACACTCACAAAGCCATGGCTGAAGCTTCTGTCACGCTAGGCGGCAAGGCTTCTTCTCTCTCCTCCTCCGCCGTCTGCGCCGTCGCCACAGCTCTCTCTCAAGTGCGGATCGACTCAACTGCACTCGATAGACTCTCCTCCTCCAACTCCTCCAAGAAGGCCACCACCGCCACAACGACGTCGTCTTCGTCTAATTGCAGCATCACTGTCCCCGATTTCCTAACCCTAGAGGAATCCCGAGCCTTTCTTCTCGTCCTCCTCAACAGCCTCATCATTTCCAACGCTTCCTCTCGGATTCCCCTCGTCCTCGCCGAAACCCTCAATTCCAACCCTAGTACTTTCCGATTCGATGACGCTGACCTCGTCACGGAAGATGAACTCACATGCTCCACGCTGCTCGGGATTTCCGCCATTCTCGACCACCATTCCGCCGCGCTGTCCGCGTTCGCTGATGTGGCAGCCGCGTTCTCCTGCGAGGCCTTGAAGGCTGACGTGGCAGCCTTCAATTTGATGGATTCTGGCGATGGGCATAATTCCAAGGAGGAGGTTGGCGTTGCCGCGGACGTGAGGGTTCTGCTCAATGGATCCAAGTCGGTTGGTAAGGAGAAGGTTCGATCCGTCGCGAGGGTTCCCAAGGTTCACGGGAGTGTGAGGGAGCATGCTAAGGCCGTGCACTCGAGGATGCGTGTTGAGTTGAATTCGGGGGTTAAGAGCGCGATTGGGAGTGAGGAAGCTGTGTGCACCGTTCTGCTGCCGTTGGCGGCAGCATTGCGTGAACTTGGCGAGTGTAGTTTGGCACGGGTAAAGAGTAATTTGGAGGGTATTGGTGGTGATGATTTGAAATTGGGTGTTGGGGAAATTTTTGGGAAAGAATGCCCCGTTGGGGATGGTTTAAGCAGTGGTTTTAACAAGGCTGTTAACTTGTTTTTGGGAAAGGAGTATGGTAAGTTTGCACACGAGGTCTTTGTGCTGTCGGGCTTGGTGTGGAAAGTTGTGGCATGGGAAGTTGTGGCGGCGGTTGCGGTGCTAGAGGCTGCTGAATTGAATGAGGTGATAAAAGGTGCTAAGGAAAATGGTGAGAATCTGAAAGTAGAGGAGAACTCGAAAGCAGAGAAGAAGAAGAAGAAAGTTGTTTTGGGGAAAGGGACTAGCTCGATTTTGGCATTGTTCAAGGAGAGGTTACAGAGTCGTGGAAAGTTAGCTTTGGGGACTTGGGTGGCAGATTTTCTATCATTTTTGGATTTGGCCAAACCCGAGTTTAACGAATTTTTATTGAAAGTTAAGGATGTTGTGGAGAGCAATGAAAGCAGAAGATTGCCGAAGATTCCCAAGGTAATATCTCTTATGTTTAGCTGCCTGTTTGATTATATTAACTTTGTGTTTATTGGGTGTGTTATAGTCTGCTTAGGTTTTCCACTCCGTTGTGTTGTGGCCCGGGAAAAAATATATCTCTGAGCACTTTATTGGTTAAATTTAATTGAATATAAGCCAAGTAATCTAGTAACCGACTTGCTGAAATTTTGGTATTGAAATGTATTTGAAATTGTGTACTCATTGACAATTTTCAAGGAAATAGCTTAATTGTATCTGATGGACAGAGAACAATGACATACATGTGCATGATGTTCTTTTATTGCTAGTGACATTTTAACAATAGAATAGTCAATTAGAATTTTTAAATAGCAGTATATGCTCTGGGTTGACCAGGTGGGGACAGGTATGGGATGTGTATGCTTGTGAGAAGAAGTGGAAATATCTAGGTAATAATGCAGCTGTAATTTGATAGTGATTTTCGTTAGCCATAATTCACTCTGATACAGACATTAGAATGATAGTCTTCATTGTCGAGCTCATACTTTATGTCATTTTGATCAAGACCTTCCTTTGAATCATACATAATCGTATTTTTACAACTTGTACTGCTGAACTAATATTCCTTCTTTTGGCTGTAGTTTGTGCATGCTGTCTATAGATAATGGAATTGTTTAACGGTTGTATGTTTCTGAGTGGGATATGTTTATTGGTAATCTTACCTTTATTTTCACAATATAATTTATCAGGGGACTCGTGATTTTGCTAAAGAACAAATGACAATTAGAAAGAAAGCTTTTTCAATAATAGAGGAAGTTTTTGAGAGGCATGGCGCCACTGCCTTAGATACTCCTGTTTTTGAATTGCGAGAAACTCTCATGGGAAAATACGGAGAAGACTCAAAGTTGATTTATGATCTTGCTGACCAGGTAAATATGCTTATTGCTTGTTATGACAAAGCCTTCTCTTATCTCTGGGCAATGGTACTATGAGGATAAGCTTACAGAGTTCAAAATTCTGAGAGCAGTGAATATGTTTCCATATAGAGTTTTTCTTCGTTCAATTTCCAGTGCTGAATACAGACTTGTTTTTAGCTACCACTGTTAGGATCCTAAGCCAGAGCGGTAGCCCCTTTCTGCCTAAATTCATAAGAGTTTTATTTCAACTTCTTCCTAATTTATAATCAACTTATTTGACAGGGTGGGGAACTTCTTTCTTTGAGGTACGACTTGACAGTTCCATTTGCTAGGTTTGTGGCTATGAATGGTCTGACATCTTTCAAAAGGTACCAAATAGCTAAGGTTTACAGAAGGGATAACCCATCCAAGGGAAGATACCGTGAATTTTATCAATGCGACTTTGATATTGCTGGTACTCCACCTGAGAAAATGGGCCCAGACTTTGAGGTCGTTAGGATTTTGACTGAACTACTTGATGAGCTGAACATTGGGGAATATGAGGTAGATTTTTATAATATTCATTCTTTAAAACTATTGTTTCTGTGAAATCTTAGTACCGACTATTGAGTTCATAAATTTAAGTTGGCATCAATCATCATTTATTATTTCATGTTCCATCACATTATCCATAGTTATGCCATTGTGATTTTCCTACTTATTGGTTAAAAATATATTTAATACCGTGCTCGGAATGAGTGTTTATGTTTGACCTTTTTCTTGACTCTTTTTCTCAGATAAAGTTGAATCATAGAAAGTTACTGGATGGCATGATGCAAATATGTGGTGTTCCTCCTGAAAAGTTTAGGACAATATGTTCAAGCATTGACAAGTTGGACAAGCAGTCTTTTCAACAGATAAAAAAAGAAATGGTAAGCACAAATGCTGTTTGTGTCTATTTCCTTTATAATTTTATTTATAGGATGATTAGTTAAAGTTTTTGTCTTATATCTTCTATTGCACATTTTGAATGATATAGGCTTTGTTTATTCGATATTACTTTTTAAAATACTTCATATTACTGCTTTATTTATGGGTAGTAGCAGTTTTTGTTTAGGGATTCTTGGTACCTTCAGATTTTGATTTGGGTAAATCTCGTATGATTTAGTGAGGAGGCAAACAAACTGTCATTGTCTTTTTCTGTTGTGGTTTCTACGTCCCTGAGCTGTCTGGATTGTTTGAAAAATGTTTATTTTCCACATTCATTCATTTCCTATTTGGAAGTTACTGATAGCAAGATCTGATGTATTGAATTTGAGAAGGTTGGAGTTCAGAAAGTTACTGAGTTATTATATTGAGCATTTATCTTCAGAACTGCTAATATTAATTTCTGCATTTGTTACCATATAGGTTATTCCTTTAAAATAAGAGCTTTGAAAATAAAGTACAAGTTTTTTGGTAATGTTCATTTCTTTTAGGTTAAGCTCATTTTGAACAGAAAGTTGTTTTTTTTTTAATTATTTTAAAATCAATTGCATCACGTAGTGGAATAATATATTGATAAAAATAAAGAAGTTATGTAAAATTAATATAATTAGCACAATTTTTATTTAAATTATAACAAAAATACATAAATTTATATATATATATATATATATATATATATATATATATATATATATATTAAAAACGGCAATAAATATTTTAATTCATGAAAAGTAATTTTTCTGTTGATTTACTAACATATTATAATAATAATTAAATGAATTTAAACATTAATTATAGAAAATAAATATATAAAAACTTCTATATTATTTTTATAACATTTTGTAAGATAATAAATATTTTATGCTAATATAATTCAGTAATATAAGTATATATTAAAAGTAATTAATATATTTTGAGTTTATAAAATAATTAATTTTATAAAAATAATGATCTCACTGTTAGCAAACATGATTTAAATAAATTAGAATGTGAAAATTATTTAATGAGGAAGCTGAGGAATGAAACACCTGAAATGGTAAATAAGTAGAAAATAAAGGTAATTTTGATCAGGAAACTGATTATTTTTTTGCATAAGCTGCAATAAGCTCCCCTTAAAACCTACTTTTTTAATTTTTGTTCGATGAAAGTAAGTTGTGTATTTAATACTTATTTAAAAAAAAATATGTTGTTTGTGTTTGTAATTTGCAGTTTCCCATAAAACCAAAAAGAAATTTTGTTTCTTGATTTATATATCTATAGAAGTATACAGGTATCATCCATTCACTGGCTTAGGTCATTGAGATTTGTCGTACTTTTAGGTATAATGCAGGTTAAAGTTTACAGTATTCCATATTAACTGTTGGTATCCGGAAGTTGATTTTGTAATTTAACGTCATGGTTATGTTATTATGTTAATGTGTTTTCTTACTGTGATGCTACAGGTGGAAGAAAAGGGATTAACTGCTGAGACAGCTGACAGGATTGAAACTTTTGTTAAGGAAAAAGGATCTCCTTTAGCATTATTATCTAAATTTATACAAGAGGGTAGTGATTTCTCAAAACACGAAGGAGCTTCTGAAGCATTGAAGGAACTGGAAATTTTATTTATAGCTCTGGAAAAATCAAAACGGATTGATAAGGTGGTTTTTGACTTGAGTCTTGCCAGAGGTCTGGATTATTATACTGGAGTTATATTTGAAGCTGTTTTTAAAGGAGGCACTCAGGTATTTTTTATGTCATTTTATCTTCTTTCCATTCTAAAATGTTTCTTCTTTCTTGTCTTTGTGATCCTTTAAAGGGCACAGCATATTATTTTGAATGCTCAATTGAAACACAGGATGAAACATTTTTTTTTCCTATGTTAAACAAAAGAAAAAGCTTGCATAATATGAAATGGCGTTTAAATTTGAAAGAGTTGATTTATATGAAATATGTTAATTTTGATCCTCAAGTTAATCCAAGTTATATCAGACTGCATGTGGCTTTTTGATTTGTTAGGATGAGAAATTACCTCTATAGTTCTATGGTTGTCATATTTATGCAATTACTCTGTGCCTGTGTTCCATTCACATTGTTTTGTTGGGATTTTAAACTTCTATTCGGTAATGGAAATGTGGTTTTAAGCAGGTTGGTTCAATTGCTGCTGGTGGGCGATACGATAACCTTATAGGGATGTTTGGTTCAAAAACAGTTCCGGCAGTTGGTGTGAGTCTGGGAATTGAGAGAGTGTTTGCCATAATGGAGCAACAACAAAAGGATCAGAATCAGGTGATAAAAAATGTTTGATAAGTGATGAGTAACTTGTTTAGATGCTTATGTTTAAACAATTAAATATTTGGTGTGGTTTGTGTTAGTTGGCTCGGCCAACGAAGACAGAAGTTCTAGTGAGCGTATTGGGGAATGATTTAACACTTGCAGCAGAGCTAGCCGGAGAACTGTGGGATGCCGGGGTGAAAGCAGAATTCTTGGTCCATAAAAGAAGAACGAAGCATTTTGAATATGCAAAAGAATCAAGGATCCCTTGGATGGTACTTGTTTATGAGCAGGAAGTAAAAGAAGAAGGCGTGGTGCAATTGAAAGATCTGGAGGCCAATATTGATATTAAGACTCCTAGAACTGGATTTGTGGAGGAACTTCGTAAACGCTTATACCCTTAAGGCTTAACTTTGTAGTTCAGATTTCATTTTATCATCAATACTGAGGGAGTGCAAGTTTTGACGACATTTTATTTCATGTTCATTTAAGGATATGTTAATTCAGGAAATGACATTTTTTTTATAGAAAAGATATATATTAAGTTGCCAAGTGTTCAATTCAAACTTAAAATTAATTGATGGTACCTTCTTTTTCTATCGGGCTTGATTTTTACGTTTCTTTCTAAACCTACGTGGCCTTTTTTTTTCTTTTCTTATTCACTTTCTCTACATACATATCTGGATTAAAGTTCTCCTAAAGCAATTCACGTTGGCCATTTTCAACAATGCTAATGATATTCTAAAAATTTATCCAATGTGGTACAGTTTAACTATTGATTTAATTTTGTAGTTTACTATTGAAGATTGAAGCAAAGTATAGTTATTTAATGATTTTTTTTTGTGTGTTTTCGATTCAAGTTTAAAAGGATTTATCCTTTTTTGTGTGTTTAAAAGGATAAGAAGAGATAAAAATTGTAGAGTCAAATAATTCTAATTATTTAAAAACAACTACGCAAAAATTATACATTTCTAATGCGATAAATATTGTATTGGTTAACAAAAAGTTGGAACATAATAAATAAAGTAGCATCTGCCAAATTAGTTTAAGGAGTTTGAAGTGGCAATTAACCTAAGTGTAGGTTAGGCTTGGTGCACTAAGTATTACTATATTAATATATTAATTGTTAGCATTAGTTAATTAATTATAGATACAGTAGTACAGGCTCGTGTGTTGGTGTAACGGACTTCTACTTTTGCTTACAGCTGTTATACTTGAGTCTCAGTCATCTTCAATCAGGATCACATTCACGCCCTTTTTCTTTCTCTCTCTCTCTCTCTCTCTCTCTCTCTCTCTCTCTAACTTTGTAACTTTCTTCTCTATCCCCACAATTCTAAAACCCTACCCTCTTCTCTTCCAAATTCCAATTCATCTTCAACAATGGGTTCCGAACCATCCACTGTCGTCGGTCAGTACTCAATCTCTTACCATCCATCTTCATTTCCTGTTATTTCTTTTTCTTCCTCTTTCCTTTCTTTTTCCCCATTTTTTTGGAGGTTGTTTCTCTCTTCACGCTAATTATGAACGACTTTCTGCTTTTCTGAATATAATCTACACCTTCTGTTTGCACTCTATTTCTTTTATATACTTCCAAACGGGGTTCGTTGGTCTAGGAGTTCAGCTGCTGTGTGTGCCCAATGATGATACAAATACTGTGTTTTGAGTTGTGATCGTGTTGAATATGTATGTGCTATATCATTAACATAAACAAACAGGAAAACCTAAGAATTAGAAATAAAAAAACCTTTATTTTTTTTAAGGGTTGAGTTTTCTCTGTTTCTATTTATTACATAATACCTCCCTTTTTAGTGTTGTTGCTTGCTGAGATTGTACATAAAGTTCTTTGCTGCTCGGTTAACTTAGCTTGGAAACTTAGGTACCATGCTCTAGCATATTCTCCGAATATTTAATTGTATTGTGCTGCATTGTTCTCGTGTCTTCTACTGTGCCACTCACTTTTTGTCATCATTCCTTGACGTTATAAGGTTTCGGAATAACTTAAATACAAATATTGAAAGAATGGAAGTAAAATTAGGAAAACTTGTGGAGGGTAAGAGTGGTGATGTAATTCCCTATTAATTTCTCTAATTAAAATCCTCTCTACACGTAAACTATTATTATGATTGCAAACTTGCAAATACACTTATTCTGGGGACGTGGTGCCAAAATGGAGATTATGAAAAACGGTCTGGAACAGGAAATTATAGGAGGGATCTTGTTGTCTTCTAGGAAATTTCATGGGAATCTAGTGTCTAAAAATATTTCCTTAGTGGTTAATTGGTTGAAGTGTTTCTGTTTGGATCCTTATAATTGATGAGGAGTAAGATTATGAACTTTGTCAGAATGGGTCACACGACAATAGGGACATGTTACTAATAATTTAAAATTGGGGCACTTGTTTTTGAACTTAAACCAGGCAAGCTTGTTTACTTGCGGTCTACTACAATGCCAGCTTGATTTCTCGGGCTAAACTTTGCTACTAAACTTGACAGTATTTGGACCCACTCGTTCTCCTTTTATCAATTATAGTGGATGTGTGAACTGAGATGTTCAGAAGTGACAAACATATACTCCAGGCAACTTAATGTTAGTGAATTGATTTGCACGCTATCTCTTTTTTACGAACTTGTAAATATAATTTATCACCAATCATTGAATTGTGCTCATTTTTTATTACAACTGTTTTTTTTCTTAGAATGTAGATTTATAGTTTTACTCCTGTGTTAAAATTTCTGGACTGTGTATGCAGTTCCTAGGAATTTCAGATTATTGGAAGAACTTGAGAGAGGTGAAAAGGGAATTGGAGATGGAACCGTTAGCTATGGAATGGATGATGCTGATGATATATACATGCAGTCATGGACCGGGACTATTATTGGCCCCCCTGGTGTAAGCTGTTCTGTTCTTTGGATCAACTCTGGTACACTTGATGCAATGAAAACCTCTTGGCAAAATTGCTGAACTTATTATTTTTCTAGAAATTTATTAACCTAAGGCAGTACGGCTCTCTATTTATGCTTTTCTAATTTTTGTGAAAATACATTTCATCATTGTTGTGTTAGCTAAGTTTGGTGTCTGTGTCTCATTTTGGAAGTGGTTATTTTTCAATCAGAATGGAGGGTGTATTGGTATCAGGGATTTGGTTTCTTAGAACATTGCTTTGGTAACTAAATGGTTATGGCCTTATGAGCAATAATTCCTTTGGACTGCCCTTTTTTATAGTACACCATGTAATTCAGAGCTAATATGGTTTAAAATATATAGGTTAATATATCGAAGTAATTAAATCCGTTTTCTATTTCCAAGATGCTTTTCTCTTAGCCACTGTTTAAATTGTATTTGTAACTACTAACATTGTTGAATTAACTATTAATTAATTCCATACAGAGGTTATGCGTACTGCCTTCTTGTTGCTATGTAGAACGTTTATCTGCCAAAACAAAATATTATTTTTGATGAATTGGCCATCTTGTTCTTTTACCAGACTGTTCATGAAGGGCGTATCTACCAGCTGAAATTATTTTGTGGGAAGGATTATCCTGAAAATCCACCATCTGTTAGATTTCAGACTAGGATTAACATGACTTGTGTCAACCACGAAACTGGAGTGGTAGGTATCATTTTCATTAAAGCTCCCTTTTTGTTGTGTGATTGAATTCGGTCTTATATCTGAATTTTCAGGTTGAGCCACATCTGTTTCCTATGCTTGCTAATTGGCAAAGAGAGTCTACAATGGAAGACATTTTGATGCAGTTGAAGAAAGAAATGACGTCTCCACAAAATCGGAAGCTAGCTCAGCCACCTGAAGGTGTGTCAATCTTATTTTTGATTGTTGTTACTAATTACCCTTTTTATAATTTTATCTTTGTTTTAATCACTGCTGTGTTTTTTCATTAAATTTAGTTTTTTCTGTAGTATGGAGAGATCTCTTACAAAGTTAGTTGGATTTTCATAGTTTCATATCAATAAGTAATTGGATATGAAATTTTAGTGATTGAATGTTGATTGTCATAGATTATTGAGAGTGTTTATCCTGTTGCTTGTATTGCTTTGGAAATGAGGTCATTGAAAACATGAAGATGTGACTTTCTGAGCCGAGATATGATTGTTGCAACTTGTACTCGGTTGTTAGAAGGTTTGCATTTGTCTTGTGAATCTTAAGAATTGTTTGTGGAAGCTGAATCATGTGTATGATTTTCAGGCAATGAAGATGGCAGGATTGACCAAAAGGGGCTGGTGCTGAGATGTTGTATCATGTAATTCAGGTGAGAATCAAAGAATAATAATGTATATAATTATATTCGATCGATAATCCCTTTTGTGGGTTAACACATTTATAAATGTAATTATGGACCACTTGCTTATGAACCCTGGAACAATTAAAAAGCGACCATCGTATCCTTGAAATTTTATTGTTACTGGTGTTGAAGCTGTCTTTACTGTGGATTCTAATTTGTGGAAGTGTGTTATGTATTCATTTGTGTAGGTGTGAGCCGTATGCGCACTTTGATCCTAATCTCGTGGGATAACATTCAATTTGTCATTGAATTGTTTTTCCAACTTCCAAGTACTTTTAATAAAAGTATGTTGGGAATTTATAAAATTTAATTCTACTTGTCAATAATTAATCCATTGATTTCTTAACCAATATCTCAGTTAGTTGTCTAATTTAAAAAATAATTAATCTAATTGAATATAATATAACTTGTTTGCATTTCTATTTATTCCACATCTTTTAATGTTCCAAACATACCTTCTTTTGGTGACTTATTTATCTAATTAGATAAAATTTAGACCAGAATAAGCACATTCAATTATCTAATTTCTCAGGATTCGGAACAGAATACCGTAAGCCCCTACTTAAGAAAGTTTTCTAGTCTTTCCCACTATGAAAATGCAAGAACTGTAGGTAATCCAATTTCCTGTGTTTGAAGCTAATAATAACCCTTAAACTGCAATAATTGTTGGCAATCCAACATTCTACATTTCCATATAGACCTTCAAATTCCTTGCACTACATTGTTGGAAATGATGTGGGAGTGGCTGAACTGACAATAGACAATCAAGTAGAAATTCAACCCATAAAATTATTTTATACATGGATCACATAATTATGATAAATGTCGTATGTCATAGCAATCATTATCATAAGAATTGAATTTAAAAGTGAACGCAAAAAAAAAAATGTGGCAATAAGAAAAAGGGAAAACTTACTCCATTTGATAAAAAAAATATAAATAAAAAAACACTACTGTTGAAATTATGGAATTTTGCGGGAAAGAGCAAAAAGGTGAGTTTTACGAAATCCACTTACGTTGTTTCATCGACAATAATTCCAATTTAAAGAAGGGAAGACAGAGAGGACGGTATTTGCATCATGTTTGTCCAACAGTGAGGTTTGTAGACTAGTTGTGAAAATGACTTGGTGCATAGATTAAAAAAAATTGAAAATTCAAACATTATAGTACTTAAAATATTTAATGATTTGGCCTTGATTTACTTGAAGCTATGCAATGTGTACATGTGTTTTATTTCCTTCCACTATGTTGTTGGTCGAAGTATAAAATTTAGTAGATAAAATCATAGGTGGAAAATGGAAAAAAAGTTAATATACATGGCAACAGGTAAATAAGATTGATCATAGTGAGAGAGGGAAAAGGAATACATTATAATATGATCATTGATATATTGTATGAATGGTGATACGAATTGTGAAGATGGATACAAGGCATGATGAGATTCGGAAGAAGACATTTTTGTCAATTTTATTGAGCAAACATTATTCATAATAATGAGTGGCAGGGACATGTGAGAGTATACGAGTCATAATACGAATGTGGAGCTGTCTACAGCACTCATTTACAGAACAAAAAAGAAAAAAGAAAAGGAAAATTGTCCATCCATTCATTTTATATACCATTCTTCCTTTTAACAAGCACCAAGTAAAATGAATTCATTTTAATCTGATACTGGTTTTTTAGTCTCTAAAACCAACCATCCCTGTTCCTGTATTTTCTTTTCTTAACATACTGAAGTTTTACTTCATGGGGTTTGTTGTACATAACATAAACCTTTGTTGCATTAATAGAATAAACAGAGTGATATATGGAAATTTCACGTGGCTGTGGATACGCTGAATCCGAAGTTCTTATGTAGCTAGCAATAGCAGCATGGGTTGGTTTTCAATAATTTATGTGCATGTTTCCCATCGCATCCTTGAAGTTTGTGTGTGTGTGTGTGTGTATATTAGGGTAATGATACCATATGAGATGCAGACACAGATTCAATCAACGCTAAATTGGGCAATGCATATTTATTCATGCAAAGGTAATAAATTCATTATTATTGATTGATTGAGCATAATAAATCAGTGATGCAATAGCAAAACCTTATCCGTAGGGGCAAAATGAAATTGGCTTTTTGGTCGGAAGTTGAGCCAGAAAGCCTAATGTAGAGTTGTAGTGATGTGTTCTTGTGGAGGCACATCACAAGCCAAAGACAAAAATCCTCATAACTTCTCATGTAAACAAAAAAATATTACACATCACAATCTTTGCCCCCTTCATTATTGAACTTTCGAAACGAGCTCAAATAACTTAGTTAGTAATAGAGTCGAACAGAAGGATAAGAGAGGTTGTGAATTCAACTTCCTTCCTTAATATTCGAGAGTTTTAAGATTGGCTTGAAGGGTTGGAAAACAGATGTGAGAGAGGTTGCGAATCCAACTCTCCCGTTACAATAATAACTAACAATTATCGATAATAAAAGAAAAAATTATGGAATTCTTGAAGTGACTTTCCTTCTCTCTTTCAACGCTCTTTCGCTTTTCTTTTTTCCTTTGATGGAACACCCAATGCTCACGCCTCAACAATCAGCTACTGCACCCACCAACCATTTGTGTTTGTGTTTGTGTGTGGTGAGAAACAAAGACCGAAACTTAAACCATACGTCGAATGTTTAAGCGTTTTATTAATATATTACTGCTCAATCATTGAAACCAACCATGATTATTTTCACCCTTCCTTTTTACTATTTCTGGGGGGAAAGAAAGAAAAAAAAAAAAAAAGAGGTGTATTTAATGTGTCATGTTTCGTACAATGACTTGACCATGTATATGGAGATTGTGCTTAGACGTGTTTGAAGGATATCTGTTTCTATTTAGTCAATTATGGGACCTTGCTTCATACGTAGGCATCAATCAACTTCATCTTATTCAACTACAACCTTATATTAATTCAATATCAACTTCAATTATTTTGTTAATCTCAAAATGGAAAATTTTCTACTCACCTCAGTGTTTGGACCAAACTTTATCATGATTTCACGGATTCATATGGAAGTAAGACGTAAGATTTGCAATCCCAAAGCAAAATAATTGACTACTCATTAAGTTTGCAGAATTTATTATCTATATTTGCAAGTTAAGGTCATGAAATTTCAAACTATTTAATTACTTTAATTATGATTCACGAACTCAACCTTTGAAGGTTGACTTGATCGGCTAATAAAGAAAAAAATTGGAGACTGGTTTTGTGAGGAAGAGAAACGTGGAAAAAGCCTAAATTTCAGTGGAGAAATGAAATTACACTTTATGGCTGTAGAATTTGGTTACTGCAGATGAATGAAACTGTTCTATAATTAAACCAAAATGCACACAAAAAAAAAAATCCCACTTTCAAATGTTGTTCATAAAAAGAAGTCTAGGCCATTAATTTAAGAGCTTTTATATTTTTTGTTCTTATGTGTGAGGAATAAATAAATTTTCTTATTGCCCGACAAGTTAAAAGAAGACAAAATAATTGAAGTTGTTTGGGTGCTTTGCTTCTCTTCTTTTCATGCTATATTTGATAGGTGGAAATTGGAATACCTAATCAAACTTTTCCATCAAACACAGGTTTCCCTCACAAAATTCTTCATTATCTTTCTCTCTATGTTGTACATATATGTATAAATATACTCAAAGCATAGGAAACTAATTTCCGAAAAAGAAAATCATGCAAATCAAAGTTTCACTCATATTATCTATTTTCATGCACGCAAACTATTTTCACTTTTTTATTTTATCTATTTTCTCACGAACAACTATAGAGAGAAAAAGAACCCTCTCCAAAATTAAAGTTTATTTCGGGTTGTCTAATGAAGGTGACATGTTGTTGTGTCTGTTTTACTATTTCCTCTTCTCTAATCCCTGTGATGGTAGGGTATACTCATGTTTGTGACTTTTTTTTTCATTCTAAATTGTGACACTAAAATACAAAACACAATAGAACTTTTAATTTATCTTAATTTCATCCACATATGCATCTTTCTATTCGTTGAATAACTTGACTAATGAATCAATGTTTTTTTCAGAAGCATATCACATGCTTGAAGACCAATTAAAAATGTTGAAACTTAGAATGGCGTGGTCTTTCTGCAGGTGTTTGAAATTTATTGTTATCCGTGGAAAATCGTAGTGATATGCATGAGGGTTTCTTGGTAGTGTAATCCATATCAATCAACTTCGTTTGGGTTGAATTGACTATTGAGGCTTTTTCTCGAACAGTTAGAGTGCAAGGAAGGTTCTCACTCTAGCGTATATTGGAGGGACGGAGAAATGTCTTTGTCGAATTGTAATAACTATTTTAATAGTGGGTTCTGGTAAGAATTTGTCACGCTTAAGTTGGATGCTTTTTTTTTGTAATAGTAGAAAATTTCATGTTTGTTTGTTTGGTGCGAATGATTATGTGCTTTTTGCCAACAATAGGATTAGCACAACTAACAACTATGCTTAGACACTAAACATTTTCTATTCACTTTCAGCTAATCTGTCCATAGAACTGCGTAAACATCAATCAATTCTAATACCTTACGCATTAATTGTAACACAAGTTTCAACTTCTTGTAATATTATCATATGTTTCTTTAAAAATAAAGGGAAAATAAAATTAAATAAAATAAAAATAGCTTTTTATAACATAAATGTCTTTAACAAAACTAAAGGTGATTTAGCTTTTTTCTTTCTATATTAACCCATGTTTCTTACCCCTTTTAAAGAATGAATTATTAAACATTTTTGTTTGATTGAATAAAAGCAAAAGAGAAAATGTCTAGAATAACATAAATATCCTTAAAAATATATGAAGTGATGATAATATGTTATAGAAGGAAACTTCATCTTCTTCTTTTTTCATGTATCTTTCGTCTCTTCTAAATTGAAACAAACGAGTCTTCATTTTACAAATTAATGTTTCTCTGTTTTGTTTTTGGTTCAATGGAATAAAAAAAGGATTTAAAGGAGTTTGAAGAAAAATATTAGGACAACCCTATTATAACATTTTTTTTGTTTGATTACAATGTTATTTTTTTAGTTTAAATATTATTTTTCACTCGATTTAAAAATACTATACTTTACTTAGTTCAAGAAAAATGAAAACGCGGGTTATATAGTGTTTTGATAGTAAAATATAAATAAAATAAAATAAATAAAGTAGAAATTAGAAGTGTATGAGAGACTAAAAGAGATAGATAAAAAGAAAATTGAATTGATAAAACGAAAATTACAAATTTTCAAAATTATTTCTCATGTCTTTTTATATATATATATATATATATATAGTCTTATTTTTCATCTTGATTTATTCTAGACTCAACCAAATTGAGTGTAAACTTTATTTATTTATATTTATTACTGCTTTGTATTTATCTAATTATATTCAATTTTAAAGTCAATATATAAAAATATTTATTATTTTATAATGCCAAAGTACGTTTTTTATATTCACATACTTCATCAAGTGATTCTAATTAGGCTTGACTGAGCATTGTAAATAAAAAAAAATTGACATAAAATTAAAAAATGAAAATATAATAATGAAAATATTTATTATTTATATTTGAAATCCTCTCGCGTTTATCCATTAAAAGATAAATCATTTTATCTTATTATAAATAAATATGTCAATAATATAATTATAATGTTATATATACTTGATTTGTCTAACCCATCTGAAATACAGAAATTGGAAGCAAAAGAAAAAAAAAATACCATTTTGTGATGATTAAAAGACGAAAGAAAAGTAAGAAAGACTTGAAATGAAATTAATGCAGAGAGGAACTAAAAAAACCTAATATGTGTAATGGTAAGAACTGAAAAAAGTGAGTGAAAAGGAAAATGAAAGATAGATTAAATCGAATAACGACATCTCCATCTACCTCAAATAATTTTGATGAACCACTTTTGATCACTCACGGGGCTTCTTGTGTTGTGTTGTGGCCCAACCTCACAAACATTTACAATTGCCAGCTAGCAAATGCAATGCCAAATTCAATTCTTTTACCAATATTATACATTCATAATTTCATTCACTTTTCTTTTCCAATCATTCACATCATGCATATAATTTTCTTCTTCTGTAATCTTGTATAACATGTTCTACTATCCCTATTTAAAATTATGTGAAAATTGTTTGAAGACTTGTCAAATTTACCAATAACTTTGAAAAACATATCAGGTATTTAGATATTCATAAATTTATGCTTAACTGAACAATAGAGAAAATTTTATATGAAATGTGAAATAAAACATTCTCTTCGGGCTAATTTATCATAATATAAATGCACAAGATACATTAATTACTTTTTTCTTCTTTTTCAACTTTATATGATTTTTTTCCTTCTCTTGTTTGAGACATTCGAAACTTGTGTTTGTATGTCTCCAACTATTTTTTTTTTCTCTCCATGCAAAAAATTATATTATTTTTAAATTACATAACAAACTAGAAGCACGTATATAAAATTACATTCCTTTTTTCTTTTTTAATTAAGTTGACCTGAGATTTGATCGATTGGTAATCCACCTAATTAATAAAAGTATAATTAAATCATAATATATAAACTAAATGTGATTGTTCTAATATATCCAATAATAAAATTGAGATTCAAGACATTTTAAATTGATTGTTAAAGAGTCGGAACAATAATAATATTATAATCACTAGCGTATATACAAGTATATGTGTACGTATTGTTTAAATATACGTGATATTATATTAACAATTGATGATAATATAATGTTATTAAATTAATATATAAAATAAAATTATATTTATTAAAAATAAAGTGAAATATATAAGAAAAGATAAGAGAATAATTGTTGATAAATAGAAGAAAAAAAGTTTATAAAAATAACGGTCAATTTTCAAGAATTTAATAAATAATTATATTTTAAAGGGTAACATTGATATTTTGAAATGTGGACATAAAAGAGGAAATCATCCTTATATATTGTTATAGATTCAAAGTGTACTTTTGTGAAATTTTATTGATTCACTTGTGTTTTTTTTTTCATAATTTTATTATTTGTATTTAAATGAGATAAAATATACTTAATTAAGGTTGTATTTAATTGATATAGAACATACTTTAGGTATTTTATGTGTGCATTTTGTAAAAATAATGGATAAAAATAAAAGTGGCAATGATAGAGAGATTCTATGATTGTTGTTTGTAGGTATAATAATTAGATCATGTTGAAGGCTCTGTGTTTTTCAGCCATGTATTTTGGTTTCCACAAGAAAATATACAGTGGGAATTTTGTTACCTAAAACTTATTTTTAAAGCTTAATAAAATAATTTTGTTTTTGTTTTGTTTTATCCAAAGAGAGTTTTCGAAAGATTTATAAAGCTAATAAACTCCGTAAGTGGAATGTAAAATGGTAAAATTAGTCCATTTCTATTGATCTAATATTGTAAGTATTAATTATTATTATCATAATAATAATAATAATAATAATAATAATAATGAATTATTACTAAGTTCAAACATGTAGGAACTTAATATAGATCAGCAAAATGTCTCAAAAGATGCCAATAATACATAATAACTTTAAATTAGAAAATTTCAAAAGATGTACATTTTTTTTTGTTAAGATTTCATGTCGATTAGATATGTGACTAATGCTGCCTGCCCTTTTATAAAGTTTTGATATTCCTCTTTACTTATCAGGTCTAAAGAGTAAAACTATATAAATTTAAATATATTACTTTACTCACTACAAATTATGACTTTATTAAACATTATTTTTAAATTCATTATTTTTTTTTTAAAGTTTTTATATGCCCCTTTGGCTTTGTACAGAAGGAAGATGTGTAGTAAATTGTAATGTACAAGTGAAGGTTGAGCTCACGTGTTTGAATGGACCATATTTGTTCAGCCAAAATTAATATTCACGCTACTGAAAATATTTTTCAATTACAATTCATGCTAAAAGATTTATTTTTATTTATTTTTTTAAGATTAAATATGTTTTTGTCTCTCATGTGAATTTTGGAATTAGTTTTTCTTCAAAATTTTATATCAATTTAATCATTTATCTTTAAAAATATGTAGATTTAGTCTTTCTTGCCAAATTTTGTTAGGTTTATTTGACATTTTAAACGTATTTTATGATAATATTTGAATTAACAATAAAGCGAAAATGTATCAAACGGTGTAAACAATTCAAATATTATCATGAAATGTGCTTGAAATGTCAGATAAGTTTAACAAAGTTTAGTTAAAACGACTAAATTCACGCATTTTTAAAATTAAATGATTAAATTGATAAAAATTTTGAAAAAAGGCTAATTCTAAATTTTACTAAATTTTGAAAACACATATTTAACCATTTTCTTCTCAAGTAATTAACTTTATCTATTTTGAAAGGTAATAAATGAAATATTTGAATTAGCCTTTGTGGATGTTTAAGAACGTTAGGTTTCATTGAAGGATCCAACTGCATCTTTAAAATCCCAATTGCAAACACAACCATCGTTTAATTACGTCATCTCATCACAACCTGGATAAATTCACAAGAAACCAAAAAATACATTAAATCCTATATTTACTATTATCTAAAACTTCTGTTAAAAATAGTTTGATACACAACACAATCATTAAATTTTTCTTGTATATACGAGTAAATGTGAAAGGCTTTTTTTTTTTTTTTTTTTTTTTTTTTTTCACAAATTTTTTTTTTTTTTTTCTTTTATATTTAATTTTTTTTTTTTTTTTTTTTTTATTATTATTATTTCACATGATGTTTCTCCTCATCTACTGTACCAGATAATAATCTTACTATATTATGATTATAATTGACGTAATGAATTTATACAAACTTTAACAATCACACCCATGCTTTAATTATAATTTTATGTATGTCATTAGATGGAAACTTAAACAATAAAAACAAATCGTTAAATAAAAAAGTAATATGTAGTGGCATTTCGATATTATATTTTTCAAAATGCTCAGTATTTTGTTATTTCGAAAATTATAACAATTTAACTTTTAGTTAATACTAATGTGAATCTTTACATCATCAACTATTTTAAGAATAATATTTAAAATAAATAGTTTTACATTCATGACCTTTATAATTAAACATTGATAAAAAACATTGACTTATAGACGCCTTCCAATTAAATTTAACAAAGGATGAAATGCTTGTGAAGCATTTTTTTTTTTAAGTTTTATAGTGTGTTTGGATGAAATGGTATAATAGTAATTAATTTATTTGGAAAATTTGAATTTCTTTTAAAGAAAATAATGTGTTTGGATAAAAAATTGAAATTTCTCAAAATTGTGGAATTGGTAATTGGTTAGAGAATAAAAAAAGTATGATCCAAAAAGTTGAGTCGAGTTGAATAGAAGGTTGAGACGAGTTGTTTCGAGTAAAAGGTTGTGTCGGGCCGACCCGAACTTAAGGTTTGAGTTAGGCCGAAAATCGAACTAGTTCAAAGATCAGGTCGAGTCGAGCCATTAAGTTGGGACGACCCGTATCGAAGGTTGAGTTAGGTCATCTCGGACTAAAAGTCAACTTTAACCAAAAAGTTGAATTAAGTTAGGTTAGATTCAAAGATAAAATTGAGTTTGGTATAAAATATAAATTAAATTATTTTATCCAAAAAAAATTAAAAATTAAAAAATTTCAATTACTTAATCCAAATTAATTATTTAAAAAATAAAAAAATTAATTATAAGTAATTAAATTATTAAGTATTTCAATTTTTTTAAATCGGAAAATTTCTCATTGAAATACAATATTAAAGCTTTAAATTTTCTGAAAAGCTTTAAACTCGAGGGGTCCAATGCAATTAATATTAGAGATTTATCGAAAAAACTAAATTAGACTGAATTCCGTTGGAAACGTTATATAATAGTTTTAAAAACTAAAAAGAATATAATATTTGAAGTAAAATTATAATTATTGTTGTTGTTATTTTCATCTTATCCCTTTCCCCTTTCCACATGGATCACCCATTTGAAGTGAATGTTTGTGATAACATTTAATATCTATTTTTAGATTAAAGATTTAATATTAGTTTGAATTGTAGGTGGTCGTGGTCTAACAGTGGAAGACCGAAATAATTAGGAGAGTGAATGAGTGATGTCGTGAAAAGAAAAGGAATGATATATGCCAAATGTCACACACTCCCATTCAAACAAACTGTTCCTATCAATAACAAAATCCAAGAACCAACATTTTTGCAAATTAACTCTGCTCTGTGCTCTATACCCCTCAATGCGATGTGCACTCTCTTTACACATCTAAATTACAACTTCACCATTTTTCAAAATTACACCTTTTTTACTGCTTCAAATAACATATGTATAAACACGAATGATTAGTAACATGTTGTTTTTGTTTAAAACAGTAGTTGTTACAGGTTGTGTCCATAAAATAATAGCAGTAGTAGGTAAAACTGAGTCCAGCTTTTGGCCTTTGGGTGGCTTTATAGTCAACCATTACCAGCCCCCTTAACCATTTTTTGACTTCAACCTTAATCTGCTCACTACAACACTACCAATACACGTTGCCATTAACTCAACCCAACCTCTTCACATCACAAAAATTCAATTTTTATATCATATTTTTGAAAAATATAACAACACTTATTCAAACCGTAAGAAATCTATGAATATTTTCCGGTAAATTTTGATTATTTAAATATAGTTGTGTGATGTAGCTGTGTATATATATATAAAAAAAAATGTGGATATATAATGTAGACATGCATATGCATAGATTATTAGTTAGTAAGTTAAAGCACATAGCAATCCACTTTTCTTGCTTTTGTTTCCACAATCATAAATAGCTTCTTCTTGCATCAACTTGGTGAGTTCCTTACGTAAATTCTCTCGGAAGCAACCCTTACCATAACAAAAAACTTCTCTTCCACGCACGCACCATGCCAAACCCAACCATGCATCATCTCCTTCTTCGCTTCCTCTTCCTCTTCTCCGCCCTCGCAACCCCCTCTTCCGCCGCCATCGACACCTTCATCTTCGGCGGTTGCTCCCAGCCCAAGTACACGCCGGGTTCGCCCTACGAGAGCACCGTCAACTCGCTCCTCACCTCGCTCATCAGCTCGGCTTCGTTCGCCAACTACAACAACTTCACCCTTGCCGCCGCCTCCTCCGACACCGTCTACGGCCTCTTCCAGTGCCGCGGCGACCTCAACAACGACCAGTGCTCGCGCTGCGTGGCGCGTGCGGTCACCCAGCTCGGCACGCTCTGCTACGCCTCCTGCGGCGGCGCGTTGCAGCTCGAGGGCTGTTTCGTGAAGTACGACAATGCGACGTTCGTCGGGGTGGAGGACAAGACGGTTGTGACCAAGAAATGTGGGCCGTCCGTTGGGTTGACCTCGGACGCGTTGACTCGGAGGGACGCTGTGCTGGCGTATTTGCAGACTCCCGATGGGACTTCCAAGACGTTCAGAACCAGTGGGTATGGGGATTTTCAGGGTGTGGCGCAGTGCACCGGAGACTTGAGTCCCACCGAGTGCCAGGATTGTCTCTCTGCTGCCATCCAACGGCTCAAAACCGACTGTGGGCCCTCCCCCTGGGCAGAGATGTACCTCGCCAAATGCTACGCGCGCTACTCCCAGGGTGGCTCCCACTCGCGCCCTAATAATAACGGTAGCGTAAAAACTGCTCCACCGCGCGCGGTGGTGTGGTCATCCCTTTCGACTTTCTTTCCTTGTGTGTGACTAATCATTTCTCTAACTTTTCATGTTTTAAAAAAATAAATAATTAATTAAACAAATTGACATTGATTAAACAGTTTTCGAATTTCGTTTATATGATGTTACTTCCCACTTCAAAAAGATGGTACGTAGTTGGGTGTGGAAACTGAAAACTGATCTGGCAAGTGGTAACGTGGATTCAAACTCAATTTACTTCCACACTCTGGATTCTTCTTTTCCTTTTACAAGAGAAAAATGTTTTTTGTGTGTGTGTGTGTTACCGTCAAAATATGTTTGAACAGGGGAATAAGAACAGAGGTAAGACTACGGTTTTTTGTTTGATCGTACATTTTTCTCAGTATTTGTGGGCAACAAGGTGTCTATTGTTTGGTTCATTGGTATTAGTTTTTGTCCTAGATCGGAAATTTCCATTGCGTGTAGATTTTGTGTACGAGGGATGGGTTCAGTAGATTACTCGCGTAACAGTTAACTCTGAGCTGATTATTTATCGAAAATTATGTGATTGTCATCATTTCCTCTTTCTAGAACGTATATATGTATCTGAATTTTCTATGTGCTTCACTGCTGCAGTGCTCCTTTTTATAATCTTTATCGAAAGTTATTCTTTAGGCTCTGCAAACGAGGAGAATAAATGATAATTGATACTGGGAATATAAAAGGGAAAAAGTAGATGTGCAAATTTTTGCTTGGTCTACCATGATTTACCACTATTTTAGCAATTTTCTTACTTAATATGAACAATGTAGATGACAGCAACCACAACGATGATGAGATTGAGAAGACACTCGCTATACTAATTGGACTCATTGCCGGGGTTGCTCTGATCATCGTTTTCCTTTCTTTCTTGTCCAAAGTGTGCGAAAAGCAGAAAGGTACGCTTCATATGCATCTAACTCTGTTTTCTTCAAGTGTTTAATTTATCTCTTTATCTGAATTATGCAGGTGGTAAATAAAGAACATAATATGTGCACAGTACTGGGATTGGATTCAACTTTTGCCCTTGCTTTATCTTTCGGTAGTCTCAAATTTCCCTTTTGTAATCAATCCATCTTATTCTTATCTTCTAAGTTTTCTGCTTAGTTCCTTTTATAAAGAAAATACCAGTGAAGGTATAGATAGAAAGATGTTATGGAAAAGTTGTTCCATGAAACAAGTTACACAATGGGTTGCAATAAGGAGAAAAGGCTCAAAGATTCCACTCTCTGTGACCATTCGTTTTCTTGTCTAGTGTCCACCAACGTGTACAAATACTGAAACGCTTTAGCGAAAACTGCAGCATGCATGCTTTGTTATATAGGCTTTTGAAGGGTATAATCAGAGTTTTTCTCTTACTTTTCATGTTAATCACCACCAAGAGCCTTACTTTCGATCCCAAAAGTTAGAATAAGAAAGGTTTCATGAAATTTCTGTCAAATCATTTGCTCCTACTCGTGCAGGTGTTAATTTATGATTTCTGTTTCATCTTTCAATAAATATAGAACCAGATGAGAAAGTAGATGTACACCTTTTTCTTTATCGATCGAGAGTTATTGTAATGATTAGTTTCACTGATGGTTACTTACTTTTTCCTATCTAACTTCATCAAATATTGTGATGATGGCCGAAAAATATACCCTGCAACTATTTTCATGTGATACGTTTTTCTGATAAAGGAAGTACCATCATCACTCTATTATTTTACAGTAAGAAATGGACCATTGTGGCATTAATTTAAGAGAAGGGAGGATTAGATATTTATTATAAGGTACTAATAATTAGAGAAGCAAACAATGTTGATGAAATTGCTCCGGATTCTTCGTTCTTCTCTTCCCATCTTGGTCTAACTCCTTCTCCATCATCGATTGCTTTTGAAAAAGGAACTTATTTTTGTCCTAGTATATGCAATTCTTGGCTCCACTTAACATCATTACTTACTTTACTAACCCTTTTACTAATCTTAATTATGGAAACATTCCTTGTCTCTCTTTTCTTAAGCAGAATATTGGACCCACGACACCATACGTGACAAAGGTTATAAAACCCTGTCGTGTTCATTGTATTTTACATTAAGGAAGTAGGCTCATAAAAATAAGAAAAAACAGGAGGATGATTATAAAATTTTAAACTCAACTACTAATTTTGTATCTTAATATTGCACAAATAATAAATCTTGTGAAGATAGACTTTAAGTCATAGTTCTGATACCATGTTATGAAGTGCATTTTAAGTTTAACTCAATACTCACAAAACTGATAGACTTTAATTCGTGATTCTAATATCATGTTATGAGGTGAATTTTAAATCTAACTCAATTCCACAAAATTGACTTGTAAGATGAGATTTACCCTAATTAGTCAATGTGAGATTTCCCATAAAAAGAGAGTAATTATTTAGATAAAGAAAAAGTGTAAATGGTTGTGACCGAAATGACCTATACATCCTATGGTTATCGAGATGAATGCAGCCACGTCAACTACTTTAGTTAATAGTTTAGCCATGAATTTGAAATAATATATTTAGTTTAATCAGTTGTTGCTATGCTTTTCAATTAATTGAGTAGTAGTTAAAAAGGTAATGAAAAAAAATAAAAGTAACAGTAGATGAGAAGATAAGGGAAATGAAATAGACGAAGAAAGTAGCAAAAGTGATTGTAGCATTATAATTTGCATAGCGAACTACGGAACAACTAGTTTTGGCTTGTTGCACCTTTGAAAAAGGATATTGAAAAAGGCGTGTAAAGCAACGGTGGCTTACACTTGCTTCTTCGTTTTTGCAAAATGTCGTTATTGGAAAAGGTAAGATTCTACTTTTGATTACTTCCTATCTCATTTCAAGAGTAGAACACGAAGCTTCTTATTAAGTCTTTTTCGATAATAGTCATGCCTAAATGGAAAGGCCTATAAGTTATACTGTTTCCTTAATTTAAAATTATTTATTACTTTCTTTTAAATATTGTGACAATTATATATTTATTTATTAATTTTAGCGCAGAAGAAAGATTTGGGGATTGATCATGACCTAGGGTAAAAGTAAAATTTGAGGGTAATGTCTCAATGTAATGAATGCTCAAAGTCTCAAGGCGTTTACTTCGTGCACTCCCATAATACTTTCATGCACCCCTCAAACTTTCATTCGGCCTTCAAAGAAGTGACTTGTGGATTAAATTCTCCAGAACAAGATTTTGTAGAACAAATTTTTTAAAATATGATTTCTGAAACATAAATTTTGGAACGTATGAATGTATTTTAGAACAAGTTTATTACATAAGTTTTCAAAAGAAAAAAACTTTCCAGAACTCATAAAATACTTTCTTGAATGAGTTTTCCAGAATATCCATTCATGGATTGTGTTTCAAAAAGAGTTCTTTTGAAACACGTAAAATATTTTATGGTAAAAGCTTTTCGAAACAAGTTTTTTTTTCTCTCTTTTTCTTCCTCTGGAGCATTCTCCATCTCTTCTTCTTCCTCCTCAGTGCAGTGGTGGTATAGTGTAGTAAAGTGATGAAGAGTGTTTGAATCTTTTCCTAGTGGGGGTGCAGTTAATAATTTTAAGGATGGATGAAGCAATAGACGAATCTGAATTACACAGCTTTAGTAGTTACTAAAACATCAGCCCAACTTATTTCCGGACAGAGTGATCCATAATTAGAAATTGAATTACCCAATTTAAAAGAAAAACACACTTCATAAAGATAGGGAGTATAAGGAGAAAACACGGGGTGCAGTTAGTAAAAGACAAGGCCTCAGTGATTTATGGGTTGGGGAAGAAGTGGGTTACTTAGCGGAGGGTGGTGTGTGACGTGTGGAGCACGTGTCTGCAGGGAGTTGAATGTGAATGCGAAACGGTGGGCTATAAAAGGCTTAATTTGCGTGTCTGTCCGTGGAAGAAGCACCTCTTTCATTGTAATTGTAAAGGAAGAAAGAAGAAAGAAGAAGAAGAAGCATCATCGGAAGCTGAGATCTAATCTAATGGCGCTAGAGTGGGTTGTGCTGGGCTACGCCGCCGCCGCAGAGGCCATAATGGTCATTCTCCTCACGATCCCCGGCCTCGACGCCCTCCGCAAGGGTCTGATCGCGGTCACCCGCAACCTGCTGAAGCCGTTCCTCTCGGTCGTCCCCTTCTGCCTCTTCCTCCTCATGGACATTTACTGGAAGTACGAGACGCGTCCCAGCTGCGAGGGTGAATCCTGCACCCCCTCCGAACACCTCCGCCACCAGAAATCCATCATGAAGAGTCAGCGCAACGCTCTTCTCATCGCCTCCGCGCTCCTCTTCTACTGGCTCCTCTACTCCGTCACCAACCTCGTCGTCAAGATCGAGCAACTCAACCAGCGCCTCGAGCGCTTGAAGAATCGCGACTGAAGCCACCGCAGATAAGTCCGTTATTCCATCCCTCACAAATATGTCTTCTCTTGTTCTGCCTTCTACTTTTGCGAGGAAGAATTCGTTTACGTCGATTTCTTTTTTATTTCCAAATCCGTGTTTGCACCGTGACAGTTATTGAGTTTATTCTAGTGCTACTCTTTTTTTTCTATGCTACTTCTACTTTCGCCGCCTAGGGTTTCTTTTGGGGATTTTCTTATTTTTCCGCTGCGGGATCCAATCGCGTCTACCTCGTCGCTCTATTGTATTGTAGGAAAGCGTGGCTTCGATTATTCTTCGGTGTTATGTGAAATGCGTGCTTAATTTGATTATGCGCGTTATTATCAATTTTATTGCTGTTTGTTACCATGGGAATTGATGCACGTTGCACGTTACAACACAACTCGTCAATTGGAATGTGACAGAACGAAAATTGTCAAGTTTCAAACCTCAATTTGTTAATTTTTCTCCGACAAAATATGGAGCTGAAGTTGGATTTTGATTGATTGAATTCAGTTAAGTATAAGGAGTTCGACCATCTTGCTATGAAATTCTCTTTTTCAAGTGCGAGAGCTCATAAATTAGGAATGGGATCTCTAACATTGCAATGATTGAACCTCGCATGAACCATAAGAATCGTAGGATTCAGTATACCCAAATTCTATGTAGGCTTCAAGTTTTAACTCTCGAATTTTTATTTTGTAGAAATTTTACGATTGAAGAGGTAATGAGCTATATCCCCACTTTTGAATATACCACTCATTTATCTGCTAAACCAAATTTTGTTCCGGTGCTAGTTTTATTTTAACTCTAAATTCTTTTTTGGTACACTCTATGGTATAAGCTGGTTAATGGTAATTGTTAACATGCATTGTTCTGTTGTGTGCTTGTCCCCATTTTTGACCAAGTGGATATATTCTAATCCTGAAGGTGAGGCAACAAGCAGAATCTTGCTCTGTTAAAGTGCTTTGACCTGTTAACTGTAATGCTCTGCGATCTTCCTTTGCTTTATTTTCTTTAATATATTGCTTTTCCATATCTTTTGTTGTCTTCCGCTAAAAGCTTCTTAAATGCTATACTCAATAATCTAACAATATATCAAATTTGAACAAGTTACGGATGCTTTTGGATTTTTTTTTTTTTATAAACACTTTTAAAGCCTTCTGAGACTAGAAAAAAATAAAGAAATATATATATAAAACGTTGGTTACATAAATATATCGATGTAATGTGCCCGGCAAAGCAATATTATCTAACCTAAAAAATCTGAGGGAGAGATGCCCTTAGTTTTAAGTCGAAGATTTCTTATTTCTTGTTTTGGCGTGAATGGTGTTTGATGGCCATAAGTTTAACACAAGGTAATTGAACCTTTTTATGTTCATTAATTTGTTTCTTGTGAACCAGAGCATGTTCTGGGCTAAAGACTAATCGTTGCAAGCATTAAGATCATTTACAATGATTTACCGTCTCAAACAAAGCATTTAGCTTGTAAAAAAATGTTTTTCAGTTAAATAAAATAAACAAAAGCTTTGTTTACTTTTAGAAGACATATGTGAACAAAAGATAATTGAAAATCATATCCATTAGTTACTAATTTAACTGATTATTCTAGTTTTAAGAAAGTATTTATAACTTTTAATGGCGTAAAATAGAGAAAATACATTTTTTTTATTAATTACAAATAGTAAATTGGGTGGTAATTATTTAATATTATTCGGTTCCCGTTTCAACAAGGTATTTCTATTATTTTTTAAGTTTGACAGTTTAAGAAATGATTAAAATGAATATTTTAAGTTATCAATTTAAACTCAACCATTCTCAATTTTAAGAAAATTTTTCATACTTTTTAAATAATAAGACATAAATTTGATTACCATTATTTTTAAATTTTTGAATTTTGAAGGACGAATTTGTAACATCTTTTAAAATTTTGAGTTTTAATAAAGCAGTTGCAGTAATTTAATATATATATATATATATATATATATATATATATATATATATATATATATATTGTATTAAATTTAAATTACTATTTCAGTGTCAGTTACTTTTAAAGTTTCAATTAGTAATATGCATGCCGAATATAAAACTTATGAAATTTGATATAAAGTTCATAGAATTTAAACAAACAATTAATTTAAGTATCAGATGCTCCTATTTTAAACTATTTAAATTTGTAATAATTAAACAACTAAAACAGCAAATAATCACTGTCCAAAAAAATCAAATCAGTGAAAAATAAAATAAAAGTATGCATTACACAAGTACTAACTAAATTAACTAATTTCTTCAACGAAGTGAATGAATTAATTATCTATAGAAAACATTTTAGATTGGATAAGTCATAGTAAGTATGTGTAACCATGTCTGAAACAAGTAACATATAATTATTTTAATTGAATGAACACTTTTAATTTCAAGTTCTCTGTCTCCTTTGATTCAAACATACACGTGTTGCAAAGAGGAAAATAAATTTATGTCTAAAAGTCACTTAAACGCGATTATCTTTTATTAAGAGACCCCTGGAACTGAAAAAAATAATAATAATAAAAATAGGGCGAATGTCTGAGAAATTGATGTTTATGAGGTGGCTCAACCTTATTGGACAGTTTCCTCATAAAGTTAACACGGTGTGAAGTCAACCCCAGCTTCTACACATTCTTGTCTTCTGTGTTTTCTTGCAAGGTTCAATTTTTTTGTTTCCCTGTTCGTTCGTTCTTCTTCTTTGTACCCACTAACGTTTGTTCAGTTTCTTGATTAGTTGTGTATCTTTTATATTCGATCTCCCCAAAATTCATCGTCAATTTACGCGATTTCAATCCACTGATCTCTTCTACTAACCCTTCCCTTTGATCTGTTATTGTATTCCACATAGAATTTTGGTTTCAGCCATGGGCGACATGAAAGACAAGGTTAAAGGGTTCATGAAGAAAGTGAACAACCAATTCTCCTCTTCATCATCTGGAAAATTCAAAGGCCAAGGAAGAGTCCTCGGTTCTTCTTCTACACCCGCCGATTCAAATCCTACCTCTCGCCCCATTCCTTCGCTCAACCCTAATTCCAAACCTTCCTCAACCAATCCCAAACCCACTTCACCCAATCCCAAACCCATTTCACCCAATCCCAAACCCTCGCCCCAGAATACGGAGCCCAGTAGAAGCACCGAGAAGCCTCGCAAAGATGGTGATGGGTTTGACCCGTTTGATTCTTTGGTCACTAATTCCAACAGATCGAAAAACGGGTATTCACTGAACGTGTTTGAATGTCCCGTTTGTAAACAACCTTTCGGGTCCGAAGAAGCTGTGTCTGAACACGTGGATGATTGTTTGAGTAACCTTGTTCAGCGTGAGCCTATAGGTGATGATGGAAACGGGGTTTCAGAGAGTGAGATTGGGTCTAACACTGATGGTGAATTGGAGGTTTGTGTTGGGACTTACGTTTCAGGGAATCCATCTGAGGGATCGGTTGATATTATTCTCAAACTGTTGAGGAATATTGGTAGGGAACCTGAGAATGTGAAGTTTAGGAGGATCAGGATGAATAATCCCAAGATAAAAGAGGCTGTTGGTGACGTTGCAGGGGGAGTTGAGTTGCTCAGTTTTCTGGGGTTTGAACTCAGGGAGGAGAATGAAGAGACATGGGCAGTGATGGAGGTTCCCACAGAGGAGCAAATAAAATTCATCAAGAAGGCAATTACGTTACTGGAATCACAACTTGTGCAGCAAGCACCTCCAAAGAGAGAGGATTCAGCGTCTGCAAATTCTGCGCAGACGAGTGTGAAGGTTGAGCGAAAGCCAGTCGACAGACAGGTAAAAATGTGTTGATAATGCTTCTGAAACGGCGCTATGGAGAAACTAAGTCCATTATCTGATCCTCATTTGCTTTTAACAGAGTGTATTGCATTAAAGTCTAGACATTATCCGTTTTTTTGATATGTTTTCAATTCGTATTCTGGCTGGAAACTGTACTTGGGAATAGAATATGTTGAGGATCTAGAAAGCCGCTGTTTGGTTTTAATGTCATTAACTGGATTAGGAACATCAAACAGCAGAGTTAAGAAAAGGATATGAAGCGTGTAATGTCATTAACTAATCATTTGTATTGAATTTGGTCTCCAACTATAACTTTCATGCATAAAGTTGTAACCTAAGATTTCTTTGTTATCCTCATGTCTTTGCTTGTGTTTCTGGACGTAAAAGTTACGGCCTTAGGGAATTGCATGTTGTTTTAAGCTGATGGATATTCTGAAAATTAGGGTTGATAACTTATCTGCCGGTTTAATTAATTTTTATCATTTGAGGTTGATAGAGTAAGCAGAAGGCAGAGAACAATAATCCAGAGTCTTCGTTAAAAAAATTCATTTCACAATAGGAAAAGGATAAGCAAAACTACTAAATTGGGCAAGCTATTATAATGGTGCCCAAGTTTAAACACCCCCAGAGAAACCCTTCCTAATACAATAATTCAAAAACGAAAAATCGTGTACGATGTTTAAATATTTTACTTTTTGAGTTTGTCTCTATTGTTTTTCGAAACTGACTGCATCAGTTTTGATTTATGCAAGGTTGAAATTTACCTTGTGTATATCTTGCATGCTATATTTTTAATTTGACTCAAGTCAGGCATGGACAAATAGGATCCAAAATGTTATTTGTGAAGCCTCATAGAACTTTAATTTTTTTCATTTTCTCCAAGCTAATATAGCTTTTGGAGTGCCTGCAATAAACTGCTGACTTGAATGCCAGTAATTTTCAGTCCTTGTTTTAGTTTTCTATTTGCTTACTTAAAGAGGAAAGGCAGAGAGACAGAAAACCCTAATTTAAAGAAGGATATACTTTGTTAATTTCTGGCATATATAAATCAGTTGCAGAATCTGTTAACTGTGTGTGAATTCTACGTATTGTTCAAGTACTTCCATATGTGCATTAGTTATTATTCTGCAAAGCTCTATTTATGGACCATCACTTTCTTGTTAGTTTGGCGCTTTAGGACTTTTAACAATGGTGTAATCGTAATGGACTAATTTTATATTGAATATGCTGTTTTTTCCCATTTAAAATGGCTCTTATAGGTGAAGGTCTTCTTTGCTGTTCCTGAAAGTGTTGCAGCTAAAATTGTGCTACCAGATTCCTTCTATAGCCTTTCATCTGAAGAGGTGAGAAGAGAAGCTGAGTTAAGGAGAAAAAAGATTGCAGATTCTCAGCTTTTAATCCCCAAGTCACTTAGAGAAAAACAAGCAAAAGCTTCCAGGAAGAGATACACAAAAACTATTATCAGAGTTCAATTTCCCGATGGAGTTGTACTTCAAGCTCTATTTGCTCCATGGGAAGCAACCACTGCTCTCTACGAGGTTTGTCCTTTGCTTACTTGATTTGTTCAATTTTTTTCACGTGTTTTGACCTAGACTTTTTTTGTGCATGTATCAAGTTAACTTTACTTCTGGTTCTAAGTGATTCACACTGGTATCTTAGATAGATGTCACTTAACTGCTCGACATGAAACATTTAGATAGATGTCACGTTACTGTCGGCAAGAAACTTTTCTTAGAAACTGCGAACCTTTTTTTGCTATGTCATGTGTAACTTTATTGCTTCTAATTGAGCATTCTGACAATCATAACCAGTAATCTAATTTGGAGCTCTGTTTTCAACTCAACTTTGAAAATTGTTAGTTGCAACGCAGGAGTCTCCCGGTCAACATTTTGAAATTTACAATTAGATGATTACAATGTTATGTTATGTCTCACTGATACAATACTATAGCAAAATAATAGTAATCTAATTTAGAGCTCTCTTTTGAACTCAACCATGGAAATTATTCATTGGAAGTACAAGGTTCATTAATGCATATTATAGCGAAACACAGGTAATGTATTTTTGATATTTGTGTTTGCACTCAATCATGGAATTTATTCATTGCAATAAAAAAGTTCTCCGCTTCCTATTTTGCAAGTGATGGGCTAGCAGTAAGCTAGGATTTGTTCCTCTCCATGCAAGAGGACGCACACCTTAACTTAAAAGCTTAAAAGAGCTAACGTGTTTTAGTTACAATTAGATGTTTACGATTGCAATTTAAACACACGTCTCTCTAATTGGATAACCTGGCCTATTTTTCATTGGTAGGTAAACGCTTGTTGCACATTTTGAATGGATTTTGACCATTTGTTCTGTTTTCGTTCCCCAGATGTTTTGTCTTTCTGTTTATTTTAAGTCAGCAACTGAGAATTTTCTATTTTGACATGTAATAGTTTGTCAGCTCAGCACTAAAAGAACCAGGTTTGGAATTTGAGCTAATGCACCCTGTAGTTGTCCAACGGCGTGTGATCCCTCATTTTCCAAAAGCAGGGGAAAATCCTAAAACTATAGAGGAAGAGGACCTGGTACCTTCAGCTCTAATTAAGTTCAAGCCATTGGAAACAGATTCTGTTGTTTTCACAGGTCTCAAAAACGAATTGCTTGAAATCAGTGAACCACTTGTTAATAGTTAAGCAATTAGTTTTGTATGAACAATATTCTTGTTCTTTCCAGGGTTCTTTTAATTGGCGTGGACATATATACAAATTTTTATACTCATTTTTAGTTGACAATTTTCTATTAAACTGTCATACTTTGATATATCTCAGTACAAATAAATCACTGTGATGAAGCAATTCATGAGGCATTACTGCCAAACTGGGTCTAAGTGGTGGATAATTATAGAGTCTTCCCGTGCTTTAATGTCGATTAATCTCTGTATTTGTGAGTTGGTCTCTATGTTCTCGATTGTTTTTACTGTTCTGATAATGATAATGTTAGTTCAGGACCCAAATACAATATCTTTTTTTGTCTGCATCCATCAATAATTGGGAGTGAGACAGTCCCAGAATACAACATCTGTTTTTGCTCTGTTTTATCCCTCTTTTCTTCTTTTTTGCATCAGCAGACAAACACATCAACGCCCATACATGCATCCACCACTGTTCAATTCTTCACGTGGATGGCGGGACACACTTTCTCTAAATATTTATATACATGCTATCTGCAAGAAGTAAGTAATGCATAACAAACACTATTCATTATGGAAAAGTGATGAAAGACCAAAGCAAATGATTGGAGTAACTGAGTATTATTAATGTACCACTGAACAATTATCAAAACGCATGTCATCTGCATCTCCAATTCTATCCAGAATAGTAACCCTAAATTCAAAACATTCTGCCAAACAAACATTCCCTTCCCACCCACCCTTCTTAACTTCTACGTATAAATTTTTTAGTTAGAATATTCAAAGTTCACTCTCCTTTATGCATGGTAAGAAAAATCTAATCAATGAATGTATAAATGGATGCCAAGATGAGTTCAGAAAAAATACATATATATTTTAAAACATCAGTGCATTATGGAGACATAACATAGAAACGTAACTAAAAAACTCAGTAATCAATGCATTATGGAATGGAGACATAAACAATACTAAAAAACTCAAGCAAAGAATCCAAATTCTATAAGGTTATAAATGTAGTTTTTAATATATCAATCCAATTAAACCAATAAACATATATAAGAAAAAAAAAAAAAACTAGATTTATATTTTGTATTATGGTGCCTACCGCTGCCCCTGGGCAAAGTTTTTTAAGATGACATTATGAATTGATGATGCATTTATATGTCTTAAAAACAATTTTCTTCCGACAAGTACTGCTACCATTGCGCCAGCTATCTTTTCTTAGATAGTATTTGTTTTAAGTGTAGAAAAAATATTCTTAGTAAGAACGTGTCCGAAATGTTTTAATAAATTATTATCTATTATAATGATTGTCACATTTGATTGACTTTTGGAACATTGAACATTGACAATTATGAAGGTGTTTTATTATTAATGAGGAAAAAGTGTGATTAGGTGTTGCAATACCAATGGTAGCCACTACCATAAGTTATGGTGTGCCATTATTTATGAAGGATGTTAATTGTTGTGTTGTGATCACCACCAAATAAAAATTAGCCAAAATAATTAATTGTGGTTATTCGTGATCACTGCCACTAGCCAACCCTAATGGTAATGATAGGTTTCTAATAGTAACAATGGATGATAATATTAATATTCTTTTGAGAATAACATATATGTTGACCAAAATTATTTTCATTAATCAATTAAAATGATTTGTTTTTAAAATGTATTGCTTTTGTTTTAAAATTTCAATTGTGTAATTGTATGTTAAAAAAAACTTATATTAGAAGGTTGGTGGAAAAATGAAGTGGTTGACAAGGTAAATAAAGTATTCAAAATATATTAGGAAAAAACGTGTTGGAATTCTCTGAGTTGTATAGGATTAAATATGTATTAACATCAAGTAAACGATGATAAGTCTATAAACAATTTTTTTAATATCAAATGTAATTTGAAATAATAAATACCTTATAGGTATTATAATCCTTTATAAAGAATTAAAGTTTGATAAAAAGTTTGAAATCAAAGCGTAGGAAGAGAATATACTTTTAAGTCATGGGTTTCATAACAAATGAAAGAAGATGAAAAGAAATAAGTATTTTATTATTTTTTTTATTTCTTCATCAATGTATGTGTCAACTCATACACATTTATATATTTTTCACGTTATGCCAATGGATGATGAAAGATTCTTTCCATCTTTAGTGAAAGTGACACCACATTATTAACAAAAAAGAAAAGAATATTTTTATTTCTTTTTAATAATTTTAAAATGTCGGAAATCAACATCAATCATACATGTGGTGATTATTTTTTAGCCTCGTTCTTCTTCAAAATAATTATGCGACCTAGTTTTATAGATAATATACATGTTTTTGTTTTCTTTGGTTTGTTTTTCGGTGTGGCTTCTCCATGTTCTTCTCTATCTTTTATGCCCTAATCAAACCAGACGTTAACATTACTATTTGTATACCGATATTTCTAATTGATAAAAAGTTTATATGAAGAATTATATCATTAAACAACCAAATTAAGATATAGTATTTTTTTTTAGAATAGAAATGAAAATTTGATATATATAACTTAAAATTTGTGGACTAATCTATACAATATGAGAGTTTGTTATTACATATACAAATGAAATATGAAAAGAGTATAAATATTTGTTCGCATTTCAATTATAATATTAAAGTATTATAATTTTAAAAAAATTGTAAGGATAAAAATTATGAATTATATGATTAATTTTTAATTAAAGAGTTAGAATGATTAATTTTAAATTGAGAAGTTGTACAATCATATATTTTATTAAATAATTACTTTGAATTAACTACAAATTAAATAAAATCACACTTAACAACCGATAATAAAAAGGTATTTTTATATAACAAAATATATACGATAAATATTTGTTTAAGTCCGTATTTTGATCTTAAAAATTTGATATACATTTAATTATGGGAATTTATAAAGTTTTAAGAGTCATATTATCGTATGAAATATTGATAATATGAAATATTATAAGTGTTAGAAAATTTTAAAAATTATAAAAATATGAGAGATATAAAAATATATATTACAATAAATACTTATTATTTTATTTTACTCGTATACTTACTTTCTCCATATATAATATAATATAACTGAATATAAAATTAAATGACTTTACATAATTTTTTTAAGTAAAGTTACAAATATTGATCTGATTATTTTTTATTTTTAAATGTAAATTTAAATAAGGTAGAAACTTAAATAAGTGCATACGTATACAAATATTTATTATGTATATAACTTATAACATAAAGACGACAAATGTAATATTCTTATTTATAACATATTGAGCCGGTGAAAATATTATTTGGATATTTTTATTAAATAACTTTTAAAATAAACAAATAGGCTTCTTTATTTAGTTTTGGTGAGGATAACGTGGGACCGCTCCACATGGTTTCGTTCCCATTGTTTTGGTCATTTGCTTTACTCATAAACCATTACATAAAAATAAATCACACACGCCATCAATATATTTTTGTTTAGTAACGTACATAAAATAAAATATTACTTTTAACATCTTCTACGTAATAAGTTGTAAAAAGTTTTTAGGAAAATATTTATAATTATGGAGTATGGTCACACCTTTTTAGGCGATGAAAACATTTCTTTTATTCATAATTTCTACTCTTCACCTATTACTATAACTTTATATATAATTTACATTGAGCTAATTCATAAACTTATAAACTATACAATCTCACATTCTATATAAACTAAACTCACATGGCGGAGTTAAAAAAAAATAAAACTAGTGGTAGATCTGTGTAGGCGATAATTTATTTATTACAACATAACGCACAAAACACATATATCAATGTACACATGCACTTTTTTTTTTCGCAAAAAAAAAGAAACTGGCACAATATAATAAAATTTTTGTTTTGTTTTTAATTTATAAATAAATGATTTTAGTAGCTTTATTTGTGTCACCTCCACATGTGGTCACAAGGGAGTTTATATGTGATGGTTTACTAAAAAAATATATAAGATAATATTCTTAAATATGATTCACCATGTTAAATTTAATACACTAAATATCAAATATTGTGAATTATGTTTAACATGCAATTGTTGAAGTTGGTAATGATTTGGTGTTTCTTTTGCCTAAAGCAATGCATGGACACAGAGTTGTGACTGACAGAGAGATCCACAGCAGTGGGTTAAGGGTTTGAAAAATATAAAACAGTTTTCTTAAGATTTCTTTTTTTCTAGAAGACATAAAATAATTAATATTATTATTTTTAGATCCTTTTTAGGTTTGAAGCAATTAGTACTAAAAAAAAGGTTTAAAAGTTTTTCTTAGATCTAAAGTAATTGGTACTAAAAAAGAAATTTTGATATTAATTATCGCAATCTTTTGAATGTTCTTTCTCCAAAAACATATTGAAAAAGTAATATTTTTTCCTTATAGGATTGTACATAACATTGTCTCAATTAATTGAGTAATAAAGGTTTATATTTATCTTTGAGTAATAAATCAAACAAAGTCTCAAGATAGTAATCGCTGTTGAGTGAAATGATAATAAAAAGAAATAAGTGTGCAGAAAAAAGAAGCAATAGTTGTGCATTAAATGAGCTTCACTCCCCAAAATGGTTGACTTTGATATTTTAAATAGCATTAATTAGCTTGTGAATTTGATGTAATGCCACACTAGATTAAGTTTTGTAACATTAAGTGATTACCAAATTTGGAGAATTTATATCACAAATTTGTATGACATTTTTTTCTCTTGGTTCCAAAATTTATAAGATTTGTTTTTTTTCGGTAAACTAAAACTATGAACATCTGAGTAAACCACACGAATCAATGAGATTGGAGGAGAAAGAAAACACATTGCTTTATTCTTCTTCGGTGCAGTGACACGAGTTCAAGTCACCCTTGCGTGTCGTACACACGTGCGCTATTCACCAGGTGTCAGTACATAACGCTACTGTCACCGACACAGTCTCATAGGTTCTTCTCCCTGTGAATCAATCCCATGATTGTGCACGTGCTCTTTTACCGGTTCATCCAGTCACTCCACCGGATTACCGGTAAACCAATCTCCTTTTATGACCCGTCTTTTCTTTTCTTGTAACATACGATTAAACGGTTAAGATCTCACGAAACTCGTGTGAAACACTACCCCATTGGACTCCCTTTTTCTGATGCAGTTAGAACCTTTTACTTTGTTCTTCTTTGTTTCTCTGTCTCTCTCGTTTTTCTTATTGTTCTTGTTCTTGTCCTTCTGAGTAAGGAACAAGGGTTGCTTCTTCCCTTTTGTTTTCCAAGGAAGAGGATTTTTCCAGCTTTTATTTTTTTTTGAAAATTTCACTGGGTTGTGCTTATTGTCTCTGAAATGGAGAGAGATTTCATGGGTCTCAACTCGAAAGAACCACCCACTGCGGTGAAGGAGGAGATCAACGATGATGGCTACGAAGACTCTTCTGGCATGTTTCAACTTTTTCTTTCATTTTTAAATTTCTATATTTCATTGTTTTCTTGCAAAGTTCAACTCCTTCTTGGGAATTACCATCCGGGCTTCTTTTTTCAATTTCTGGGTTCAATTTTTACTCCTTGATTGCATGTGGGTTGATTTATGTTAGAAATTTATTTTCGTGTTCATAGATTTGCTTGGTTATAATAGTTTTTCTTTTTCTTTGCTCTTTTTATAACTGTACAAAACTTTCCTTGTGTATAAATCTTTTACCACCTATTTATTAGGAATTCATGAGTTAGATTTTACTAGCGGAAATAATTAAGCTGTGACTATATTTAAAGTAGTGTATGAGTGCGTTGTGAGGTTTTCAATTTGGGAAAAGAAATCGCTGTCAAGTTCTTACTGGTTTTGTTGATTTGGGTGTGCTTCTAAACAAAGATACGTAGAGAGATTTTCACATGGGCCATTAGGTCCTAATTGTGGTACTTGTTTTAATATATGTTTTTGTTTTATCCCTTAAGGTCTATTGGCCAATTAACTGAGGTTTAAAGTCTGTCTAGCTTATGTTGATGGCGTTTTTTGTGGGTATGTGTAGGCTTCACAAAGGGTTCCATTGCACAGTGGTCTTTCTCGAACAAAGTATCCTCCATTCCAAATTTGATGTCTTTCAAGGCTTCTCAGGATGATAAGACTAAGAAGATGTTGTCTGGTCCCATAACAGCTGGTCTTTTATCTATCTTAAATCAAGATGCAATTGAGTCTAGTCACAAACGCTCTGCCGGTGAATCCCAGGTTAGATGCTACCTTTTCCCTGTTCCTCTTTACATTTATTTAAAGTTCACAAGTTCTTGAGCCTTAAATGAAATTAAAAGGGGTATAATTTGTTTTTGGGGCATTATTATTTGTATTTTAATTTAGGTCAACTATGAAAATTAAGAGGATAGCCTTTCATGTCTTTCTCCTTCTCTTTTATGTAAAAATTTATAAAAATCTGGTTTTGCTTATAGTTGTCCTAAGCCCTTTTGGATCAGAACCTAACATGTGATTGTTGTGCAATGCATGTTGTTTCAACATCTAAAATCCAGTATCAGCTGATGTCGATTTTGCCTATTTTGCCTTTCCATCCATTGATTGTTTGTTATTTCAACTATTCAGAAATCTTTCAATCGCGATGGGCAAGGTGGTCCTCATTTTTCGCTGACTCCATTTCCAGTACAACATGATGCGAATTCTGTGCATCGTCCTCATGATGTGAAGATGTTTTCGGTTCCCAATCAAGCAATTTCAGTTTCCATGGGGAATCCATTCCTGAATAATCATTTTGCAACTGGTGGCCAGAATATGAATGGCACTAGTGCGAAGCAGCCATTACTTGGGGGAATACCTGTTTCTGTGCCTCATTTAGTTATTCCCAACGCTGGTGCTGTTGCTGGAATGGTTGAATCATGGTAATTTTAGTTTTATCCTTGAATTGAATTGTGTGATGGTAGTATACAATACAAGCTTGTTTCTGTTTTTGATTTATGTTGTTTTTAAGTAACAGTGTGAAACCATCTCCGCCTTCTGCCCAACTTACCATCTTCTATGGGGGAACTGTAAAAGTGTTTGATGATATCTCTGCTGAAAAGGTAACAATATCGTGTAGTATCTATTGATCAAGCCTTGATTGTGGTTAAGCTTTTAAACGGGGCCATTTTTTTACAGGCTCAAGCTATCATGTTGTTGGCTGGAAGTAGCGTAGCTATAGCTCCTAGCATGGTCCAGCCAAAAGTTCACGCGCCGGTGCCGGTCTCGGTCTCGAAGTTGGCTGCTGCCGGCGACGGTGTGGCTGCAACTCAACCTGCAAATACGCCACCCGGCTCTGGCATTTCAAGCCCTATATCTGTTTCTTCACATAGTGGAGCACAATCAGGGAGTGGCTCAACCAGCACTGATGAATTTCTTGCTGCTAAAACAACTGGAGTTCCCATCACTCCTGTTAGCATTGTGGAGCCTCCAAAGATAGTCACTGCAACCACTATGTTGGCATCAGGTATGTTGGTGCAGACGATGCTTCTTTAGTTCATCTTCATTTGTGTGTATTGATCTCTTTCATAGGATATTTGTGTAGACTTGGTCTTGAATTCATCTGTGTTTGATCATTACACCTCTTTCAGTTTAATCATTTCTACAAACCACATGTTATGCAGCTGTACCTCAGGCTCGGAAAGCATCCTTGGCTAGGTTTTTAGAAAAGCGCAAAGAAAGGTTAGTTCATATGCATTCTTATTTGGTTCTGCGTTAAAGATTCTATAGATTTGATTCAGCTGAAATCAACTCTCCAACACATAACCAAAAACACATAACCAAAGCACTTACATGGACTTTCAATTATTTATGAGGTTTCTGTGTGTGGTTTTGCAGGGTGATGAGTGCAGCACCATACAACCTGAACAGGAAGTCTGAAGAGTGTGCACCTGCATAATTTGGTGGTGCTATCTTTTTCTGCAGGAGCTGCTACTAGTACTGTCTCGGCAATGCAAGGATAGTTGCCGGCACCTTTAGGAAACTATTCCTGAGAAACAATATTCTAGTAACCTCAAAAATGTTGTAAGCTGTTATTTTGGTTTATCACAATTTATGCTGACATTATTCTCAAGTACCAGACTTCGTTCAGTTCATAGATAGGTTATTACCATAGTTATTTTTGTGGTGTAGGGCTTTTACCTTGTTATTTCAAAGGTTGCTTGAATTTTAGGTTCCTACACTGTAGCATTGGACAGCTATTAACTCACACTTTACATTTATGGTGTAAAAGCCCAGTTTATATATTTATTTATATTCTGTACTTCTTATTTCTTGTTTCCTTTTGTGAAAAAACCTGTTTTTTTTTTTTTTCACGGAGCACTGAAGAAGGTAGATATGGTTCATTCATTGTCATTGTCATGGGGAATAGTGTAACCCCAAATCTTCAACATAAATAAGGAATAAAATTAACCACAAAAGTGAAATGACAATCGAATTATTTAAGCCAATTCTTACTATAGGAAATATATTAAAATTTCATTTTCTTAAAACATAGCAATGTCATTTGGTATATTAATTTGCATCTTAAAAGTTATTTATTATATACAAGTATTTGAGATCGCAATCCAAACGCATTTCAAACAATAGAAATGAAAACTGTTAAAAGGTATTAATTACTAGCTGGGGGAAAAAATCGGTGTTAGATTCTAGTGTAGTTTATTTATGATTTTTGCTATTATTCTTCTACTATTGCTAACTTTTTTAATATATTTTAATAGAGGAACACTATCATTATTTCTGCAGAAAATTCAAATTCAAAATTTGCAGGGCATGGGGTCTCTGAAATCATAATATCATAAACAACATTCACGTAAAGGTGGCTATAGAATACTCTTATTAATTATCTTCACCTGTTTCACCTGAACTTTGCTATTTTCTACTAAAAAAATAAAAGATGTTATTGAACAAGCCAACATAATCACAAGTTTAATCAATGAAGTTCAACATAGTTAATGAATAATAGTTTTTTTTTAATATATATAAACAGAAGGTTTATTAAAAATGTAAAATTAGACGCATATTTTTATACAAAATATCTCAATAACATTTTGAACACTCGTAGAAGTTGCTAAGATTTTTGCGTTGAAATGATTTTTCGTGTGTCACGATTTTAAGTCATTTTCAAAGACCCCTAGACAGCAATGTTCTGCCCAGTCTTGTTCTTTTAGAAATTTATTTCTAAAAATTTTCTGATATATTTTTTCTTCATTTTAAAATCTACCAGTTTTGAAAATTACATAAGCCTCTCCATCTGAGAACAATTTTTAAACACTACTTGCATAAGGGAAAAAGGTATTAATTAATCTTAGGAAGAAAAAAAATAGGTATTTAAAAAAATGAGACAAAAACCATTAGTGTTGAACATAAAAAAGTAAGAATAAGCTTTTCAAGAAAGAATCCAATATTTAGAAAGATGGTAAATCTAGATGAGTCATACTCCTTGGACAATTGACATTACAAGGCAAAAATAAAACAATTTTCTTTTATCATCACTTTTTTTAATGGTCGATTATTACATCAGTCCTTCAATTATTTTTTGAGCCTAAAGATTCTTGGGCCCACTTGGCCTTGTAGAACCCACCTTCTTATGTCATCAATGTTAGAAAATTAAAAAATGTCATTATCATGCATGAACAATGCATTTTACACCATAAACATTCTTCTACTCCTTATCTATCCTATGTACATATTAATTTTGTTGTTAAAGTTACATATGTGCACAATTCGCACACACTTCATACTAATCTCAATCATTTGTATTCAAACAAAAGAAAAGTACTGTGTTTTCACAGTACTATTACAACATTAGATTCAATGTTTGGCATCTGGTTTTTTATGCAGGAGTTGAGACAAAAAGAAGATAAATTCTAATTTATATAATAATTTTGACAAATCTAAATCATTATCCTAATCAAGTTATTTCTCAAATTGAGAGAATTTGTTTCAAATTTTTGTTTGAAATCGTCTGAGATTGTCCGACTCGATATATGATCTAATTTGAATATAATTTTTAAAAGTTAATTAAAATTTTGTAGTGAGATTTGATCAACATTTCTAATCCTAATCCATTTGAGAGAAGATTTTGAAGATTGAGATTTTTTTTTGACTTCTTAATTAGAATTCTCTAAAAAGAAATTCATCCCTAACCTAATGAATTTTGCAAGAAACCTGGAACCATATTTTCCAGATTATGAATCATTATTGTAATTTTAATTAAGTTGTTTAACAATATTTTATTTGATTTAAAAACTTACATAAAAGAACACAATCTACCATTTATTCATATAATTCATTAATAATCCAATATATAAAAATACTTGTAAATGTTTTTTAAACAAACAATATATTACAAGAAGTTATTTTTGGATAGAGCGTAGATTGTTTGTCATTGTTACTTGCATCAATTATAGTAATATAAATTAAATTCAAATTAAATTTTATATAAATAAATTTTGTATGTTTAAATTTTTTAAAATTTAAATGTACAAAATTTAATTTAATTTTTTAGTTTAAACTCGTTAATTTCATTATTTAAATAGATGTAACGGATAATTGAAAAATATTACAATCATAGAAAAGTGAAAATACAGTGTTATTAAATGAAAAAGAACAATATCTGTTTTGAAGTAATAACAAGAAAATGGTTAATTACTATCATTTTTAATAATTTAGACAATAATTTTCCTTTTATGCTATTTTAATCATAAAATATTTAACTATTTAGTTGATATACTAATTAATCTTATGTTCTTGTGAATTGTAACTCATGGAGTACAATACAAAACATTATAACAATATTATTATTGTAATATTTATATGTTTTACTTTTTAAATTTTACCTATTCATGCTAACAACTCGGATCAACAAAATTAACCTAATTTTTCTTATCTACATTTTACAAACCAACTATAGGGGTATAGGGTTAGGGTCCGTTTAAGTTTTAGTGACAGATTGATTCACATAAAAACATGTACGTGGAAGACTGAAAATAAATAAACTTTAATGCATAATTTTATTTTGAGATGACATAAATTGATATTAAGTGATAAATTCTAAAATTACATTTATAAAGATGTAAAATATTTTTACGAAGACTGAAGTCAAATAATTTCTATATATGTCAGCATTGTAATAATTGAATATTACTTTAAGAGTGAGTTTTCTCACAAGTTTCCTATCTTATTCTCACCTTATTTCTTTTTTTCCCTTATCTGTTTACAATTAAATTAAATGAAGAGAAAAAGTCTGACTCTGTATTTTGGCGCACGTGCATTACAGCCGTTAGATTCCACCCTGAGACATACATCATGACGTGGTGCTAATCCTAACTCTTTATCCTTTACCGCCACAAGGAGACTTTTTATAAAAATTATTGAAAAATATAAAAAATATTATTTTAACTAATACTTTTGGTATAGAAATTACTGAAAATTTGTTTATGAATAAAAAATAAATATTTGTTTTCCATTTATACAGTAAGTTTATATTAAAATAATACTTTTATTTATAAGTAAAAAAATTCAATAAACATGGAGAATGTTAGGCTTCTCTCTTCTTTCTTTCTCCTCCACCTCACATGCTTCCACTCTCTCAAAAGGAGCAAACTTTCATTTCATTTGCTTTTCCCGCACTCGCTAGGACATTTCCCAAATTTTAACTCTTCTTTCATTTCAATTTCCCTTCTTTGGAGTTTTTATTTTTGTGGGTTTTCGTTGAAATTCAGTGTAAGCAGTGCTCCTTTTATGTTACTGCTGGACACATTCAACTCTCATGGCTCTGCTGCTGCTGCTGTTCTTCATGCTGCCACTCTCAATTTCTGCATCTGGGTCTGGAGGTAAGTTTATGCATCTGTGCTTGGTTTTTTAGTTGCCACTTAGTTGTTGTTGATTAATTTATCTGTTCATGCCCCAAAATATGTTAATGTCTACTTCTTCTTGGCCTTTGGTTTTTGTTTTCCCCTCATTATATCAGTTTCACCTAACATCTAACATAACCAGTTCTTTGTGCCATTGAAAGTGGCATTGGTTGATTCTCTGTTGTTTATGATTTAATCATTTTCTTGTTTTCTCTATTGCACTTACAATTACTGTTTTGAAATTCGAAGAGCAGAGGGGTAAGTGTCTCTTTCATTTTTATTTTTAGTTATTGTTGTTCAAAGTAAAGGGTTTTATGCCAGAAAATCTTTTACTTTGTACAGAGCTTGCGATCTGTCCTTTCCCGTCTTTGGTGGGAGCAATGTTGTTGCATCCCAGCTCATCACACACTGTTACTCTGTTGCATTTGGCAGTTAACTGCATTTGTAAAAATAAATGGACTAAAATACCCTTATTTTAGAAAACCAGATACGAATGGTGAAAAAGGTTTAGTCGCATTTCTCTAATTGTATCTTTGAAACTGCTCAGAAAATTAAACACAGAGGTCCACAACTGGGACAATCTGCCACCTACCATTTATAAATAAATGCATTATCATAAAAATGTGTATTCTAGTTCTAGAGTAGTCAATTAAGGTTACACAGAAGAATAACAAGTAAATCTTCACATATGTCACCTGAAAAAGCTTCAGGGACACTGGACGGTGGGGTGATTTTGACATTTGAAGACAAATACGTAAATACGCCTGTCTTTATATGCTTTCACTTCTGGAATTTAATAATCATAGTAGTTAGAAAGTGATCTTGGTGATGTGGCGCGACCCCTTCAGTTCCCATTGACCGAGTTGCCAAATAAATTTTCAACATTTTATTTCGTAGCTTGCTAATTAAAGTGAATTTCTCTCTTGTGTATCTTGGCGGGTAGAAGTGCTAGCTAGGTGCTGGTGATGTGAAAGCGTAACCTACCAACCAGCATCATATGAGTGTGTTAAACATCTTTTTTAGCTAATGCACTTCACCTTAGGTTTTACCCTCGCTGATAAGAACAAGAAACACATGGAGTGACGGGTTAAAAAACTTACTTCAACTTCTGTCATGGCTTATGTCTCCATGATCAAATATGACCAATGCAATTGATTTCTCAACGGCCAATTCTAATTTGATTGCATCTAAGGATATTATTAGGTAGCTAGATGAACAATTTGGCCATCTACATACCTATGTCAGACTTATTATTATTATAGGATCGCTGACAGGGAACCTAAATGCTTGATTATGACAGAACTACGTGCAATTAAGATGTACGTAAGACTGATTCTAACTAGGTTATGTTCTAGAACTTAGGATCTGTAGAAGTCAAGGTTATAAACTTATCTCACTTTTATTCATAGATATAATTTCTCACCTCTTTTAGTTGTGATATACCAGCTTATTTCCGAAAAACTGGGACAAGTTATAGTTCTTAAACGTTATTGCTTGCTATTTCACTTGTGAAGCTGAGCACTGCTGCTAACTGCTATTAGCAGGCTAAATCCTTTTTCGTGTACGGATTTGCTATACAACTTTACATTTTTTTTTCCTCTTTCCTATCTGTTGGTGATGGTTGCTTACATTTTTTATTCAGTTTATGATGAATATCACATGATCAGTTTGAGTAAACTCGTGTTAAAATGAAAGTCCTTCATCCATAGCTCTTTTTTTTTGACAGATGCATTTATTGGTGTCAACATTGGTTTAGATATATCTGACGTGCCAGGTCCAACAGAGATAGTTGCTCTTCTGAAAGCTCAAGGTATCCAACACGTGAGACTCTATGATGCTGACCGAGACTTACTTCGTGCACTTGCCAAAACAGGAATCCGTGTAACCGTTTCTGTTCCCAATGACCAATTACTTGGCATTGGTCAGTCCAACGCTACTGCAGCAAACTGGGTTAATCGAAATGTCATAGCTCATGTCCCTGCTACTAACATCACTGCCATATGTGTTGGATCTGAGGTTCTAACTACTCTCCCAAATGCAGCCCCTATTCTAGTCTCTGCCATAAATTTCATTCATTCTGCTCTTGTTGCGGCTAATCTAGATCAGCAAATTAAAGTCTCTAGTCCGCACTCTTCTTCTATCATCCTTGATTCTTTCCCTCCTTCCCAGGCATTTTTCAACCGTACATGGAATACAGTCATGGTTCCCATGCTTAACTTTTTGCAAACAACAGGTTCATATCTTATGCTCAACGTGTATCCATATTATGATTACCAGCAGGCCAATGATGCAATCCCACTGGATTATGCTTTATTCCGTCCCCTACCTCCAAATAAGGAAGCTGTTGATTCCAACACTCTGCTGCATTATACTAATGTTTTTGATGCAGTTGTTGATGCTGCTTATTTTGCAATGTCGGATTTGAACTTCACCAATATCCCTATTGTGGTGACTGAGTCAGGATGGCCCTCCAAAGGCGACTCATCTGAACCTGATGCAACTGTTGATAATGCCAACACTTACAACAGTAACTTAATCAGACACGTCCTTAACAATACGGGGACTCCTAAACATCCTGGGATTGCAGTTAGCACCTATATTTATGAGCTTTATAATGAAGACTTAAGATCAGGTCCATTCTCAGAAAAGAACTGGGGGCTATTTTATGCCAATGGAGAACCGGTGTATACCTTACACTTGACTGGTGCTGGTACTCTTTTTGCAAATGATACAACAAACCAAACCTTTTGTGTCGCAAAGAGTAATGCTGACACTAAGATGTTACAGGCAGCACTTGATTGGGCTTGTGGACCAGGGAAGGTGGATTGTTCCCCTTTGCTGCAGGGTCAAACATGTTATGAACCGGATAATGTAGTTTCACATTCTACATATGCTTTCAATGCATACTATCAGAAGATGGATAAATCGCCGGGTAGTTGTGATTTCAAAGGCGTTGCATCTATCACTACCACAGACCCAAGTATGGAAATACATACTCCTACGTAAATATATATGAGTTGGATACAAATTTGTGTGCATTCACTAGAACACCATATCTATAGGCAATAATTAAACATGCATGTTTGCATCCAGGCTTGCACCTCAACACAATAACCAGGTTCGATAGAATTACATATTAGATGAATTAGGAATTGTTATACATCAAAGAAGGTGTGCATAATCAATTTTCTATTTAAAGTTGCTCAGCATTATAATTCAACTGATATTTGCTGCATTACAATTTTTACAGGTCACGGTTCTTGTATATTTCCAGGAAGGTATGATTCCAGAGTTTCTGTTACTGTGTTTCGTTGCCATTCCTTTCCTGAATATATATGCGTTGTCTTATTAATGTATATTCCCAATCCCTTCTTTTTCAACTCTCAGTGCTGTTAAATAACTTTACTGCTTTTTTTTTCTTCTTTGGTTGCATATTTATGGTGAAATACAGTCATGGGAGAAAGGGAACCAGAGTAAATGGAACATCACTGGCACCATCTAATTCCTCAAGTTCGGGATGCTTGCCACAATATTACTACAACGATGGATTTTTCACAAGCTCGTTGGGTCTGGTTGTTCTACTTTTATGTGCAGTTATGTAGAACTGGGCTCATCTTCTGTCCATCTTTGGAATATATAAATTAATGGAGGCATTCACTTCAACTTTCTTATGCAAGATTGCATCGCAACATACCTTATTTAGAGTTCCTTCTAAAAATTATTTGAGTTGTCCAGTTGATCAACATGTATATCAGCAATTGTAACGAGTTATCCATTGAATTTTGTACAAACATAAAGTAATTATTTGATATCATTGCTGTACGCATTGTTTCTTTTCCTTTTGAATAACAATTTTATTCTTTGAATTTGAATTATTTTGTCTCTGGAAAATTCATTTGGAATAAATACTTTGGCATGATGATCTTGACACTGTACAGAGCTGATGAATCGGACTCTTTCGTGACGACTTGGATGAATTTAGGGAAAGCCTACCTCAGCAGACAACATAGCAAATAATATCAGTCATCAGTTACAGGAACTTATCCCAAGTTGTACTTCATTATAGAACATCAGTATAGGTATATCCGTGAGAGTTTTCATCACAAACTTTACAGATCAATGAAGAGTCTGAAGAAGTGCACCACCAATTTGAGTGTTGCTTACAATATGGTTTGTTACAGAAACTGCATTTTGGAAGCTGTAACCAACATTCAAGGCAGAATATATCTTCACAAGCTCCCTCTTCCACTTCTCCGCATTCGATGCATCCACCACAGTTTTCACACCTTGGAATACAAAATTTGCAACCCCTACATGGGGATGGTGGCCATTCCCTCCTCATGCAGTGCTCTCTGGGGCAATCATAAACCATCCTCACCTCAGAGCACCTGGGGCATATGTCCAAATCAATGAGCCGTTGACTCTCTTCATCCTTAAATACCGAAAGGCTACCTCGTTCATGATAGTAGACAGGTTGCTGCTTTTGCTGCTCCTCTGTTGATTGATTCTTTCTCAGGTTCATCATAAGCATGTCAAGATGATCCTTCTGTACGTTGTAAATTCCGTTTATACTTAAGGTCTTCAAGCAATTGCTTTTTTGGCATAGTGTTTTCACGGCTCTGAGAACTCCTTCAGGGGTTATACCTGTGCACCCTGGTATACGCAGCTGCACCCAAATGAAACCATAAATGAGACAACACTTATATCCTAGTATGTTGGCAAAACCCTCTAATTTGTCAAAGCCTGATTTTTTTTCTCCTATATGCATTCAGTTTCTAGCTTACCTGAAGATCTAAACATGGTTTTCAAGGTGTTCATGCCACCCTTTTGTCAAGTAACTTTTCAATTTTCAATCAATTTTATAGAAAACCCATACAACCTGTTTTACACGGAATTCCATACATTTATTAACATTCTCCTACTTGATAAACAGGTATACCTGATCTCACAGATTCATTCAGATAATACAGAAAGCACAACAATGAACTACGAAAAGATGGTGAGTGAAAGATGTGTGGGTTTAGTTATTGGTACCTTGTTTATGAGAGGGTTTTGTTGCACGACCCTTTGGAGCCCTTCATCGGTAACACGAGTGCAGCTGATGAGAGTGAGAATTTTGAGCCTACCATTGGCCTTGGAGGTGACTTTTAATAGAATCTCATCGTTGAGTCGCCAACTGAGAGGCCTTTCAACAGTAACATTCAACCATGGTAATATGTCATTGTTGACTGCATCTCTGAGTGATGTGCAAAGCTGAGACATGAGCACAACCTCGTACACAGGAAGATATGTCAAGACCAGAAACATAGCCTCGTGAGGAGGCTTTGCTTCAGGTTGTTCCTGCTCAACAGTTAAACTAACCGCCTTGGAGGACTCTGCCATGTTTGGTTTCACGAAATGAAAATAAACTTGCGTGTATTTAAGGGATTTTAATATCAGTGATGGATATGCAATGAGTTGGCAAGAAAACAAGATGAGATATCAACATGACACGTTAGCTAGATGTGGTTGAAGGTATCTCAGCCACAAATCACAAATGTTCACTAAAACTTATATATATATATATATATATATATATATAT
>Ga0214543_1000294_pt1 | contig 78455 bp, 50 predicted proteins | sample CNSS2metaG_FD_160094 | JGI IMG/M metagenome (GOLD analysis project Ga0214543, IMG submission 160094) | Root nodule microbial communities from cowpea collected in UCLA plant growth center, Los Angeles, California, USA - CNSS2 | ecosystem: Host-associated > Plants > Roots > Nodule | place: USA... | reverse complement strand
AACAGTTCGAAAGGCTCCAAAAGTTTAATGAAGATGTGAGCGTGAGATTAGAGGGAGTGGAGAGAAGAAGAAGGAGACATGATGATTCAGACCATTCTTCTCATAATGATGAAGCGACACATGTTTTTAGGCCACGGCGAGGCCAAAGACGTGAGGCATTTGGTAACCACATGCTTAGGAGGGATAATGATGAGGAGGAGTATGATTTTAGGCCAAGACAAGGCCAAAGACGAGAGGAGTTCGGGAACCACACACCTCGAAGAGATAAGATGTGGAAGAAGATAATGGAGCTAATGACCCGGAAGCTTACCTAGCATGGGAAATGAAGCTTGACCAAATCTTCAACTCTTGCGATTATGAGGATGATGATAAGGTGCTTATGGCTTCCTTGGAGTTTGAAGGCTATGCTATGAATTGGTGGAATCAAATCACCGTGGACATAGCTAGAGGAAGGCGGTTGCCAATTTCTACATGGGAGTAATTAAAGGTAGCTATGAAGGAAAGATTTGTGCCTCCTTATTATAAAAAACAGATCTTCAACAAATTACAATGACTTACACAGGAAAATAAGAGTGTTGAAGAGTATGTTCAAGAGATGGAGGTCACCTTGATGAAAGCTGAAGTGGAAGAAACACATATGGCTACAATGGCTAGATTCTTGAATGGATTAAATAGGGAGATTCAAGATGTGGTGGAAATGCACCATTATGAGACCTTGAAGTATCTTATTCACCAAGCCACCAGAGTGGAACAACAGCTCAAGAGACGAAGCGCCTATAGGAAGTCATCCACCTCATGGAGAGATACAGAGAAATATAAGAAGGAGAAAGCTACTTCTACCATTCCTAAATCTAAGGAGAAGGAGTCCTCAAATGGTAAAGTAACTTCACAAGCTAGTAATAATGATTCTTCACGTTCTAGTGCAATAAAATGTTTTAAATGTTTGGGTAGAGGACATATCGCAGCTGAATGTCCCAATAGAAGAACTATGATGTTGTTGGTGAATGGTGAGTACATTAGTGAGCCTTCCGCAGGTGAATCATCTGAATCATCTAGTAGTGACGAGGAGGAAAAGGAGTGTGAAGTCCCCCCTGTGGAGGGAGATCTCTTGATGGTTAGGAGGTTGTTGGGTAGTATGAATAAAGAGGAAGATGAGACCCAAAGAAGAAATATTTTCCATTCTAGATGTATGGTTAAAGGAAAGGTGTGTTCACTCATCATTGATGGAGGAAGTTGTACAAATGTAGCTAGTAAATGGCTAGTGGAAAAGCTTGGTTTGGTGACATCTATGCACCCTAGTCCTTATACTTTGCAATGGTTGAGTGAGGATGGAGAATTGGTGGTAGATAAGCAGGTGAACATTACTTTCTCTATCAGTAAATATGTCGATGAGGTAGTATGTGATGTGGTACCTATGGAGGCGAGTCACTTATTGTTGGGGAGGCCTTGACAATATGATAGAAAGGTAACCCATGATGGTCTAACCAATAAGTATTCTTTCCTGTTTAAGGGGCAGAAGGTGTCCCTAACACCTTTATCTCCTAGAGAAGTTTGTGAGGATCAAATTAAGATGAGCGTGAGAAGAGAGCAAGAGAGAAAAGAAGGAAGAGAGAAAATTCCAGAAAAAGGCAAGAAAAAGGAAGGTAAAAAAATAAGGAGTGATAAAAGCCTTTTATTGTGAGAAAAAGAAATAAACAGAGTGTTGGTTAAGAACCAACCCTTATATTTGCTTATGCCTAACAATATTTGTCTCTCTTCTGTGCAAGCTTATTTGTCTTTAGGTATGACGCAACTTCTCAAAAAGTATGATGATGTCTTTCCTAAAGACATCCCTCATGGTTTACCTCCTAAAAGGGGTACTGAGTATAATATGGATCTCATTCAGGGTGCATCCCTTCCTAATAGGCTAACCTATAGGAGTAACACAGAAGAAACTAAAGAGATACAAAAGCATGAGGCGCAACTTATGGACAAAGGATCGATTCAGGAAAGTTTGAGTCCTTGTGCTATTCTAGTCATTTCGGTACCTATGAAAGATAGATTGGGGTCGATGTGCAATACCTGCAGGGCCATCAAATATATCATTATAAGTTGCGTATTTGACCCGGGAGGACCTTTCAGAATTCGAGTCGAATTCTCTCCAAACAGGGGAGAATGATAAAGAATCTTCAAGTGAGACGAATTTGAGGACAAATTCTCTTTAAGAAGGAGGGTACGATAGAAGTCTATTTCCTAAACTTCAAGTGGTACGAATTTGAGGACTAATTCTCTTCAAGAAGGAGGGAATGATAGAGGACTATCCCAAGATTCCATACAAGAAGAACTTGAAGATGAACTTTTGGGTTTTCTTTTAGAAATTAGTTATGTTTTATGTTTTTGGGTTTTGAGCTTTCTTTTATAATTAGTTTATGCTTTTATGTTTTGGGCTTGGACCTTCTTGTAGTGTGCATGTTTGCTTAAACTTATGTGCCTATAAATAAAGGTACTAAAAACTGATGTAGAAAACTTTTAGTCATATATTGAATTTGATTTCATTAAAGAGAGTGTTCTCTTTGTTCTTGGCTTAAGCCTCTGTTCTTATCAAAGATTAACACCTTTGTGGCGAATCTTCATTTGACTTATCAATCTGCTAGATTATAGCGTCCTCCATCTCTGTCTTATGACGCGTTCTTCTCTGATTTATTCGTGTCGTGCCCCTTGAGGGTTTAAATTCAGAAACGATCATACTCTTTCCTGGATAGGATCGTATCAACGTGCCAATTAAGAAATTTAGTTTGACCATTGTAAAAGCTAACGCATATTTGAAATAAATGGTCTCACTTCACCTTCTAATTATGACAACACTTATCAACTTTATTGGGAGGTGCCAAGGCTGATTTATTATATTACCCTTGTCATAATGTGCCAAGGAAGATGTTTAATTCAGAAATTTACTCTCACCCTGCAATTTGGACAAGACTTGTCAATGCTTCGACATGGAACACTTTGGCATCAACATCCAAGAGAACTATTTAAATTCCTATCTTGTACATCCTTTCACACATGTTTAAAATGTATACCATAGGTTAACACTTATGTAGCATGGGTAAGCAAAAATACTGCGTAGTGGTAGTGAACAAAAAATATAGACACCTTTATTTTCCTTTCTAAACAACAAAGAGGGGCAAACTACACTCACTACTCACCTGAAGGAATATGAGTATGAAGATTTAACTTTATCATATGAACTCAAGGCATGAAAGTGTCACTATTGAAGTTATTGAAGAAAGAAAAATTCATGTGCAAAGCATTGCACCTGGGTTAGCATTTATTATGTCACGAGTTGGCACATAGTAAGGGGATGAATTCATATGTTGTTAATTAAATTACGAAAATTTCATTACTTGACTCACCAACATATAATACACACTGGTAATGAAGATAGTGAAGATTGAAATAGGTTTTGTACATCCTTTCACACATGTTCAAAATGTATATAACAAGTTAGCACTTATGTAGCCATGGGTAAGCAAAAATACTGCACATTGGTAGTGAAGAAGAAATATATACACCAACAACAAATAGGGGTAAACTAGACTCATTTGAAGGAATATGAGTATGAAGATTTAACTTTATCATATGAACTTAAGGCATGAAAGTGTCATTATCGAAGTTATTGAAGAAAGAAAAAATTCATGTGCAAAACATTGCACCTGGGGTTAGCATTTATTAAGTCACGGGTTGGCACATAGTAAGCGAATGAATTCATATGTTGTTAATTAAATTACAAAAAATTTATTCTTTGACTCACCAACATATACTCCACACTGGTAATGAAGAGAGTGAAGATTGAAATAAGTTTTGTTCATCCTTTCATACATGTTCAAAATGTATACCACAGATTAGCACTTATGTAGCCATGGGTAAGCAAAAATACTGCACATTGGTAGTGAAGAAGAAATATATACACCAACAACAAATAGAGGTAAACTAGACTCATTTGAAGGAATATGAGTATGAAGATTTAACTTTATCATATGAACTCAAGGCATGAAAGTGTCATTATCGAAGTTATTGAAGAAAGAAAAAATTCATGTGCAAAACATTGCACCTGGGGTTAGCATTTATTAAGTCACGGGTTGGCACATAGTAAGCGAATGAATTCATATGTTGTTAATTAAATTACAAAAGATTTATTCTTTGACTCACCAACATATACTCCACACTGGTAATGAAGAGAGTGAAGATTGAAATAAGTTTTGTACATCCTTTCATACATGTTCAAAATGTATACCACAGGTTAGCACTTATGTAGCCATGGGTAAGCAAAAATACTGCACACTGGTAGTGAAGAAGAAATATATACACCTTTATTTTCCTTTTCCAAACAACAAATAGGGGCAAACTAGACTCACTTGAAGGAATATGAGTATGAAGATTTAACTTTATCATATGAACTCAAGGCATGAAAGTGCCACTATTGAAGTTATTGAAGAAAGAAAAAATTCATGTGCAAAACATTGCACCTGGGTTACCATTTATTAAGTCACGGGTTGGCACATAGGGAATGAATTCATATGTTGTTAATTAAATTACAAAAAATTTATTCCTTGACTCACCAGCATATACTCCCCACTGATAATGAAGAGAGTGAAGATTGAAATCAATTTTGTACATCCTTTCACACATGTTCAAAATGTATACCATAGGTTAGCACTTATGTAGCCATGGGTAACCAAAAATATTGCACAGTGGTTTCACACATCCTTTCACACTTTCTGTTTTTTCCCTTCCAATTTGCATTTCCACCTTTTATTTTTTCTCTTTTTGCTTGCTTCCAAAGAAAACCAACGTGAAAATTGAAAAAAATTAAAAAAAAAAGAAAGTGATAAAAAAACGTCAAGTTGTGAGTGAAGTTCTCAATAAATGGATGTTAATATATCATTTTCCTTAAACTTAATACCTACTATAAATTCTAACAATAAATTTTACATTATTTATTTTTGTGTAAAAATAAATATTTTATCAATAAAATTCTTATAAACAAATCAAAATATAAATATATAAATAAAAAATAATTCGTACTTCAAACAAATTTTTTTAATTTAAAATATTTAATAAACATTAAAAAATAAACGATACAACACCACATTAAACATTATATATTAATTATTTTTACTTTAGTTACCTCTATTATAATTCATAATTTTTTTTTTCCAAAATCACTATTATAAAAATGAAATTAATCAACAAAGTAAAAAAAATTTAATTAAATTGACTTTAATATTTTCAAATTACACATAAAATAACTTACTACACAATACAAAATCTATTCTAAAATCAACAAATTTTAAAAAGACAAAAAAAAAATTATTTTTCATTTTTTCAAATAATATCTATTGGATATTTTTCAAAAAATTTCTCACCTACCAACAAAATCATGCTATTGGGATAAATAATGGGAACAATGTGCTGCTTGGAAAATTAAAAAACAAAACCAAGCTAATAGAGTAAAAAAATAATCATAAGCAAACAGCCCAAAATAAGTCAAATCACATCACATGAGGATATTCTAAAAGATTACAACAAAAGTCAAACTATCCATAAAATTAAATAAATAAAGAATAAAAGAGAAATTATAGGATGAATAGCAATTTTAAAAGTAATTTGGTAACTTTCTTTAATAATAAAATATTATATTTATTTAAAAATAAAATTTGAAAATAAAATAATATTAGTTTAGTTGTTTATGAAGGATGTGATTGTAAGACACATTTAGATGGCAGAAAAAGAAAATAGATAGAAGAGTAGGTTGTGTTGGGAAAGTAACCTTCCACAACAACAGAAGCCATGTGTGAACCCTCTTCTTCAGAAGGAGAAGCAGAGACACCACCCAACAACCTGATCCCGTCCCTCCCAGACGACGTCGCTTTGAACTGCATAGCACGCATCCCTCGCTGTCACCACCCAACCCTATCCCTCGTTTCCAAACCCTTCCGCACCCTCCTCTCTACCCCTCTCTTCTTCACCACGCGCTGCCTCCTCAACTGCACGCAACCCTTCCTCTACCTCACTCTCCGCACGCGCGCCTCCTCCCTCCAGTGGTTCACGCTCCACCGCACGCTCCCTAGCCCCCTCTTAGCGCCCCTCCCCCCAATTCCCTCCCCCGCCGTGGGCTCCGCCTACGCCGTCCTCGGCTCCACCATCTACGTCCTCGGCGGCTCCATCAACGATGTCCCCTCCCCGCACGTCTGGCTCCTCGACTGCCGCTTCCACCGCTGGCTTCCGGGTCCAAGCATGCGCGTCGCGCGGGAGTTCGCCGCCGCGGGGGTCCTCGATGGAAAGATTTACGTCCTCGGTGGCTGCGTCGCTGACACGTGGTCCCGCTCCGCCCACTGGGCGGAGGTCCTGGACCCCGACGTTGGGCGCTGGGAGAGGGTGGCCAGCCCCTCCGAGGTCCGAGAGAAGTGGATGCACGCCAGCGCGGTCGTCGGCGACAAGGTGTACGCGATGGCGGACCGCGGCGGCATCGCGTACGAGCCGCGCAGCGGATCGTGGGAGAGCGTAGGGGGAGAATTGGATCTCGGGTGGAGAGGTAGGGCGTGCGTGGTGGAGGGTATTTTGTACTGCTACGACTATTTGGGGAAAATCAAAGGGTTCGATGTGGGGCGCGGGGTGTGGGAGGAGTTGAAGGGGTTGGAGAAGGGTTTGCCTAGGTTTCTGTGTGGAGCCACCATGGCTGATTTGGGTGGGAAATTGTGTGTGGTGTGGGAGTGCCAAGGGAATGGGAAAGAAATGGAGATTTGGTGCGCTGAGATTGGAGTGCAGAAGAATTCAGATGGAGAACTGTGGGGTCAACTTGGTTGGTTTGGGAAAGTCCTCTCTGTTCCCAAAGGCTCCTCTGTTGTCCATTGTTCTTCTGTTTCCTTGTGACCTTTCTCTTGTAAGCATTCTTTAAAGTTTACTTTCAATTCCTCCCACTCTGTTTGGTTTGGTCGCATTTATCGCACCACTGTTTCTGCCATTACATGTAAAGTTGTGAATAAGTGGAGCTGCTCAACTAGCAGTGCTGCTACAAGAAGTAAATCTACTTGTGTACAAGCATCATAACATGACATTCATATGCCAGTGGCAGAAAATGTATATCTATACCTGTTTATTGTATCCCAATAAAATATTTCTTTAGGAACACAATGTTTGATTCAAAAAGTTGAACATAATTGTTGTCAAAATGTGCTTACACAAATTACACCTAAACACAAAATATGTGTTCTGCATCATGTTGGTGTATGCATCATTCTTTTTCCAAACAGAAAGATACATGTCTATAATTATAATGTGAAGAGAGAAATATGCTCAAGTAATACACAGAGATGCAAAAAAATGGAGAATGAACCTCTCTTATGTTGTCAATACATTAACATCAATGTCAAAAGATATTTATGATTTAATATTCATAATATCAATAATATTAGAAATTATTGAACAAATTATAAAGAATTTACGTTTGAAAAATGAATAATTGCTCTACTAATTCAATTTTCATGATTATTTAATTGTTATACTTCCTCCATTTTTTTAATATTGATGCATGAATTAGTAGTCATAATATTAATAATATTAGTAATTATTGAACAAACTATAAATAATAGTTCAGAATGAATCGTTCCACAATAATTTCGATTTTATATATTTGATTTAATTTATGATTTTAATTTTTTTAATTATTAATTATTATTTTATTCTTATTGTTATCATCATTTATTATTATTATTATTATTATTATTATTATTATTATTATTATTATTAGGTTTAAATATACATTTGGTCCCTAATTTTGTTGTTTTTATTCAATTTGGTCCCTATTTTCGTTTTGTGTTCAATTAGGTCTTCATTTTCGTCAAATTATGGTAAATAGTTAACTTTTTAAACAGTACATGTCACGTGTCAATTCCTGGTTTTTTTTTATGATTTTTTTTTTACTTTTTTAAAATTTTTTTATTTTTTTAATTTTTTAATTTTTTAATTTTTTAATTTTTAAAAAAATTGTCCACGAGTCAAGTCACAATTGTACCACGTGTCAGTTTGTGGTAGTATTATTTTTTTGTTCAATTTAGTCTATATATTCGTTATTTTTGTTCAATTTAGTCTCTATATTCGTTATTTTTGTTTAATTTAGTCCTAAATTTTGTTAAAATAAATTTTTTTTAAAATTAACATTATTATTAGTTAGTTTTTAAATTCAATTATAAATTATAATATTTAATTATAAATTGAATATAATTCTTAGATTCAATTATTAAATAGAATATAATTACTTAAATATTATTAAAATATAATTATTAAAATTTTAAAAATATATATTAACATTTGTCAAATTCACATTTAAATTTAAAATATTTAATATTTTTATTGCATTTTAGATATTAAAATCTAAAATATTTTATATTTAAATGTTAATTTTACAAATATTAGTTTACTTTTCTAAAATATTTTGAATATTTAAAATATTTTTATATCAATTTTAAAAGTATTTTAGAATATAAATATTAGAAAAAAATTAATAATTATATTCTTATAATATTTTAAATAATTATATTCTATTTAGAAATTAAATATAAAAATTTTATTCAATTTATAATTAAATTTAATAATTTATAATTGAATTTAAAAAATAATAAATTCAAATGTCAATTTTAGAAAAATTATTAATATAATTTGTATAAAATAGATTAAATTTAGTGTCAATTTGAAAGGGGAAAAATTAATTTATTTAACAAAAATTGGGACTAAATTGAACAAAAAATAACGAATATAGGGACTAAATTGAACAAAAAATAATAATACTACCACAAACTGACACGTGGCACAACTAGGGATGGCAACGGGTCGAGCACGGATAATGCCTACCCGCAACCCGACCCGCAAAAAAAAATCCGTCCGCTACCCGCCTATTTATCCGCCGGGTATCCGCTTCAAAAATACCGCAGATATTTTTAAAACCCGCGGGTACCCGTGGATACCTGAAACCTGCAAATATTTAAAAAAATTATATTTTATAAATTGTTTAATATAAAATTATAAAAATAAAATATAAAATTAAATTAAATTAAATTAAATTATAATTTAATTATAATTAAATTTGACATAATAAAATATTACTGCTAATTTTAATTTTAATTAAATTTAACTTAATAAAATATAAATTAAATTTTAATTTTAATTTTTTTGCGGGTAACGGGTACGCGGATACGAATAGTATGATACCTGTACCTGATCCGTTTATAAGCGGATATTAAAATACCCACGAGTATTAACTATCCGTCGCGGATTTTATCTGCGGGCATGGATATTTTTGCCATCCCTAGGCACAACTGTGACTCTACACGTGGACAATATTTTTGAAATTAAAAAAAAATTAATAAAAAAAGGAGTTGACATGTGACATGTATATTAAAAAACGTTAACTATTTAAACACCATTAGTGAAAATGACCTAATTGACTACAATTTGACGAAAATGAAGACCTAACTGAACTCAAAACGAAATAGGGACTAAATTAAATAAAAACAACAAAAATAGGAACCAAATGTATATTTAAGCCTTATTATTTTATTATTTTATTGTTTGTATTATTATTGATATTCTACTATTTTTATTATATTATATAACAAAAATAAAATATTTGTGATATAATTTATCATGTTATATACATAATCAATTTCGCTACGTTAGATACTGTAACATAATTGATTATAACGTGAGTTATTTTTCAGCATAATTAATTGCATTTGTAATGTGCACCTCCTGATATGCTTCAGGCACATAAACGTCATACATTATTAAGTCATAATCTATTTACATGAAACATCAAAATGTAAATATCTATGGTTAACGAAAGACACTAAGTCCACAACACAATCAGAATCGATTTTGGGCATGTGCATAATTGATTTTCTCATCAAGTACAATCAATTCTAAAGTAGAAAGACATAATTAGTTATGTCTACACGCATAATCGATTGTTTGAACTTTTTTTCAACATAATTGATAATTATCTAGTTTAATATTGCCCAACAAATTCACGTGAATGATCTAAATATTATTTGTGTCACTATGATAGAAAAGAGGGATAAGAGATAAAAGTGTAAATGTGATTTGTAGTTCTTGATACTTTCACATATATTAAACTCATTTGACAACTCATCGTACAAGTACAATAATCATAAAAAAAAAAAGTGAGTTTTTGAATTTGTAAATAGAAAAATAAAAATAAAGAATAACATAAAATGAGCATAAAAAAAATTTACATGTCAAAAGTATCATTAGTCTTTCTTCTTTCACCTCAATACATCGGGACCATGCTTCATACCTTTCGCATCTTTCTTTTCTCATAAATCACAGGAGATTAGCATAAACAAATAATAACATAACTCATTTTAATCTTATACAATAAATCCAATTAAAACAAAGACAAATATAAATATTTCATTCCATCAACTTAGGGGGGGTTTAGTCAATATTAAATGAAGTATTAGTTGAGACAACTAAAAAAACTCCTGCATGTGAATTAAGTAAATCTAATCATAAATAAAAGTAGTGCATAGTACTCTAGTTACAAAAGTAGTTCAAACTAGACTTCGTCCAATTTAAAGGAAAAAAAAAATAATGAAGTTATATTAAAATAGAAAAAACACTAGTAAGATAATAAAAAAATATTAAAACACGAAATGTTTCTGATATTACATTACCTTAAATACACAAGAGTTGGTTCAAATAAAATTAGATGAAGTTTTAGTAAGATCCAAAATAAAGTCTATAAAAAATTAGTGTTTCGATTCTTGACAAATATAGATTATGATCACCACTTTTTAACGTCCAATATGTGAATCAGAGACTACAAATGTTTGAGCAAACACGAACTCGACAATTTTAGTTTCGTTTATTATGAAGGGTTTGAGTCATGAGCACCCTTTGTCTTGCAAATTCTGCGAATATGGTTGACAAACAAGTTTTTCTATATTAATACTTTGTGTATTAAGATGTGTTGTGTCTTACATTTAATAGTACAAGTAGTATTTATAGACATTTTAACATAGTCTTTCAACTGCATATATTTAGTACAACTTTTACCAAAACATAATTAATACAATTACCAAATTATTAACAAAATACTATTAATGTACTTTTAGTCTTAAAGGTAGCTATCCAACTACTGTCAAAGTATAATTTAATGAACTCCATAATTATTACTAAGAATCACCCGTGTCCTTTTCATTCCTCCTACTACCCTTATTTAAGTTTATCCAACAAAATCTTTATGTAGACTTAAATATTTTTTCTGTCTTTCATCCTTCTTCCCTTCAACCCGGCTTTGCCTCATGCAGCTGTTAACTTTTTGGCAAGTGTACCAATTCGTTACAAGTAGTAAAAATAGAAGTCCAAGTATCGTTTTCCCAAGGGATTTGTATTCATTTGTCTAAGTGTGATTATTTACTAATTTTAGCAATAATGTCAACGTAAAAGATTGGTTTAATTTAAGAACAACATGTAAAATTAATAAACACTAAAGTTATAAAAGAATTTAAGAAACACTTCATCAAGGTTGGATTTCATGAACCATTATAACGCAATATTTCCTACACAATTTCTCTATCGTGCTCAAACATCCTCATCATAAGCTTACTAACCCCTAATTCCTTAGAAGTAAGTTCTAAGTCAAATATGTCAAAATATTAATTCCTTAACTATTTTAACACATGACTTGCATTAAGGTTTGACGTATAGAATGACCTAGAGATTACGTCTATTCCTAGAACCCTATCTCATGGTTGTTCTATCCAAGGTTAAGTTCCAATTCATTTTCCAATAATTAGATACAACCAAATAGCAAAGATTTCCATCAAGCACATTTATAATTGAGATAAAACATATGAACAACGAAAGAGATTACATTGCATAGGAAAATTACAAAGAGTATAGGTTCATTACATCCAACCCCAATGAAGGAGGAGTTTAGTCACTCCTAAGCATCTAGAACAAAGGATGGATGAATTTGATGGAATGGATGAATTGTTGTGAAGTCTCCTTGCCCTAGAATGGCGCTTTTTCCTCTCTTTTCTGGTTCTGTCGCGTTCCCACACTCCAGCACCCCGTTTCGTGTAAGTTTTCGAAACTATAACCACTTCAGAAAATCGTCTTCTCGCTGGGCGACCGGTGATTACTCGCTGGGCGACTGGTCCATTTCGCTTGGCGACTGGGTCCTGACAAAATAACCTCACTTCTTCTCCAATCATTCACTTTCCTATACAATAATCTCAAATATAACACAAAATATATCTAACCTAAAAGAACCTAAAAACAACCTAAAAATTCCCACAAAACACATGATTAAGTACAATTAAGAAGTCCAATAAAATAAGAATAATAAGTATTTTTAATACTTATCAGCAGCACAATTGTGCTTGTTCTTTCATTAATATTCAAATTCTTCACTTTCTTCGTGACCGACTTTGCTTTCATTGTAGTTCACTTGTTCTTCTCTTTGTTTGTGGCCGACTTGTATTTCGTTTTTGTCAACTTGTTCTCTAGTTTGGCCGACTTCTTCTCAAACTTCGTTGACTTATCCCTAAATGAGTTTTTATTGTCTCTATGGTCGACTTGTCATTAACCGAATTCTTGTCAATAGGCCGAACTCTCTTTAAGAGATTGAATAACTCTCATGCCTTATTCACACCAAACTCATCATCCATTTCAAGTTGTCACTTCTCATCTTGCATTTCTAGTGCAACTTTAAGATCCTTCTTGACACAAAACTGCTTTTGCAAACTTAACACTTCTTGTTCAAGTTTCTGACGTCACTTATGCAAAACTTGCTTTCTTCTCTCTAAGCCTGCCTGTAACTCTACATTACTTCTAACTTCCTTTCAACTATTTGTTGCAAATCTCCTTTTGCAAGCTCTAAAATTTGAATAACATATTTGTCTTCTTCAAGACCTAAGTTGTCCACACTCTACATTAAGTAATCCAAGCTATCAAGACATCTCACTGAGTTATTTGAATTGCTTACCTGCTCCATTGAGCTTTCCAGGTTGTTCACCTTCTCCACCAAACTTTCCGAGCATTTCACTTGTTCCATCATTTTAACAAAGCTATGTAGACGCTTCACTGAGCTAACCGAGTTAAGCTCATGCTCCACTAAGCTTTCTATGTTATCCAAGCATCACATCAAGCTGATCAGACTATTTGCACGTTTTATCGACCTACCAATGCTACTCAATTGACTTATGACACTCGACTTTCTTGTTAAATTCTCAACTTGCTTGTTCTTGACCCCCGAGTTACATCCCATCATTAACAACACCTCCTCTTCTTCAACTTCTTTGGCAAGATTGGTTGTCTCTTCTCTTTCATTTTCATATTGGAAATCTTTTGCGAAATGCTCGACCTTCCAAAAACTAAAGCACTTAACTGATCTGCAATCATTTGCAAAATGACTGTACTTCCCACATTTGATACACTTAACTCATGAGCTGCTTGACCGACCTCCTCTCTACGATCTTCGTCCTCGGCCATTCCAAATTTCTTGACCGGAATGCTCTTTCACTTCTTGTCCTCCTCTACCACTACCACTAGAACCTCTTCCAATACCTCCTTGATATCAACCTCTACCTTGAGTGTTTTGAACTTTTCCCTTTATTGTTTCCTTTGCTTGTAGTGCTTGATTAAGAGACTCGTCATTCTTTTTCCTTCTCTGTTGCTCATGCGCCTTTTGCGACTCGGTAAGCTATTCCCATCTAGAGTATTGACAAGTCCTTAGACTCTTTAACTACGCAAACAATGTTCTCAAAGTTGTTCGTTAACGACCTTAAGATTCTTTCCACCACTCAGCAAATGGGCAACGTCTCTCCATTCCTTCTGTGTTGATTCACCATGATCACAACACGAGTGACGTACTCAGCAACTCTTTCAACCTCTTTCATCCTCTTTCATCCTCATGTTTTCAAGCTCGCCTCTAAGAGTTTGAAGTCTGACTTACTTCACACAATTATCCCATTTATATGCCTTCTCCAATACATGCTTATTTTGAAGATTTAGCATTACCTATCTTCTCAAAGTCGGACTCATCAACAACTTAGTACAACACTTACATGGTTGCTTTGTCCTTCACTCACGTTGCTATCAACGCAACAAGATGGACAATCGTCTATTCTTCAATGTTTGTAGGTTCTTGGTATCCATTTTCGACTACTTCCCATACTCCTTGGGAATTAAGGAGTGCCTTCATCTGCAGACTCCAGTTATCATAGCTGATGCCTTTTGATAACTTAGGCAGGGGCATGTTGTTTGCTAAGTTTTTCATCTCGCTCAAACTCTCTAACTCTCAAACACTTTTCCTTAAGCACTGAGACACTCGGGCTCTCGAGCTTTGAAGCCAATTTGTTGACAAACAAGTATTTATGGATAAACACTCTTTATGTTAAGACTTTGTGTGTCTTACATTTAGAGTACAAGCACTATTTATAGGCCCTTTAACTTGGTCTTTCAACCACATACATTTAATACAACTTCTACCAAAACACAATTAATATAACTATCCAACTACTACCAAAATGTTATTAATGAACTTCTAGTCTCAAAGGCAACTACCAACTATTACCAAAGTACAAATTATTGAACTTCATAATTATTTCTAAGAAGCACTCCTATCTTTTGGATTCTCCTCAGTACCCTTATTTAAGTTTACGTGACAACTAAGGCACGCATACTGATTTTTCCGGTTCACATTACTACAAACATCACAGAAGATGTGAAAATTAAACGCTGCATGCCGTCAAATTACGCATAAACACTGAATATCTGCATGCATCATTACTGTTCCAAACAAAAGGATACACCATTCTCATATCCAATTTTAATTTGGGGAGAAAATTATGCATTATCAAAACATGCTTGTGTTGAAGATTCTTCCAGAACGTGCTTAACAGCCATCTTCACTCATAAGAAAGCCTTTGATTTGTTCTAGCGCCTGAGAAATACATACACACAAGTATCAATGATGCAAAATGTCGATACACTTTTAGCTCTGGGAAACGTTAGTTAGTCACGAGCAAACTAAAATGAAGTTCAGAAGACGGGGCAGAAGTGGCACACCTCCATTGCAATAGCAGTTGGAGATAAATCTGACACATCTCTTTGACCCAGTTTTGCTACCATATCTGTACAGAAGAACATAACACAATAATAGATGGATTATGTGCAGAGTGCGCATGATGAATGAATATATTACCCTAGAAATTTGAAAAATAAAGTAATATGAATTTCCATGCCTTAGCATTTGACAATCTTTAAAAACTAACTACCCAGAACTCAAAACCAAAAGAGTTTAGTTGCAGAAGTCAAAAGAGTTTATAAGTAGCATTTCCCTTCCATGATGTATTCACAAGGATTCTGGAAAGAATCACTATTCTTAATTTCTTATATAGAAAATGAAATAACAACTGCAGACATACTTTCCAAGGAGACCCGGGCATTGGCATTTGCATATGCTTCACTTCTTTCTTCTAAAAGGGCAGACAAACGCATGAAAGTCTGCAGGTGAATTCCAGAATGTAAAACACGAAATTATTTAGTGGGAAAAAATATTTTTGACTCTATTACCCTACTTAGATCGCTCCTCTAACTTTCTAAGATTCATAATAGTTTCTTTTACATTTTGCAGAAGAAGAAAAACTACTGTCATGGAAGAGGAATCATTTACCTTTGTGTATGCATCTCCCGGTTCATAATGCAGAAGTGGGCGAGAATCAGTTCCTACGGCTGTTATTCTCTGAGCCAATGCTTCTACAGGTACATCCAACCAAACACTAATTCCTTGGTACATATATTTCCTGGCAATCCATATATAAGTATGTATGAAGCTAAATTGAGAAGAGTTAATGCAAAATAGGATGTAAAACTTTGCTCATTGGTATGTTAATTATTATACCAATTGATGGGCCTCACAACAGCACCTCCACCAGTAGAAATAACATGTCTATGCATCATTGACAGCTTCCTCAATATCTCAGTCTACAACGGTTAAATAAGTACGGAAAATGAACAGTAAATGAGATGGTTGAACCTGGAAGAAAAACAGAACAATTGAAGACATTCCTAAATGTTCTTTTGTGAGTCAAAAGAATGGTAATTGAGAGATTCATCTGTGATTTGTTCCCACATGTATTCATTAGATAGGAAGCCATCCACTTTATCTAACACAATATTCAGTGAGCCTAACCATTAGTTATTTTAACAAATTAACCAAAATTTAAATTTAGGTTGATCTCAATCAAACTGTTACAGAAACGATCATGAACACAGTTCTCAAACTAACTGTAGAACTATAGTATATACATCTGTCCCTCATACAATTGTCGTTAGGTTTCAACTTCAACACCATTTAGAAGCTTCTGGGGCTTAAGTTTCTTCTCCCAAGAATCAAGTGTTCGTTGTTTCTTTCTATCACTATACTTGAATAATACAGTACAATACATCATCACTGTCATAAAAGGCATAATGCAGGATTCATGCCCCTGACAGTTTACATTTAATTTCTCTACACACCAAACCGAACTAATTTTATTTTCCAAATTTGCAAGTGTAAATGTTCTTCATGTATTATATAAGGAGAGGAGTTAGTATCTGGGATAGGTATTCCATCAAATTAATTGAAAGTATCTGTATCATTAATTGGTACTTCAGAATTACTACTCTGATTTCCTTGTTGCAACTTACTTTATAAAGTACACGTGCTGTACAGATTAAATTTGGATAGAAGAAAAATGAGAGGATTGCATAGGAAAGAAGAAATAGGAAAACCTAATAATTCAATATACTGAAGAGTGAGAAACACGTAATCTGGAAATATTGTGTTCTTTAACTGACCTCCTTATTACGAAAAAATGTCTCTCCATAGTGCTTGAATATATCAGCTACAGATGTTCCATCAACCTCCTCCTCCACCAAGGCATCACTGTTCTCATAAATGCAAAAAAGAAATCGTAGAACATTTCCAGTTGAAATTTAATGTGCCCATGAGTAGAACATTTCAATTGTGATACACACATACTTCATCAATATAACAGATGATATCAGTCTGTTATAATAATCAATAGAAATTATTTCTCTATTGTGTTTGACATTCAAATGTTGCATGCTTCAGTTACCTTCAATACTCTATTTTTCACTTTGAAAAGAAGATAGGAGGAGCAATTAAAATTCTAACCTATCAAAAAACGCATAAGAAAGCGCTTGTGACAATATCTTCCCCACAGTTGTCTTCCCAGAGCCCATCATTCCTGCATCTCAAATTCAAAATATTTTGTACTTGCAATGTAACTAAGCACAAGTACTTCTGCAAGAAACTGACCAACAAGGTATATACAGCGCCCATTTAAATATGTCTCGATCTCTTGTGATTTATTCTGCAATTTTACGGATTCGAGTCAGATAATGTATAGATGGTGTAGTATCACTTAAGGTTGCAACATCATTACACTAAAAGGCCTCAAATCAATCGAAAGTGACAAAGGGCATCGTGCTATATACCTTCAAAATCAACTTTTCATCAACCGGAGCATGAAATGTTTCAGATTCCAATGTCCTCGCTACAGGAGTAAAATTTGAAAATTTATGTTAGCACTTCAACACTTGCTCATATCATCTGAGATTGAATCAGTAGTAATTCAAATTTTGGTTTGCAAAATGACCAGTCCAAATTATAGAATTCCTTTCTGTAGTCAGTCACACTAAATATCAAAAAGCACGAGTGCAATCCTCGTTTTCAAAACATCAATGTTTAATTAATTTTGATTTGTACAAATTGATACAAATCAGATTTTATCATTATAGACAGAGACTGGCACGAATAACATGCAAAACTCTTGTTTGAAGGCTATAGACAGAAAGAAAAAATGGCAATCGTTGTTCACAAATAGTCAAAGTGTGAATAGTTTCCACAAGAACCTGGAATATTGTTATGCGAACATGCAACCACCAAAGATTTTTTCTTTCGCTGTATCCTCGTTGAAGGTCTTGGTGGGTGAAACGTTGACGAAACAAAAAGCTGTTTCTTAAATCCACCAAACATTCTGACAGAGTCATTTGGCCCTGTTCTCTCAGGCTTCGTGGAATGCAGCATAACTGAAAATCGAAAGGCTTGAACCGCTATAGCTTCCATGGCGCTTCAGCTTGAAACTGTGGAATTCAGAAGTAAACTAGACAGTGATTGTATAATAAAAAACGGTGTCGGCCTCTAGAATAATGAAGAGCCACTTTTTGTAATGGCAACTATATGACACACTTTAAAATTCATGTCTCCATGATTCAAAGTGGATCAAACAAATTGGAGCAATACGACAAAAAATAAGTGATAAAATAGAGTAAGTGAACCTCGAACGAATGGTAAACAATTAAATACACATGAAATACAGATTAGATATCATAGTAATAAATTGTCTTGTTCTTATAACCTTCATAAACATTTACCAGATAAAAGAGCTTATTCACTTTAAAAGTTGATGTAACCAAGGACATTCATGACCTAACGTAGTGTTATTTGAATTTAAGTAATAGTTTCGGATTAAAATAAGTTTTTTTTTCTTTTTTTATTCTTCCTGTGGAATTAGAACTTGGTCACTTGAGATCTGAACTTAATTGTTGGAATTATAGATAAGGGAGAGACTTAAATTTTAAATCATAAAAATAAATCTATTTTTTACTAATTAATGAAGTAATGAAAAATGTAATGAATTTATTTAAATATAGCTAATATATTTAAAGAGAGTCAAAAGAATATATAGAAAAATTTATAAAGATGAGGAAATTTATAAAGGATATAGATAAAAGAAACAAAGATGCTAAGAGAGTGTAATAATCTTCGATATGATAGTATAGAAATTGAGTTATCTGTTGTATCTCCATTCCTATTAGAGTTACTTTTATGTTTAATCTTTCTTTTCATCTTTCAATCTTAAAATCCTATTATCCCACTTTAAGATGGCAAGTTGGGTCTTGCTTTCAATTTTATCTGTTGCCTTTTGTTTGTCCTCTTATTGTCTCCATTCCTATGTATAGAAGGACGTCTAAACATAATTACCTTTTAATTTTAAAAGTTCTCCTAAGGTGAAAGTATTAGAAGGTTTTCACAAGTTCATTCTCAGGTAAGAGAGTGAGTCACTAGGGTTGCTTTTGTACCAAATGTTGCCTAGCCAAAGTTTACCTCGCTACTTACTCCACAACTTTAACAAAAGGAAAGGCTCTTAACCTTAAAATATTGACTCAACAAGCAAACAACCTAGACTCTACACGGACTCAAAGCAACAAGGCTAAAATTTGATATATTTACCAAGTCACACCTAAAAATGACCTAAGAACTAGCTAGACAAGTTCCTATGGTGAGACTTGTTGGCTTCGTGAGCCTTCAAGACATACTCACCGACTACACGAAAGCTTATTATAAGAAATTCACAAGCTAAGAGATGGAAGAACGCCAAAGGCTTTTCCAAGACACTTAGCACAAAGGTCGTTGTCAAATATTTAACTCTGATCTCATGATAAGATGAAGGCTTAAATCCAAGACCATGTCTTGAAACCAAATCAAGCATAGCAATGAATTCTTCACTTTTTGCCACATTGAAAGGTATAGCATTATTATAGAAGAATCTAGCAATTGCTTGACAAGCTTCCTCTCTCATACCTTTCTTAAACATGTTGTTGATGGTAGTTTGTGTACCAACTACTCTCTTCTTAAAAATATTTCTAGGACTTGAAGCTTCACTATTTTTTCTTGTCTCACTAGCTTCTATTGTTTCCTCCTCCATATTCAGCCTTGATTTCTTGTTTAAATTTTGTTGCAAACCAACAACAATTTCTCACATCTCTTTCTTCACTTCACCAGTAACATTCTTGCAAGCACCAACATCCTTTTGAGTACCAGCCAAGTGATGCTTCTATCGATAAACTCCCCATGTTACTACCTTCTGACAGTATTTGCATTGCAGCTTTCTAGTATCCCCACCAACAGAATTACAATGCTTCCATGCTATATCACTCCTATTTCCTCGGGCATTTTTTTGAGCCACGGGTATAGAAGATTTTGAAGTCATTTTAATAATGCAAAAGTGGATTGCAGTTTGGATGTTGTGAATAATGTAAGTTGAAAAATTGGTGTGGTGATGGTGTGGAAGAAGGAAAGAGAATGGACGTTTGGGTACACGTAATGAAAAAAATAGAGAGAACATATGGAATGGTAATTTTACTGTGTAGTACAGTAGTCTGTGTCATGTGTGTCGTGGTAGTTCTATTATTTATAAGGAAGATGGAGTAGTTTTTTTAATCTTAGCAAAAGGAGGGAGTTAGTGATTTTTAATTGTAAAAAGTGGCAGCAAGGAGAGAATTAGTAGTTTTTTAAGGTAAACAATCACTGTCCCACTTTTTAATTTTGGAAATTAGTGATTTTTAATTGTAAAAAGTGGCAGCAAGGAGAGAATTAGTAGTTTTTTTAAGGTAAGTTGTCCCGTTTTTTTTTTTATTTTCTTAATCTTTAAGGAGCAGATTTTTTAATTTTAATAAAATATTTTCTTAATTTTTTAGGAGCAGATTTTTTAATTCTAATAAAATATTTTTTTAATCTTTAAAGAGCAGATTTTTTAATCTGATAAAATTTTCTTAATTTTTAAGGAGCAAATTTTTTAATCTTAATAAAATATTTTCTAAATTTTTAAGGAGCAGATTTTTTAATCCTAATAAAATATTTTTTTAATCTTTAAACAACAGATTTTTTAATATGATAAAATATTTTCTTAATTTTTAAGGAGCAGATTTTTTTAATTTTAATAAAATATTTTCTAAATCTTTTTGAAGAGTAAATTTTTTAATTTAATAAGTGGAAGGAAATAAAGGAGTTATTATCCCACTGATTGATTTTTTTTAACGTTAGATGTGTGATAGAGAGGGAGATAGTTTTTAACGTTTTATTTTTAAATCATGTCATTATTTCTAATGTAACAGAGAGGGAGATAGTAACTTTTTTAAAAAAAGTTATTTTTACCTGCAGTTATGGTTTTACTATGCAGGTTTGACTTCTGAAAAACACTAGACTTTTAAAATTGGGCTTTTTGAAAGTTTAAAAAATTAGGTTAGAAATTTAGGGTTTTCGGGAATTAGGTTAAAAATTGTCGCTACGATGCAAAGTTGGCTATTGTTGATGCCGCTGTGATGCGAAGCTGGTGCCATTGTCGCTGCGAGATGTAAAGCTGGTGTTGCCGCTGCGAGATGCGAAGTTGGTACTGCTGTTGTGAGATGTGGTGCTGCTGCGAGATGCGAAAGTCGTCGTCGACGTTGCCGTAAGACTCATCGTTGGTGATAAAGGGCGCTGCTGCTGCAGTTGTCATTATCGCCACAAGGTCTGCTCATTTTTTCCTCACTGTTTGGAAGGGATTAGCACTGTCGCGATTGGAAGGGACCGCATCGCCGGAATCGCCGCTCCCAACCGAGTTGCGATTTACAACGGCGATCCAACACGATCCTTGAAGATCGTGTATTTTAAGTGGAGCGGGATCGGAGAAGATGCAAAAGATCGTAGACTCGTACAATCTTACGTTTTGGGTTATGATTTTGACAACCATGTTTACAACAAAATGATTAGAACAAGATTACAAAAATCGAAACTCAAATGGACAACTCCTTTCGTGTTTACACTCAATTCTCCTATCCAAATATGTGTTTAGTCCTTCTTGAGATATTTCCTTGAGCTTGGAGTTTCATTTGTGCTTCCACCTCTTAGGATGATACCTATAACACTTGGTTCACCTTCAAAGAGAGATCATACACCACAAAATACATCAGACCCGAGAGAAAGCCTACGTAATAAAGCAAGAAAAGCTTCAAACAATAAATGTTAAACCTCAAGAAGATAATTTAATAGACAATATGAAAGAGAACTAATAAGGACAAGTAAGAAACAAAGGTTAATGAACAAGGTAAACACTCAAAGTGGAAACCTATGAAATAACTTTAGAATAGATTTAAAACACCAAAATTCGTACTAGAATGAAGGTAAATGTTGTTGCTTAAAATTGTTAAACCAAAACAAGTGATATATCTCACAATTTGTTAAGAGCGAGAGCTTATAAGTGAGAAGAGACAAGAGCAAAGCTCATCATACAAGTAATCTTAATTTCAAACAATGAAAATTTGCCAAACCCGAGAGCTATATGTACCAATTTTTCAACTTTTTTCACTCACTTTCTTCTTTTGTTTCTTTTTGTTCAACTCTTTTTTTTATCTTGTTTTTGTTTTGCTATTCCTTTTTCAAAAAAAAAAACAAATCACACAAATTCAATGTAAACAACTAGAATTGAATTTGGAAATCACAATAAATGTATTAATGGAAGAAATCTTAAAGGAAACAAACAAGATTTAGAGAAACTTCAAACAAAAACACAAAGGAATCATATATTAATCTAATACCAAACATGAACTCAAACATGAAAGTGAAAAGCACACAAAGGCTAAATCAATCAAAGAAAGTGATTTTAACATCTTTAAATGCAAATTCAATTGTCAGTTTGAAAAGATTATTCCAAAGCACAATTCATTTGGTTTAATTTGAAAATATATAGCGATTAGAAGTTTTAATTGGTTAAACCAATGAATTAGGACAAGTAAAGGATCAAAATTTATATGATTTCAAAATAAAAATAGACTCAAAACAAAATGATCAAAGACTAAAAAAATTTAGGAAAGCACACATGGTTTAACAAGTAAGTAAGCCTAATCACACAATTATCAATTGTTTCAAGATGAACAATTATTTGAACCAAAATTTAAACTTATACAAATGATTCAATCAACACAAAAAAACAAAACATTTAAGAAAATGATAAAAGCAACAAGGAAAAGTACAAAGAAAACCAAGACTTAGCTCTTGAAACCCTTGGATTGATCTTGCTCTTGATACCACATGATGACCCCTAAGCTTCATAGAATGATGGAAGGAGACTCGCATTTGATGGAATAGCATAAGCAAATTAAGGTGCTTGGTTTGGTGATTGGTGGTTTGATGGTGAGTAAGGAAGGTTTTCTAGAAAAGGTTAGGCCAATTCTAGAGGAAGGGTTCTGGTGTGATCTCGACAGAGTTTTCCTATATCATTTAAGAGTGAATTACAAAAGGGTGGGGACCTCAATTTATAGGAATAAAGGTCTCCAAAGCTAGACAAAACAAAAGAGGGAGAATTCGAATTGAATTCCCCATGTGTCCTAAAAGAGTGTTATTAAATGCCAAGAGACACTCACACTTCCCATGCATTTGCAACATGTGCAAAATGAGGAAAGTGTGTGCACTCTCAACTCCAATGATCGACCTAGGATTTTAATTAGGCCAATCGAAACCTAATTGGAACCTTAGGTAATCTCTCATGATCCAAGCCCAAATGAAAGCTCAAAACTATAAATCCTAGCCCAAATACAAGGCCCAAATAAAGTCCTACTCTACGAGGCCCAAATACAAGGTCCAAATAGAAAATCTATTCTATATCTTCATATCTTTTTTAGCCCATGTAAGCATCATCTTGGGTTTGCTCAGTTAAGTAGACCTCCAACCTTCTTGGATCTTGCTTGACATAGCTTTGGTGATGGGTCCTTTGGCTAGGGCTATGTCATCATATAACTCTTAGTTGATGTTCTTGGTAAAGTTGATGTACCAGAAAATGAAAAGTCCAAGGCAAAGCTTTGTAATAAGATGCATATTTTTGAATTTGTCAATCCATCTTAAAAAGAAACATCAACATGTTGGCTTATGAATCTCTATAAAGACTTTGGCATAAGAGACCTACTTAAAGTTGTATGTTTAGATAATATTTCTAACACAAGAAAAGGATGTTAACTAAAAGTACTTTGAAACATAAGAAGTTGAATGTAACAAAGGTTTTTATCAATTAAAAGGTTGCCAATTCATGTTATAAATTTAACACGCATTAAGAATCAACACACCCATAAATACAAGACTTTTCACGCAAAATCAACTAACAAAAACCAACTAAATGGTCTACATAGAATACTAGCATGATTTGGATGTGTTCTTACATCAAGCTCATGTGTTAGATCATAAAGTGACTTATAAATAATATAACGAGAATTTTCTATATTTATTAAACCTTTACTTTGTGAATCTACTTCTCAATAAGGATATTTATTTCTATGTAATTGTATTTTTAAACAACTATTTTATTTTAGCTAAAGGCGACATTTAATAAATACAACGAAAAATCACAAATAACCTCGTGAAAATTAATACTTGTGTTTTATCTTAAAAAGAGATAAATAGAAGTGATCTTATCCAATAGTTGTAAACAACATTTTTATAAGTATCAATTAGGCTTAATTAGTCGAATAGTGTCCACTTTTGTTCAGAAGTTTCAGTTTGGTACGCTTTTAAAAAAGTTTCAATTTCGTCCCAACTTTTGAAAAAGTGTTTCAATTAGGTCCTTTTCAGAAAAAAATATTTAGTAATGTCGTTAACGGCATGCCACATATCAACCTCTGAGTTTTCTAAATTTTTCTAAATTTTTTTGAATTTTTTTTGAATTTTTAATTTTTTTTTGAATTTTTTTAAATTAAATTTTTTTTGCCACATGTCAAATCCTTGTTATGACACGTGGCATTGTCATTGCCACGTGGCAAGGTATTTGTCAAATGTCACTGTCTTGATTTTAATTTAGTCCCCATATTGTCTATTTGTTTCATTTAGTACCTGTATATGTTTAATTTTGTAAGTCATTTTTAATAACAAATATAAATATAACATTTATATAAGTAATAAATTTGGTCTTAAGGGAGAGACAACATTTCTCTATTTTGTAAAAACATATTCGGACAAAATTGAAACAAATAGAGGGGGGACTAAATTGAAACAAATAAACACTTATGAGTACTAAATTGAAACAAATAGACATATGTGGGGACTAAATTGAAATTAAGACAATGACACTTGGTAGGTACCTTGCCACGTGGCATTGACAATGCCACGTGTTACACCAAGGATTTGACACGATGCAATTTAAAAAAAATTAAAGAAAAAATTAAAAAAATAAGAAAAAATCAGAGGCTGACACGTGGCACACCATTAACGGCGTTAATGATTTTTTTTTTTGAAAAGGACTTAATTGAAACACTTCTTCAAAAGTTGGGACGAAATTGAAACTTCTTCAAAAGCGGGTACCAAACTGAAACTTCTGAACGAAAGCGGGTACTATTCAACTAATTAAGCCGTATCAATTATTGCCTTTTATAGTAATTTTACTTTTATAAGATTTTTTAGGGTTAATTATGTTTTTCGTCCCCCAACTATCAGTGTATTTTGGTTTTAGTCTTTCATCTAAAGGTTGATCCATTTCAGTCCTTGACCTTTTAAATTGCATGGAATTGGTCCCCAAATTTAAACTCCATTAGCATGAATTGACACCTGACTAATGGATAGCCACGTAAGGATCCCATTTAAAGATTTCTTTTGATGACACTATTTTCACGTTTTGGTTACACATTAGTAATGCTTTCAACTCACGTGTTTATTAAAGAATTGCTTACACATTACTAATGCTTTCAGCTCACGTGTTAATTAAAGAATGGGAAAGTAAACATTAGATGTAGGGTTCTATTCAAATTATAAAGGGACTTTTGCTAAAAACCCTATAGTTTAAACTTGCGCTGGTGAACGACGACAAAAGTGGTGATTTCAGTCCGTATTCCAAAGGCAGAAACTTCATTCACAGAGTGAACTCGAAGTGGATTTTGTGGTTATATTTGAATGACGAAATCAACAATCGTGAAGTGATGTTAGTTGTATTGTTTACAAATTTTGTTTCGTTGACTGTTCGATTTACTCTGGTTTGGTTGTTATTAAAGTTTGATTGTGGTTGTTTTTGTTGGGTTTGTGCTTTTATTTGAAATGTAGGGATGCAAATGGGGTTTGCGGTGGCATTTCATCATATGGGTAGGTTTGAAAGGAATAGGGGATTGAAATACGTTGGCGATGAAATCCACGTTGTTAAAGGGATCGATCTAGATTTTTGGTCATTCTTTGAAGCATTAGGCATTGTGAAGGATTTTAAATACGCCGGAGATGTTAAACTGTGGTGGAAGGGTTCCAAAGAGAAGCAGTTAAACAATCTAAGATTGTTGAATGATGATAAGGAGGCATTAGCTTTGACTAAGTATGCAGAGGATAGGAACGAAGAGGTTGATATATATGTTCAACATATTCCTTGTCAGCCCGAAGTGATGCATTTTATTGCTGGTGCTGAAATGGATGAAGAATTGGGTCAGCCAGAAGTGAGGGGTGAACAAGATGTGGTTCCTGATGCAGTTGTAGTGGGTGAGGCTGATGTGGTTCCTGAGGCACCTACAGGGTTTGAGGCTGATGTGGATGGTGAGGCTAGTTTGGTGAGTGAGGCTAGTTTGGTGAGTGAGGCACCTGTAGGGGTTAATGCTAAAGTGATAGGTGAGGCAGAAGTGATGGGTGAGACTGATGTGGTGACTGAGGTAGAAATGAAGGGTGAGGCTCATATGGTTCCTGAGGCAGAATTGGGGGGGTGGTAGAACGGGGGGTTGAGGTAGAACTTGGGCAAGGACCCCAATGACCAATATTATCCACTAGAGTTTGCTGCAGTTGAGAATGAATGTAAAGAGACCTAGAGATGGTTCCTAACACTATTGCTAGAGGATATTGGAGATGTTGCAAATCATCGTTGGGTATTCATCTCAGATCAAAGGCTACTTTTTACGCTGTCTGGGAAAAAAATGGGTGAGTTAAGAAACATTAACCCTGAAGCATATAATTGGTTAGTTGTCATTCCTAGAAGTTCATGGTGTAAACATGCATTCAACATTTACCCTAGATATGATGTTTTAATGAATAACTTGTCTGAATCATTCAATAGTACTATTTTATTGGCTAGAGATAAACCAATCATTAGTATGATGGAATGGATTAGATCATACACAATGAGTAGATTTGCTACACTTAGGGAAAAGTTGATTGCATATCCTTAATATGTAATCCCTAAGCCTCAAAAAAGGCTTGAGAAGGAAGTGGAAAAAAGTAGGAATTGACTTCCAGTATGGGAAGGGGGTTCTAAGTTCGAAGTCACGTAAGAGTTCACTATGGAGAAGTTTGTAGTTGATCTAAGTAAGCATAGTTGCACTTATTATTTTTGGGATTTGGTGGGTATTCCTTGTAGACATGTTGTGGCTGCAATTAACTATAAGATAGAAAATCCTGAGGCATACGTGCATCCATGCTACAAAAGAGAAGCTTATCATGCTTGTTATAGCCTAGAAATCACCCCAATAAATGGAAAACAACTTTGGCCCAAAATCAATCAACCTGAACTACTCCCACCCATATACAAAACACCACCTGGCAAGCCCAAAAAACTTAGAAGAAGGGAAGCAGATGAAAATGTTAGTCATTCAAAACTTTCAAAGAAGAATATGATCATGAAGTGTAGCAAATGCAAGCAAATAGGACATAATATCAGAAGTTGTAGAAGGGGGATGAGATCCAGAAAGGTAAGACATCATGTTCTTTACTTCTTAATGATTTTTCTTTTGCAAAATACAAATATGAAAGTTGAAAACATATTGAATTGACAGGGAAACGCACAATGTACTCGAATTGCCACTGTAGCTACCAACGTTGTTGGACCATCAAACCAAACCTGCAGTAGAACGAGATCCACACCCATAGTTGCAGCAAACGTGAATCAAGGAGAAAGAGCACCAACAACACAACCAAGGAGCATGGCAGCACAAGCATTGGGGTCTCAAGCTAGTAGTAGTACAACTTGTGCACAACCCACGTGAAAATGAATGAAGATTCCTACTTTTTCTTGCTTTATTAAAGACATTTGTAATAGATTAAGACTTCTATAATATTGGGCATAGTGATAGTCGACCACTTTTTTTATTTTGGAGCAGTGTTACTTAAATATTTTAGTTAAAGTTATGGACCACTTGCCTGTGTAACATCCCTAAGGAATATTACTTAAAATAAATAATAAAAGAAATAAATTATATCAAAAGTCACATTAATAATAATCCCAACGCGGGAAAATTAAAATTTATGAAAACACACGCCAAACTTATAACTTAAACAATAAAGGGTTACAAGTTCCCAAAATTCGTGTTCATAAATAAAAGCATACTAAATACATGTGAGAAAAACCTATCTCTAATCCGAAAGCTAGTCCTCACTCCGTCGCCTGGACATCCTCAGCTCCACCTGTATCAACATCTGCTCCCGTGTAACGAATCACACGATCATCGCCATACACAAACAAAAAAGGGTGAGGTGAGAAAATTAAAACATCAGATATATCATAAGTAAGATAAATCATACACCCATCTTAGTTAATCTACTAGTTCTTGGCCAAGACCTTAACCCCAAGGCTTTATAGCCTTTAAATCACACAACTGGTTAGCCTTGGACTCGAGAATATGATGCTCACACGAACCTGCCCGCTCGTGGTCCTGCCTCTACAAACCCCCCCGCTCGTAGTCCTGCTCTACGAACCTCCCCGCTCGTAGTCCTACTCTACGGACCTGCCTATCCGTAGTCCAACACATGTAATCCACCAGTCCCGTACCTCCCCGCACGTGGCATCTCTCAACGTGAGCATGGAACATACGAACCTACCTCGCTCGTATCCCCACGTGAGAGTAATTGGATATGAACCTCCCCGCTCATATCATCACATGTTAACCACCATCCATGAACCTACCCGTTCATGGCACAACATCTCCCGATCCAAGCATAGCGTCATTATCAGTTAAAAGCAACACACATAACTCAGAACCTGTTGTGCAATCGCCTGACGCATCACCCAGCACCGCCTAGCGAAACAGGTTCAGACCGCTTGGCGGTTCACGTCCCACCGCCAGGCGCTAGGTCCTCGAACAGAAAGCTCGTTGCCTCGCGTTCGCCTGGCGCATCTCACCTCACCGCTAGGCGCCAATCTCTACAGACTCCCTTTCTGGGTCTTCGACCGCCTGGCGCACCCAATCCAACCGCCAGGCGCTGTGACAGTACCATACCAGTCATTGATTTTCACCTCTCTTTCAAATTATCCCCCCGCTTCCCTAATCTCTCCCAAGGTAGCAAAACAATCCTGGTTAACCCCACTCTCATTTTGGATTCCTAGCCAGCCTCTTGACTAATTACAGTCCCTATGATCTCTCATTCCAAACTCCCTATCATACCTAAGATTCACCAATTTCTTCCAATCTTATAACATAAATTCTCCTATTCTCCCTACCAATTAGTCTTCAATCCTTTTTACACAAACCTTAACTTTTACCGCAATTCATTAAGACACACCATCTCATGTCCCAATTATCTATTATCAACTAAGCTACACATTTTCCTTGAGACTTTGCATTAGGATCATTACTTACTTTATCTTGAATTTACTTTCCTATTCTGACACCCATCGCCAGTGTTCATCGCGCCCATTTAGAACACAACGCCACAACTGCCACTGCAGTCGTTGCCGCCTGGCGGCAGATAGATTGCCGCCAAGCGGTGCATCAGTACCTGGCGCAAAACAGGTTTTCCTACACCAGTACGTGATTCCTCCTAGCTTGTTTTGTTACTCAATTGAGTTACACCAAACCTCACTAATTCATATCAATTTTACCAGACAGAAAAACCTAACATTCTCTCCTTTAAGTCGTGGGATTATTGGTATAATCAACATCGAATGAGCATTCCAGCATTTCTAAAGCCCCAAAACCTCTTATCCCAATAGTTCATACATGACTTTTTATCATCACTGCCAATTCTCATTTTTGAAATATTATACACACATGGTATCACGCACAACATCACATTCGGAATTCAAAACAATCCATGCACCAACCAAAAATCAAGAAAAACCCGTACCGTGTGACACGCCGCCTGGCGGGCATTCAACCTTGCCAGGCGGTTCAACCCAAAATTCAGAACAACAATACCCTCTGATGCGTCGCCTGGCGGTAGGGCTTGAGCCGCAGGCAGTTTCTGGGAAAAACCCAGAAACTCCCCAAATAGTGCAGAATTGACGTACCCAATTACAGCATTCACGCAAATATGATCATACAATCCACCAAAATAGTACTTACGAATGAAAACACACAGAAACAACTTCCCTTACCTAGATTTCCCGCTCTCAAACCCGAATTGGTGAGTGTGCCTCGAAGCAAAACCTCCTACTCACTTGTTTGCACCCATCACACTGTTTTTTCCCTTCCAACTCCTCTCTACAGTACGCCCACACCAATCGTTCTCTACCCAACGTTCACACTCCAGTCCTAATACCTCTCCTCTTGCTAATTCTCTCTCTCTTCTTGAATCACTACCTCTCTAATTACCCTTTTTACCACCAAAACGAAAATTAAATATAATGAAGGTTTAATGGTTAATTAAGTCCCCTAACATGATGTAACTAGCCCTCTGAATTACCTATTCATGCCTATCCATTGGCTGCTAGGGTTCTTAAACCCTTTCATATTCATGTTAACGAAATTTTGGCAAAAAAGAAAATTGATTAGTTCTCAACAAGGTTTGAACCTACAACCCACCACTCACCAAGTCAATTTCATAACCATTCAACCAATTCATCTTTCGTGATAACTCTTACAATTTTAGGAATTTATCATCACGCCACGCATTCAATATATAATTAAACAAAAATGCATAAATTAAATAACATTCAAGTGACACACATAGAACTCAAACCCAAGTCCTCACACACAATAAAGTACTCTCAACCATTTGAGCTAGTACTCTTCCACGTTATAATTCCACACATTAATTGCTTTAAATGTTTCTATTACCCGCCATAATTAAATAATTATTTAAATAACTATTTAATTTTTCTCGGGTCTTACAGCCTTCTTTGGACTACCTTTTGTATTATTGTATTCAATTAAAGGAAACACTTTTGTTATTGCTTTGGACCACTTGTTTTCCATTATTGATCAATGAAACACGTATTTCTATTGCTTTTTCATTCCAAATTTATTTCTCATACTATGAAATTGGTAAAACATGAAATTGGAGAAAATTGGGGACACCATATCGAATAACAACAGACCAATTAGGAAATTCATTCGACTGTCATATTCTCATATTCTCTTAATCAGAAAATAACAGGAGACCATATCGAATATCAAATAACATCACACAAGGCAAATATCAAATTCGAATACTATAATATTCTCATATATTTCATATTCTGATATTGTAACCACTAAGTTTAACCACCAAGTTTAATACATTCCAAGTTTAATACACGAAACTTAATTCACACAACAGTAACCACCAACTTTAATACATTCCTAATCACTGCTACAACTAGCTAAGATATAACTAATTACAATTAACCTTCAACAACACCATAATAACCAAAACAACAGTTGCCACCCACGACAAAACAAATAAAATTTGCAGAAATTTTCCAATTTTTTTCTTTGGTTGCAATTTCCTCTTCAGCTTCTCATTTTTGTTTATCAAGTCCATTATAACTTTGTCCTTTTCCAAACAACAAACTTTGTCTTCTTCAACAGTTTTTCGCCCGCTGAATTCAAATTCAGAGTCTTTCCCTTCAAACGTAGATTCTGACTCATTAACCCATTTGAAATAATTACAATGGGAATTGGACTGCACAAAAAAGGAAACGATTACAAAGAAAACCAAATGAAGCTCGAAAAAAATGAAGGAGTTTGTCACTTACAGCCCAATTCTTACACCTCTAAAATAATATGCCTTTGTTCTTCATAGTACTTGCCTTTAGAAGCAACAAATTTTCTCCACACCCACACACTTTCGATGCGATTTCTGAAGAGGGCACACAACTTCGCCATATTTTTGAACCAGTACTCCTTTGCATACAATCCAATCATTTGGTTCTGCTATTCATCACTATAGCTAAATTTCTCCAATTTCTGAAGAGGACGCACAACAAGATCTGCAATTTCTCCAATTTTCCCAATTTTAGGGTTTCATAAATTACCCCCAAACAACTTTTATTGTAACTAAAGAGAAAGCTTTAAACATGATCCTCACGTGACCATCCGTTAGCCAGGTGTCAATTCATGCTAATGGAGTTTAAAATTGAGGACCAATTCCATGCAATTTAAAAGTTCAGGGACTGAAATGGATCAACCTTTAGATGGGAAACTAAAAGCAAAATACACTGATAGTTGGGGGAAGAAAAATATAATTCACATTTTTTTTTTTATTATTATCCTTTTCATTCCTAACTTTTGTTTATTAAATGAACTAGTGAAGTACATTTCCGGTCCATGAAAGTTAAAGGCCTACTAAATCATTGGTCTTTTTATGTTTTTTTTTTTTCACTTTTGATTGTGAAAAGATCATTTAACATTTAAGTCCTTTTATAACCGAAAGTGTTCACACAAGTCTAAATCATCAATTAAATGCCATTGTGATACTTTTCTCACTCTTAGGTGACTGTTATCTATTAACTTTGGCACCTTTCTCACTCTTATATGGCTTTTATCTATTAACTATAATAGAGAGGAATTCATATGTTGTCTGCATTGTAAATTTCCAACTCCAACAATATATTTGTGCGTTTTTTTTTTCTGAGAAAACTTGGTATGTTTGGTTTCTTCGAGAAACATGATTAGGTGTGTAACGAGGAAGTTTGGCTGAATATATGAGTTTTAGGCAGTTCTTGATAAATTAAGGTTGATGAAAAGATAATAGATGGGAGCTTAACAAGAAAACTTAAAAGATGTAAAAAATTGAACAAAAGAAGATTATGGATGATAGGAAATATGAGAATCAAAGAAATATAAAATAAAATGATCAATATCTTGGTAAACATACATTATCAAGAAGATTGGATGTGATCGTTGAATTTCTTAAGACATTATTTGGAATGCTTATGGAAATAAAGACAAGTGAAAGAAACATCTCTAGAAAAATTCAACTAAACAAATTTATTCTACGTGAACAATTTTTATGTATTTTCAATTATTTTTTCAACTTACATAATACTATTTATATTACGTTAAAAAAGATATTATATTTATACTTGAGTTTAACATTTTCTTAATTTTAAATAATGTTATAAAAATATAATAATCTTTTTACAAATTATCTTCATTTTATATATTTTAGAAAAAAATATTTATTAAATGAATAAATTATATTACATGTATGTTGATGAAATTATATCGTCGTAAGACCAATAAATTTGATAGATTTACATATAAAAATATTATATTTCATTTCAGATAGTCATAAATCTGATTTGATCAAATTATGTTCGTATTTAGATGTAAATAAATTTGGATGTATATTTTTATCCTTAAATTTTTTATTACATTTTATTTTCCCCAAAAAGGAAAATTGGGTCCTATTCTTAAAAAACGTTCAACTATATCAACCTCTATGAAATAAGTTTTGGTTCTTTAATTATTTGTGTGCACATTTTATTTTATTTTATTTTACATTGAATTGGGTAAAAGAGAAATCCAGGCCCAAATACTTTACAACATGATTTTGGGCTTACCCAACCTGTATGAAAAGTAGTCATGTTCATTGGTTTCAATTTCGGATTCGAGAATGAAATACTCTACCCTAGGACCCACCGTAAGCATTTCTGCATATTTGTTCTAGCACCTTCTGCTTCGTTCACCTCTTCTCCGTCGTAACAAACGCTACGCCGCAGCAATTTACCGCTGTGGAGTTGTCCAAGTCCGATAGCACTTCACTTTTCGCCACGTCAATCTGAATCGCTTTTGCGTTGCCGCTAAGGTTCTCATCTTTCTTCCAAAATGGCGACGGTGATGCAGAAAATCAAAGATATCGAAGATGAGGTACTTTTTCGGAGTGTAATAAGGGGAATGATTGTGGACATGCGATTTATTCAAGCGGAACATTAACAATTTATGTACTGCTGATTTATCACTATTATTTAGAAAGAAAAGAATGAGATTAAAGCAGCAGGGTTTTTTCCTTTTCACTTTTTTTTTTGTCATTGCATTTTTGTATTTTTTTTATATTTGATTAAGGATTGAGTTTTTCTTCCATATAACTGCTTCTTAGCAACTGTCTGTCCTTCATTTTTTTTTTTTTTATTTTGGTTACTACAAACTCTATTATGTTTTCATTGTTTTTATTTCCGATATGATTGGTAAATTCTATTTTGCTATTTGCAGATGGCAAGAACCCAAAAAAACAAGGCAACTGCTCATCATTTGGGCTTGCTGAAGGTGAGCACCAAAGTGCATTTGGTATTAAATAGCATTTTGAAAAAGAAAAAAAGAGATCAATTAATTGCATTTGTGCTGTCTGATTTTTATTTTTTTTGTGGTTGATTATATGTATTTTGGCTGTAGTTGTGGTTGATTATTGAAGACAATGTGATACCTTAGTTCTTTTTATTTCAAACTTAGAGAAAAAATGCCCTTTCAACTACTGAAATATTCGCTTGATCTTGTTTGACTTGGATGTAAGCATTGGGAAATGTAGCTGGTTCACGATTATTGTGATCTACATATACTAGACGGTGTAGCTCATTCTACCGTGCAATTTGACTGAGTTTTTTTTCCATATGTAATACGGATTCTAGTTTAATTTTCATATTTACTTATATCTATCCCCAGTTCTATATTCATAGTGGAAGTAGTACTTTTAATCATGGTACTTTCTGCCCGTGTGATCTGTCTACTTTGTCTTCACTCTAGTCGTTGTAGTAATTCCTACTGCTGTGTTTAGCGATATCTTCAAAATTTGGGTGCATGCTCCTTGTATACTTATAACCCTTTGGGTAAACATCTGTTTATAAATAACATAAGTGCATCAAACTACATGTATGAAATCTTATCCTGCTTGTCTTTGTTTTTCTTCTTGTTTCTACGTCAAATTGATCTTTCATATACATATAAATGTCTTATGATGTGATATTGAACGCAGGATGATTGGTTTCCTTATTCTACTTATATTTATAATTCATTCCTGATTGTCCCCTTCTTTGACCTTTTCAAGTTCCTCTTTCCTGTATCCCGTTGTTTTTGTTGAGGATTTGGTTCACTACTATTTGGTGCCAGGCTAAACTCGCAAAGCTGCGGAGGGAACTCCTCACACCTTCATCAAAAGGAGGTGGCGGTGCTGGTGAAGGTTTTGATGTGACTAAAAGTGGGGATTCAAGAGTTGGTCTTGTGGGCTTCCCTTCAGTTGGAAAATCTACTTTACTTAATAAGTTGACTGGGACATTTTCTGAGGTATGGATGTATTTTATCTGTTATAGATTTTCTTATTTAATGCGAGGTATACTATAGTCTTATCTTTTATATCTTTGTGTTTTGAAAAGTGACTTTGGTTGAATGGAGCCTTAGGAAGTGCAACCTTTTGAGTTTTGACAATAATAATAAAAAGAGAAAATAAATAGAGGATAAACATATGGTAATAGTAGGAAAAGACTCTTGACAAATTAACAAGGGCTACTGGAAACATGGTTAACCTATTGGATTAAAAATATTATAACATTTAAACCTTATTAGCAATAATCATCTTCTTCTAACAATTTCTATTGTCTAGACTGAATGGAAATCAAGGTAATTATAAACAAGTTCAAATGTTTTTTTTTTTCTTTTGGATAACAGAGGTTATGCATTGTGTTCATTAAGTACTCAACCATTGATTTGGGTGGTGGTGGTGGGATGCATGCATAACGGTTTTCCAAATTATATAAAGTTTAGGTTGTGTTAAAGATTAAAGATTTTTCTGATGATTTTACTCATTTGGTTTATAGGTTGCTTCCTATGAGTTTACTACCTTAACTTGCATTCCAGGAGTGATAACTTATCGTGGAGCAAAAATCCAGGTATCCTACATAAGCAAGTTAAATGTTGATAAAATTGTGATGACCTTACTATGCACAAGTTACCTGTTTAAATGAGCCTTTCCATGTATTCATCTAGGAAAGGAGATATTTTTCTCTCTTAGAAGTCCTTCTCGAGAAACTCATCCATGCTAGCTCATGGCATTCTTTTTCAGTTGAAAAACTAAGGATGCTTAAAGCTAAATTTAGTTGTAACTGTTCTTGTATTAGTTGAGATAAGATTAAATGATATGCGAATGCTGCTACTCTATAATTTTAGCTTCTGACTATAACCTGCATTCGTGCTCAGCTTTTTAAAGAACACCTGCGTATGGGTTTTGGTGAATTTATTTCTCCATCCTCTTGATGTTCATTTTTTCCATTTTAGTAAATTGTGTTGGTTGATGGACCAGCTACCCCTAGACGACTTAAAGTGATAGATGCCCAAAATTGATTAAAGTTTCATCTTCTGTTATTCGGCTGTTTCTGTTGATATTTTTATTCATATTACCAATGGATATATCTGAAATTTTATTTTGATAGGGCTGTAGATTTTTTAAATATCTCTTAAGATTCCTTACACTTGGACAATTTTGTCGTGTCTGTTTCTATTGTTAAATAAGGCATCAAAACATTTTAAAGATGAAGTTTCTATTGTTATGCCAAGGTTTTTCTTTCTGTGTTTCTTTATATAACTAATTTAGGCATTAAAGTGTTACGTGAACTCTTGTCCTCTGAATCTTTTTTGTTTTCTTCAAAATAAAATTTCCAAACCCCAGAGTATAGCCTCAATTAATTCGGACTTGGTTGCTGTTGCATCATAATCATTTGTACAACTTTTATTATAATTGTGAGGTAAATTTAAGTTGTTCAATTTTAAGTAATACTTCTTCAATTTTGTGTGGCAGTTGTTGGATCTCCCTGGAATCATTGAGGGTGCTAAGGATGGAAAGGGTAGAGGAAGGCAGGTAAGAAAAAAACGTAGTTTGTTTTGGTCATGCTTAAACTAGGTTTGATCATTTCTAACAATGAAATGAGGTAGTTTCAATTAACCTAGCCAAAGCATAAAGTTTGGGTTTAGTCAAAGTTCTGTCAAAATATCATTTATCTTTTTCTTTCTAAAGAGTGGAAAGTTCCTCGTATATTAAAAAAAATGTTTCTCTTTATCTTTTGTTGAATGTGTATAATTGAAGAGACATTTGTGGCATATTTAGACAAATTAAGGTTTATGTTCTCTCTTAACGGGTCTTTTTGTTGGTGCTAAAAGTAGTGATTGCTAAAAAACGATTTGTTCTAAAGTGATTCTTATATACAGTAAAAAAAGTTCCTGTCTCTTCTCTTCCACCGCAATTGCTTTTTGTGATAAGCAACTCCAAGTTGCACTAAAAAACGCAGAAAGTTGCCTTTTTATGCTTCTGATTTTTTTTAAATAGCATTGCCTAAACATGTTAAAAATCATAATAAGTGATTACTTCATTAAAAAAGCACTTTATTTCTGAAAGACTTTAAACAAACAGACCCAATATGAACTGGGTGGGGGAGTCAGGGAAACTTTTCTGGTAACACACTGATACACTCCTTGTTTTATGCTATCGAGTTCGTTAGCATTAAATATTTTGTATCACTTGTACAATGAATTTTACATGTATATGGTATTGCTCTCAAGTTCTGCCTACAAAATATTTCATTTGCAGCAACTAAGGACTATGTTCCAAGTGGACCTCATTTTCCACCCTCATTAACACATACACCAAGAAACACTCATATTTTCTAATATGCTGTTTGCAAATGCAGGTTATTAGTACTGCAAGGACATGCAATTGCATTTTGATTGTCCTAGATGCAATAAAGCCAATAACACATAAGCGTCTTATAGAAAAAGAGCTGGAGGGATTTGGTATAAGGTAACATGATATGTTGATTATTTAATATGTTTACGTTATGTCACCAATGTTCTGGACAAGCTGGGGTCTACTTAGAATTTCCACCAATGTATGCGGCAGCCAATACTTGAATGAATACTTTAGTGTTTTTTTGCATGATTTTTTCAAATATATTTCTCAATGTAGCATGATATGGTGATGAATGAAGATTTTAGTGATTATGCATTTGACCTAAAAAGCTAGCATTTTTGTCATCATTGATGACGGCAGTTGCACCCATGGGGTCAAAATAAGTACTGTGATTTGATGTTTTTTTGATCATGTGGTGAATTATGATTTTGGGAGATAATATTTGAATCTTGTGGAGGCTTGCTTCTTATGGGTTTTTGTTGGAGGAAGACAGTTGTGAATTGGCTTTAGTATTTCGAATTTCAACAACATTGTCTGTTTGATTAAGATATTAACCAACAGTGTACTGGTTGTACTGTTAGTAGTCTCAGATTCTATTTGGCATCCTGCTTGTACTTTGCTCCGAAAAATGAGGGATAGAAGTGCAGCAGGGGGTCATACCTCCAAAAAATCAACAAGGGAAGTGTTACTGCTGCTTGTAACCAATTGTGCACCTGGCAGGCCGGGTAGGATCAGTTGGGAGAGGAATTCAGTTTAAGTAGATAATTTGTTCCAATTTTTCTTTATGGACTATATGCATGTATTTGTATTAAGATTTTTTTTGCATTTCTATTTTCAACCTCATGACAATTTGTTCCTCCTTTATGGCTGTAGGTTGAACAAAGAGCCACCAAATCTGTCTTTTAGGAAGAAGGATAAAGGTGGAATTAATCTCACTTCAACTGCCACCACAACACATTTGGATCTTGAGACTGTGAAAGCTATATGTAGTGAGTACAGAATTCACAATGCCGATATTACTCTTCGGTATGATGCCACTGCCGATGACCTTATAGATGTCATTGAGGGCAGTAGAGTATATATGCCATGTATCTATGTTGTGAACAAGATTGATCAGATCACACTTGAAGAACTGGAGATCTTGGATAAGCTACCTCATTACTGCCCAATCAGGTAATTCTTCAAATCATTGGTCATGTTATCTCAATACGTTTTCCCTTTGAACAAAAGAAAATTAAAATAATTTTGTCCATCCTTATGTGAAAGCGCTTAAGTTATTATTTCTTGTTTTTCAGTTTTTTTAGGAATTTATTTTGGAGCATTTTTGTGGTATTTGCATACTACAAGAAATATTGGGGATTTTGCTCTACTGTTGTTTCATTTTTGTTACGGTCTCTTTTATTGCATTGATTTGGTTCCCGCTCACTATAGTTACGTTACCTGTTCATTCTAACAAACTCCTTAGATTGTGTAAAGTAGTGTTTTCATCGTTGTTTATGTCTTTAAATCAATGTTAGGTGGTCTCCCTTTTGCATTGCATCTATCTGTAATATTTTAGTCCAAAATTGTTGCACGGATTACTATGTGAAGTATCTTTGTTTGAGATCAAATTTGTTAGGACTATGCTAAAGAGAAAAGAAAACGTAGAGCACTGGGACTAGCAACTGTCATGTTTCCCCATTTCTGTTGTGATTTTTACATTAATTGATTGATGAAATTGTTTTCTTAATGAAAATATGTGCAAATTTCTATCTATCCTTCAGTGCACACCTGGAGTGGAACCTGGATGGTCTTCTGGACAAAATCTGGGAATATCTCAGCTTAACTCGTATCTATACTAAACCTAAAGGGATGAATCCTGACTATGAAGACCCTGTAATATTATCCTCAAAGAAGAGGACAGTTGAGGACTTCTGCGATCGTATTCACAAGGACATGCTTAAACAGTTTAAGTAGTGAGTACCTTCTCTTCTCCCAAAACATAATATCTTTAAGCTTTGTTCATTCATAATGTTTTTCCATTTGTGTTAATGAGGAGCAAATGCATATGAAGATTAAATTGGCTTTTTAACTTGAAGCTCTGAATTGTAGTTAGTTTTATAGCATTTCATTGATGTGTGTGTGAAGCACGCGTTTATATTATAATCAAATATAAGGGCATTTTTCATGGAAAGAAAAAGTTGAGTCAGTGAATCCACCTTGCCTAGGCCACTCCAAAAGTTATGTTTTTGCTTACATTTATTAAATGCTGACATTTACCAAACGATGCAGTGCTTTGGTCTGGGGTTCAAGTGCGAAACACAAGCCTCAAAGGGTTGGCAAGGTTGATACTATACTCTATTTACTATATTTTTTGCTTCATTCTCTTTGAACTTTGTGTGTCACCTACTAAGTGGAATATGTTGCTGCGTCACAGGAGCATGAACTCGAAGATGAAGATGTGGTTCAAATTATCAAGAAAGTTTAATTTGTTATAATCAGAAAGAAACCAAGATGAAATTTGGTAAAAGTCGATCAGAATGCCTGCACGCACTCTCTCTAGATTATTCAAGGATGTTCTGAACAGAATCAAACACCCCTTCGAGACACATTCTCCAGGACCGTTAGATTACACTCCAATTACTTGTCTTTTTTAAGTTGGGGGTGAGGTAGAGTACATTAAAGTGTGATGCGTTGTTAAATCATTAGTTTTATAGGGGACGCCATTTGCGTTAAGTTATGGAATGATGTATCTTGTTGAATTCTCCGTGTCAAACAAATAATGGGTAGAATAATCTGGTGTGTACTTGTAAAATTGATAGGGTTTTGCTGAATGGATATTATATAGAGGTGGATATCACTCTTTCCATGCATGCAACTGAACATTTTTAACATGATGATAGCATCAGTTAGATACTTAATTTGTTTTTTGAAATTTAATTAAAATATACTGATAGTGAAAATGTGTCTTTTTCGTTGTCTTTATATATACCATATGTAAAGAAAGGTGATTAGAATTTATATTTGGAGTAATTTGTGGTTAATTATTAGTTATTTATACTAGTATTGATCAAACTGTTTTGTACATGAAAAAAATGTTTTGTTGGTGTTTCTCCTCCATTGTAGTGGTGTGTTTGGTTTAAATTTTGGTGAATCCTGACTATAATTTTTTATACTTTTTTGAATTATTGATTTAAGGTTATACTTATCATTGTTTTTATTATTCAGCTCTTTTTAAATTTAACTTTTATAAAGAAAGTTATAAAAGTTTAAATTAAATTAAAAAACAAACCATATAAACTTTTTAATAGTTTATATTTTATTTTAAATCCTCTTTTTACTTTCAGCTCTTATAGGCCGGTGTCTTGTGAAAGATACTTATCAAGTTTACCGTTGTATATATTAATTCTTCTCATGACATTTATACGGATGGTTTGGGCCAAAGCTTTACCTTGGTTCTTCTTCAAACTCAGTGGCACCTGGTTTCTACTATTAATACAAGATATGTAGTATGCTAATCTTATCTTTTAACATGGCATTATCGTGAATTATCTTTAATATTACTTCTCATGTGATTGGTTGGTGCGTTTCTTCTATCATCATGCTGATTATCGAGAAGTTAAACAATGTTTCTGAAACGTAGGCAATATTTGTGGAACCTTTCCTAGATATTTGGAAGGTCGAATATATTATTAAGGAATGTGTTGCTACAAGGACTAAGACATTATCTACTAAAGCTCCAAAAAAGTTTGTGGAAAAACTTGATCACAATAGTAAAGTTAGCTTTAAAAATTCTCATCCCAATGCTTCTAACTCCACTTTTAAGGACAATAGAGTTAGAAACATAAATGTGACTAGGGTGAGTAAATGAGTAGTAGATTCTGGTGTTACCACATACATATGTGCAAATATACACTAGTGCAAAAATAAGTTTCAACATCAAGATTTTTTTGAAAACAATGTAAAACATAAGCTGGTGGCATAAATGTAATAACGAAATTCTATATTACATCCATTAATTGAAGAACCGATTTAACAGGGTTCTATTTCAACCTGACTTTTGCTTTTCCTTTGCGAACATCTTTTTTCCCATTCTCTATTTCCATTTTCATTTCACTTTGAGGTCCAAAGCCACCAATGTGTCCCCCGCCGTTCGCACGCTTGCAATCAAGAAAACCACCGCTGCTCATGCTCAAGAAGACCACCTCTCTTCCATGTTGGTTGGGCTGAAGTAGATCAACATTCATGTGCACCTCTTCTGCTGCCCCACTGCTTCCACTGCTCGGGATACCACTTCCATCGTCGTTGCGATGTGCCGCTGTCGTTGTTGCTGATCACGGGAGGAGACCACCTTTCTTCCACCTTTGGTTGCACCAAAAGAGATCAAGATTTGTGAGATGCGCTGCTTCCTGTACCCTGGTTTTAGGGTTCCACTTTCTCTTTCCTGTGTTGCTGCCTTGGCTGGTTGCTTCCACTGCCTTGCACCGCTGTTTTCGCTACCTTAGGTTTAGGGTTTCGTTCTCCTCCACCGTCGTGCCTAGCTCTATTTGTTGTCTCTTGCCACTGCTCAACCTTCCCCTCTTTAATTATAACACTTTCAAAAATAAATCTATTCAATCTTGAGAATATATCATACAGTGTGCATTTTTGCCATTAATAAATTATTTAGTGTGCTTTTTTTATTATTGAATGATGAGAATAAATCTGAAAGATGTTTAAGATTCACTAAGCTCGGGAAGAAACACGATTTTGAATCAAATTACATTCCTGGTTCTTTTTGTGGCTAATTAACAAAATAAAATTTTTGGTAGCTAGTTAATATTGAAAGTGATGAAATGGTCAATATGGATGGATGAAATTGTAGAGTAATATATTACTGCGATTATATGCACGACTGATATAAACATGTCATTCTTTTTACATCGGTGATATAACATATTTAAAATGTAGAAAATAACCGATGTAATATGTGATTTTTGTAGTAGTAGTGTGTGGGATGGAGAAGAACATGTCTATATCAATGACTTAAGGACAACTCTAATTTTGGGAAAGTAGAAAGTTCTTCTAAAGATCACATCTAGGAAGACTCTGACCTTAAGTGATGTGCTACATGTTCCAACAATCATAGATTATCTAATTTTTGCAGCTTTGTTGGGAAAGTTGAGGTTAAAGTGTCACTTGAATCTGATAAGATTGTAATGACAAAAAATAATGTTTTTATGGGAAAGGGGTATTGTGATCAAGGTCTCTTTGTACTCAATATTTCCAAAATTATTAATGAATCTTGTTTTCTTTATATCATCAATTCATATGATATATGGCATGTTAGATTAGGACATGTGACTATTTGTATGTTATGAAATTACAACGACTGGAATTAATTAATTTGCATGATAAACAAAGTAGTAAATGTGATATATGTGTGGAATCTAAAATAACAAATAAAACATGTTATCCTGTAGAATGTCAAATTGAATTGTTAGGGTTAATTCATACTGATCTAGCTTATCTAAAACAAACCATGTTTAGAGGTGGGAAAAATTATTTTGTAACCTTTATAGATGATTATTCTAGATATGCCAAAGTGTACTTAATCATACATAAGGATGAAGCCTTTGATGTGTTTTTAGCTTATAAAACAGAAGTAAAAAATCAATTGAATAAGAAAATTAAGAGGACTAAATCAGATAGAAGTAGTGAATATGTATTGTTTAATGAATATCGTGTTAAAAATGTATTATCCATGAAGTAACCTCACCGTATTCACCTCAGTCTAATGCAATAGGTGAGAGAAAGAATAGAACTCTTAAGGAAATGATGAATGGCATACCTATTAGTTTTAGTGCACCTGATAATCTTTGGGGAAAAGTCCTTCTTACTACATATTTTTTACAAAATATGATACCTCATAAGAAAATTAGTAAAACTCCCTATGAGCTATGAAGATGTTATCAATCTAATATTAAATATCTAAGAGTGTGTTGGGTGCTTAGCTAAAGTAATGTTACACGATCCCAATAAAAGGAAATTAGAGTCTAAAACCTCTAATTATATGTACTTAGGCTATGTTAAACATAATGTTGCTTATAGGTTTCTTGTTCTTAAAAGTGATGTGATTGAACATAATACTATAGTGGGGAAAATTTTTTTAGCAAATATTCCTCTAGGAATGAAACCAACCCCATATGTGTCAATACATTATGATTGCCAATCAATAATAGCTATAGCTAAAAACAAGAACTACAATGGAAAGAATAGACATATACAATTGAGACATAATTTGGTAAAGTAGCTGCTAAAGAGTGGAACTATTTCCATTGACTATGTGAAGTCAGAACGGAATCTAGCAGATCCTTTGACTAAACCCTTGAGAAGAAACATAATTTTAGAAACATCAAGGAAAATGGGAGTTAAGCCACTTGCAAACAAACAAGTGATGGTAACCTAACTTTTGTGATTGGAAATCCCATGAATAAGGTTCATATGAGTAAAAACAAGTCACTTGTTAGTTCTGATTGCACTAAATTGATTTTAAATCAATTATATCCCTTCCTATGGGGTGTGTGTGTGAAAGTGCTAGAGATTGAATTATTGAAAGGTTAAAATTTGTAGTTAAAATTCTATGTAGTGTAAGGATTTTAGTTTAATGATTTTCATATCTCTTACGAGTGGTGTATGATTTGCAGCATACACTTGATGAAATCACCTATATGAGTGTCGAGTGGGGCCATTTGCATGAGATTTTAACATGATCTCTAGAGCACTCATGAACATCGGGCATACACATGACCTAGTAAGAACAACCCAATGATAGAAACAAAAATTATGGGGGTGTACTGTGATTAATAAATCGTTAACACGCATCAAGTATTTGGTTCGTATAACTTGCTATACCAATTACACTGTGTTAAGTTTCTCGATTTAGGATCGGTTCATATAGCTTGTTATACCAGCTCTGACATCTTATGTGAAACCAAAGATTTATCTTCTTTCTATATGTTATCATTTGCAATATGTGGGGGATTGTTATGATAATAAATATATTGCAAAGGAATATAGCTTATGTGGCTGAAAGAGAGTATAAAACAAACTCAAAAGTATTTCAACAGGTTCTTGAACATTGCAAAATAATCTTCTGCAAGCCACGTTGGGTTGTTAATGAAGTTTTCCTCCTCCGCAAGTTGTGGGATCTGTCGTAAGTCATCTTTTTATTTGTGATTTCATCAGTTTTTACAACACTAATATACTATAAACCCGTTTTACTTTTAGTAGTTAACGTAAGATCTCCAATAGAATAATTTGAAGAAATAATCGTTCTTCTAATAGATAGTAAATTTTGATCAAATTTGTCAAAAACCTCACAATATTTTATACTAAATTGAGTCTAATATAAAATTCTCGCATAGGATTTTCTTCATATTTATTTATATCATTATAATTAAACTAAAATTATGTTTTTAGCGATAGTAAAAAGTGTCAAATTCTATGAACTATAGTATATTACCTATTTATCGGAAATTTTGCGTCTCATATTTTACCTATAATGAAAATTTCGAAAGATACTTTCTAAGATCTCAAAAGCAAGTTTAAATATTTTTGGAAACATAATTTAACTCTTCTTAATTATTCATTATGTTTATTATGTTTTACACGCATTAAAAAAAAAAAAACAGGTAGCAACCTATTTTAAGATAACATTATATCTAACACAATTTTATTTATTAAACTATTAAAAACTAAAGAAAGAAAAACTCGATAAATGAGACTTATTCAAATCTGAGATTCTAATAAATTTTAATCAATAGAAAATATGTCAAAAATTGTGTGATAAAGTGACTAGCATTTTTTTTTTTCTAGATAACGATTGGAAACAACAATGTAATATACATTTTCTGATAATTTCTGAAAGAGATTTCAAGAAAATATTAAATATCTCCATGTTTGTGTGATAGGAAATTGGTATGGGAAAGTGATAAGATAAAAATCTGTAGACCCAACCACATTTCATTTCATTCCTCTACTCTTCTGATATTGAATGAAAATTGAGACTTTGGATTTAGTTTCATTGTTTGTATTCCCATTATGCAGATAGTCATAAGTCTTTCTTTTGTAACGTGTCATTAATGCAAAAACATCTTTCGATCCCCTTATAGTACAAAAATATTGTGATTAAATTCAATTTAATGAAAATAAAATAGGATATATGTAAAAAAAATTATTTGAAATAATAATTTGGAGCATATTTAACCAAAGATGTTATTTAAGCATATGATAATTAGATTATAATAAGTTTATCATTTATATTTTATCAGATTATTCCCTGTCGACGCCAGATTTACGAAAGAAAATAAAAGTCGTGAGGAATCCGTCACAAAGTAATTCCGCACAGATAATAGAAAAATCTAGGAAACAAGAATGCATCCCTTCATTTTCAACACATTCAATTATATTGTGTATACATGACTAGTTAATCATGTTACTTAAATTTAAAAAAAAAAAACATAATTTTTTTATAACACCTATAAAGATTATAGTAATAATATTAGTATCGATGAATAATAATAATAATAATAATAATAATAATAATAATGTTCAATAAAAAAAATATTCTATTTTTTTCTTGTTTTATTTTCTCTTCCACTTTCTTTATATATTTCCATTATTCCAAACCAAACATTACTCCGATTGAATGCTCTCCAAACCAAAAAGTAAACCCTTTTTCCTCTCCTCATCACTTTTGCCTTTTCTCATTCGCGTTGGACAAAGTCATACCTCTTTGAATTCATGTTTTTTTTTTTTGGTATATTTGTAACGTATCAAAAATGTGCTTTTATTGTACGTCATATGAAATGAAAGTTTATTATTATCTATTTTTTAATTTTTTATGATATAACTTGTAGGAAATTTTATGTTACGTCGGTACTTAGTTAGGACAATATTTAGGTTAAGATAATTTTTATATTACAACAAATAAGTAATTTAGAACAATATTTAGGTTGGGACAATTATTAGTTTGTGAAATGTTTAAGACAATATTTATGTAACAATTTATATTAGAACTACATTTATTTGAAGAAAAAAAAATCATTTAGAAGAATATGTACTTGGCAATAATATTTAGTTTAGGACAATATATTTAGTTTAAGACAATATTCGATTTAAAACATGTTTATTTTTTGGATAATAAGCCTTTGGGATATAAGATGCCCCAGATACGATAATTAGTGGTTTAAGAGTCTACTCTCCACTCCTAGAGTAATCAAAATAAAGGCAACAATGTTCGCTAATGTACTAGAGAAGCCAATAGTTACCCACTGCTACGTGATAACTTTTTGTAATAATTACTTTAAAAAACCATATTTAAAAGGATTTTCAATGAGTTAACACGATTTTTAATAATTAAAAATGTAAAATCTTTAATTAACTCTAATTTACTTTTGTTTAAAATTTAAAATTCCGTCAAAGTTTATCTTTAAAAGATATCTTAAATATTTAAAAATATATATATTTAAATTGCGCTTTGACTTGACCTCCTTAACATCACAGAGTATTGAGAATAGTTTATATCACTGACAGGGTAGAAGGCAAGCAATGTGATAATGATCTATTTAAGAATTGAGGGTATGTTTGTTTTTCTTCTAATAGTTTATAGCACGTTCAATCAAACTATTTATTTTTTTCGTTTCTGAAGACAAAAACGACGAAAGAAAGCATATAATTTAATTCTCAAATGGAAAAACCGTTAAAAGAAGATTTCTTTGAAATCTGTAACTGAGGTAAAACAAACACGAACTTGCATACAACTACAGTGATTGAGCTGAAGTGTGCGTGGTCCAAGTAGATAGACGTCGACGTCAAATAAACGAAACCAGCCATGAAAAATAACAGTAAACATAATTTATCCTTGTTTGAAAATGATTGCAGATTTTTCAGAATTCAAGTCCTGACTGAATAACGAACTAATTGAGCAATAAAAATTTCAAGGTCAACAACATTGCTATGCTGGACTAATTCATCATCATATTTTGGACCGGTGGTACAGGTTTAAAAGTAGTGAGAGCGTCATTTACATGCTTACTATCTTGAACTCTAATTGGATACACAAATTTCAAACTAAGATGCAAGTAATATATAGAATCGCCTACAGAAGATGAGGCTTAAAAAAGGTTGCTTTCCTAAATCAGAAGAAACAAGTGCGAGGTAATGATCACCAAGCGCAAAACCATACTTTTGTCCCTGTCCATGGCCTTAGGCAGACAAAAAAGCTTCTAGATTCCCAGCAGCATCAAGCTTTTACGCAACAGTTGAAGTAGCTCAGGAAGCTCCTCCTTGTCTGTCACGGAAAAAACCAAAGAAAGATGCAATATTTAGACACCACATATCTCCTAATCCAATATTTAGAGTATCTACGAAATGAATACGACCTCAAAGTTCAACTAGTTTTCTTTAGTCAATAGATAATCACCATAATTTATAGCCCTCTTACCAACGAAATGAATGCAACTGCCCCAGACATTCATCCCATGTGCAGCAACTAGAATTGCGTGTTGCCTTAGCAAATAGAATATATCTACACAGATATAAATATTAATGTTTACATCCTTTTCGACCTAACCACCGCCCACTCGAATTTGTGAAAAACATTAGTTTAAAAAGGAAGAAGATTATCTCGGGTATCAAAATATAATTCCGAGTAATATATATAATCTAATATATCCTGTTTTCCTTTGGATTGAAAAATATTAGTATATAAGCTTCTGGTACCCACTTTCGCTAAAGAAGCAGATGGATTACAACGCAAATTTGTCATTAACCAGGCGGCCTTAGTGAGCTTTGTTGTTTTCTTATGCTACTAGGAGCTTACTTGTCAAGAGGTGTCATGTCGTGTTGTATTTGTCTTTGTTTTCCACTTTTCTTTGATAAAAAGTTTCCGCTTATTATTCTTCTCCCTTTATCTCTATTCTCTTCAAATCAAGATCAATATTATACAAATATACTGTACGGTTGCTAGAAATGTTGAACCCTACAGATTTTTGTGATTTACTTGTCTAAAAAATCATTTAGTTAATTGAATTCTTTTGGTTTTCATCCTTTTTCCAAATATATTTTGGTATTAAAGGGGCAGACAGACGATTGAAATGTCAAGTTTAATTTATTCCTTATTTGTCTTTTAATCCAAACCAATGAAGATTTGAGGCTAGGTTTCTTTAACACTGATATTTCAAGAAGAAGAAAAATGAATTGACCGGAAGAGAGGTAAATGAAATAAAATAGATATTAGTGTAAATGATTTGTAAAGGAAAAGGAAAAATTTGATTAGGAGTTCTCAAAATATCAACTCATATGACAATAAAAAGTTATTTTAATTCAAAACTTGACTCGATGAATGCCTTGGTGGACAAATTAGTATGTTTAAAACTTTTCCTTATTTCAAATATTCTCGCTGCACCTATTAAGTAAAAGATGCATGAGGCAGTCATTCCTAAGCTGTCAATTATTGCAGGAATCAATGTGAATTATGTTCCCATAATAACTACCCACCAATCTTTCTGAAAAAAGAAAAGCTACAGGTACTCTAGTGGGTAGCAATGGTGACTACTTCACCAGGGTTGAATAAATTTTTAGGCAAATTTAAAAATTAGTACCTAAGACCGTAAAAAAGTTATAGCTAATAACATAATGAATGACAAAGCTCGGGAAGAGGAATCTTACAGTTGGAGAGCTGGTTTGGTGGTAGTGAGGGTGCTGGTGCTGGTGTTCATCACTGTGGACAGTGTTTGTATTGTTAGTGGTAGAAGAAGCCATCAGTTCCTCTTCATTACCAAGACTTGCCCTTGAAATATTTGTCTTGTTTTGCTTCCTCATTTCCCGAATTTTAGAGAAATCCAGAGAGTAGTCTGGCACTTGTCCCTTCTGATCCCAGTCCCCAAACTGTGGCACTGATAACCAGGGAGCATTTTTCTACAGTGAAAAGATCTATAGGTTAGATGGTTGATCACCATAATAAAACTATCTTTCATCGTAATAACAAAAACGATAACAGCCAAATAAATTATGACACAGTAAAACAGGTTCTACAAAACACCTGTTTTTACTCCGGTCCAAAAGAACCATTACAAGCATCTACTAATGCCAATGTAGAGGCAAAGTTTATTAACTACCACACATTTTAAGCAAAAAATAGCATTTAATAATTTCCTTTAAAATGACCCCTAAGTGCACGACTGTCAGCACTCAGCAGAAAGCTGTTTCTGACTGTGAACACAAGTCACACGCAGCAATCTCACAGTTGCACTAACATTAGAAAGATTTTTCAAGATAAAAACAGACTCACTATATTCATACAAGAGTCAAATAACGAGAAACAAAGATATGCAGTTTCACGGCTGCTGTATAAACTAAAAAAAACCCAAGTCCTCTTCCATCTCATGATCGACATGCTTCAGAAAGGGATTTACAATTGCTTGTGCTACTGCAACACTAATATCATCATATCAAACTTTAAACACAAAACAAATGGAAAAATTAAATAAAACAGAGTTTGAAGCGAAAGAATATCATCACTTATCATCATCATAGCCGCGTCTATTCACGAAGCGAAACAAAACATCCAATAGATAGCACAAGCAAGAAAAACGACAAACACAACTAAATCAAAATATGCACATGATTTTCAACGACCAGAACAAATAAAATATCGAACAAGATGAACTAGTTGCGCGTGGTACAAAGGTTATCAGGTAGAAGCTCGCAATTCTCACGAAGCGGAATCCAACGAAATAAAACACATAGAAACATCGATTTCGAGCAACCACGGGAATCGTTCATTCCATTCGATTATTCTGATTCTTCCTTGCGTTTCTTAGCCGTGAAACACAACATCGTCTGAGAGCAAAACGCACGCGTTTAGAGAGAAAACAGAACTTACCTCCTTACTTTGCTCCATCAGAGTGATTTCAGATCTCGAGTTAAGAGAGAGAAAGAGTTTGATAAATGTGGCACAGCCTTTTCTAGCCAAATGAAACGATAGATAAGCATAGCTGTTTCGGCATGTATGTCCTCTATTTATGCACGAGAAAGAAAATTCATATCCAGACTTTTCCTTAAGTTTATTATTATTTTCTAAACAAAAACATATGCTATCTTTCTTAGCGTTTACCAATTCTCATCAAATGAAATAGCATGTAATATAATAGTTTTATTATTTATTACCAACACGCTGGTAAACCAAAAAATTAGTTATAAAATATTTGCTTATCTTTTATATTTATTTAATTTACTTTATAACCAAAATTAAACATTTTTTTTATATCTAAGTCATGCTTAGTTACCTAGTTGAAAGTATATAACTAACTATGTACCAAATATTTGTATTTCATTTATTATTGTTTCAATTTAATGTACTTTCTTTCCGTGTTGAACCACCCGCCACTTGCTTTCGGTTTTCTAGCTGTCTTACCCTCAAAGTATTCTCTCCATTTGGAACCCACAAACTCACAACCACAATTATACTTTATCTTTGTGCAATTTTTATTTCTGGATATTTTCATTTCGTAATAACTCTGATTTTTATATTTCTTAAATAGAAAGTATTCAATGTTTTATATATGTTAGATTTATTGAATTAATTTAACTTAATGTTTTCTATAATCGGGGACCAGTAGATTTATTTTCTTCTGCTTCAAAATTAAATGAACAATAAAGTCGTGTCTCGACAATGACAGATAACAAAAGAGTTGCAATCCTTTTTCCCCGAAAAAAAAACTTAAAAAAGGAACAATCATTGCCCAAACAAAAGAACATTAATTATTACGATACATTTTTTCTTTCAACTTTTTTTATTTTCTATTATTTGGACTGTGAAGTCGTCAATTATTACACTCGTGATGAAAATAGTTAAACAATTTGGGTACGGTGGAGGGAAAACTATAGTATGAATATAGCAGTATTGCTTTTACTTTTTAAATGAAAAATAGATTTGTGAATATGTTGTTTAAAATTTAAGAAGAAATCGTTTTCAATAAGGAAAATATTAGTTTGTTAAATATGAAAAGAGTAAATAAGAAATTAAATACATACTAGAAAGTATTACGAATTAATAATATAAAGAGATTAATTTTTTTTATTAAATGTAACAACTTTAACAATAAATAAAAGCAATGGAAGAAAATGTTTCTTTTATTAATAATAATAGCTACTTCTACTCTATATTAATATTTATTTTATGTTTTTATCTACAATTATACAAAATTTATCTATTACTTCTGCGCTACAAAATCTGTTCACTTTATTCTTGCACAAGTACTTGTAGTTTCATTTTTGGATTTTTTCATTAAAAAAAAACTTGACATTTTGGTATAGTAAAATTAATAATTTTAGTTTCTATATAAGTAACTTTTTACGTTTTAATATCCATTAGTCTTTCTAATCATTAATCCTAGAAGAATGTTTAGTTAACGATCAATTTTAATGATTTAAAATAATTAACTACTATAATAATTAATTTAAATACTAAATTATAAAATAAAAATATATTGGTTTATAAAATAGTTACCATTATGAATACAAAAATATAATTGGTTTCTAAAATTTAGATACCAAAATTTTAGTTATCACAAGAAATTGATGACTAAACATTAGTTATTAGCTTTTACTTTTAAAGAAATTGATTTTTAAATTAGTTTCTAATTAATTGGTGAAAAATTTAGCAACCAAATATATTTTTTTATTCACAATAGTGATTATTAATAATCAATAATGTTTTTATTCTGTAAATTGGTATCTAAATCGGATACTATAGTGATTAATAACTTTTGGTCACTAAAATTAATTGTTAATGAGATTTTTTTTACGGTAGAAGTTGACTAAAAAAAGGGAAAAAATAAGGAAAGAAAGAAGTTTAGATTTTATTTTATAAAGTAAATTCAAATTAAAAAGCTTAATTAAATCAATTAAATATATTAACAACTTACTCAAATTTGATTTACATATTTCTCCAATCAATATTATATGAATGGATTTTCCAAAATAAATTAAGCACAATAAGAAACATTTTGTTCAATATAATATGTTTTTGGGACCATGATTGTCAGGATTATGATCAACCTGTTGTAAAATCAATGTTTTGTTTATTATTGCAAACGTATGAAAGTTGCAAACAACAATTTTGATCTGGTCATTATTGTTGCAACAGTTTTGATTTGATAGTTACAACAATAATTTCACTGGTATTGTTATCTCAACTCCTCTCTACACCTTTAAATAGATGTCTTATCCTTCCTCCAAAGATATATATTCACACTCTTATTTTTTCTCCTTTCTTCTTTTGATTTCACTCTCTTTTATTATTTTATGAGTATATGTTCTCTTTATTTGAGATCCTGGGTTTATAGAGTTTATCTTGCTAGTTTCTGTTATCTTCAGGATATATCCGAGATGTTCCTGTTGTACCCTAGGGGGTTTGCGCATACAATGCGCATAAATCCTTAAGGGTAATGTTTCAACACGTCTCAAAAATTTAAGTGTTTGTGTTCTTATCATTTTTTTACTACAATCTTAAGGATTTATGTTTTCTTATAAGTGACAAGAGATAGCCTATGATGTTTGCAAAATTCTCATCACAAAATTTTATTCCATAAATTCCTAATTCGTGGGAATGTGTTATGGAACTTTCAGTTGGAATTGGTATGGAGTATAGTATTACTAATACTGTAGAATTCAAAATCCTAGATGCTATCTATTGAACACAATTTGATTTTGTTTGTTGTTATTTTTTCTACTTCCATTCTTGTTCCTTAAACTCTTCTTTTCTAAAGTTAATGAAAAGGGCTAAATAGGAAGAAATGGCGATTGTGTTTGCCAAGGAAAATGTCGTGCATGACAGGGAGAGCGAGACCAACTCGACCTTCAACCTAGATTGTACTGACTCGACCTACGGGTCGGGTCGGGCTGACTAGACCTTCAACTCGGGCAGGTCTTGCTCAACCTTCGGCCCAAGTAAGCCTGACTCGACCTTTAGTCCGATTTGGGTCGGTTCAAACTTAAACTCGACCCAATTTGTCCTTCAGTCCGATATGGGCCGGTTCGAACTTCAACCCGGCCCAATTCAACCATCAGCCCGACTCGAGCTGATTTGAACTTCGATCCCGTTTGATTCTACCTTCAACCTTGTTGAAAGGGGGAGCCTGCTCAATCCAACAAAGATGATTTTGATGATGTTCAAAGTCATACAAACACCTTGTATCATTGTTTTAGGCTTAGTCTTGAACTTATCATTTGTATAACTGATGTATATCTAGGATTACATGTAAGCCAAGCTTGAACTGTATAGATTAGCTGTCAAACTTTTGAATATGTCAATTGAAAAACTTGTTAATGAATTGGATATTTAACTAATGGATTATCAGAAGGCACTACACTAATGCGTTGAGGGTTAATACTCATTGCTAGCCTTATAAATACTTCCTTGTATCGTCCGGTCAGCTGTCTTTGTTGTTTGGGCCATCTCATTTGATCTTTGCTGAATGGTTTTAGGTACCAACTAATTAAGGGTGTCTATTTTGTTTTTCATGCACATGTTTTCGGCCTAAAAGGAGTTTAATTATTTCTTGATTTTTTTCTTTAAGGTCTCCAACTCCTTCCTGAGTTCTCTTATCATCATTATTTGGTCTAGCTCTTCCTTAATCTCTTATACTTTTATTTTGTTGCTCGTCATGTTTCTTGTGGTTACCATTGGAATTAAAGTGTCCTCTCAGTCCCATGGTGGGAATCAAATTGTTAGTTCATGGATGAGATTATCCTTAAACTTCACCACTTATCTACAATGCTCTAATTATTTTACTTCAGAGCTACTCGTTGTCCTTCTAGGATCCGTTTGGTTCATTACTTGCAAAAGGTACTCCGACGCTCAAGTGAGTGTTCAATTAAGGCATGTTACAATAAACGTAGCAAAAGTATTAAATATTTCACCTATATGCTATATTTATAAGGTTCTATTTTACCTTAATGGAGGCCTAATAATACCCTAATAACCTTATAACCTTGTTTAGCATGAAAATCATCGAATTATCTTTTAATGTTGTTTCGGCCATACCCGACCGATTGGTCAAGTAAGTCGATACCGATGACAACATCACGTATATATCCATCGGTAAGAATTTTGTACGCAATATGTACATTTTCATTTTAAGTTTTAAAATATAAGATTTGTATTTTGAATTGTAAATTAAAAAGTATATCTCAAAATATACTATTTGAAATATAAATTTTATATTTTGATTTGTACAATTTATATAAGAAAATCATTTTAAATTATACAATTTAAAATGTAAAAATTAAAAAGATGCAATACAGATAGAAATAAAAAGAGTGAAAAGGAAATAAAACAACGCGTCTCGGAGAGGCTACATTAGCTGAAATACCCTTTATCGTCTCACTGCTGCTTGGTCAATGGCTTTGATCCTCATTGTTTCACCCCGTGTTTGGTGCAACTTGATTTTTCCTGTCATGACTTTTCTTGTTACTTTAAGATGTCCCAAAATCCTATCTTTCAAACACTTGAAAGTCTTGACATGGCTTTCAGTGCTAATGCCAAGTACATCGTGGCAACACCATTCCTCACCACAAGGTCGATATCGGTGGTGCAGCAGTAGAGAAAGAAGAAAGGGGAGAATGAAGAAAATTAGAGCAAGGAGAAGGAAGAGATGAGAGAAGAAGACAAGAATAAAATGATTTTTTCGTTTGATCTATAGAAGTGCAGAAAAAAAGTATGGAGGTGCAGAAAGAAGCAACCAACAAAGCCCATACAAGGCTTAACCAAGGTTTCTTATGGGCTAAGACAAAAAGTAAGCAAAATGCCGACCGTGATATAGATCCCCAATGATGAAAACAAAAAAAAGGGGTCAGAATTTTGGTTGTTTACGGTGGTGGACGTGGACTGAAGAGAAAGATGCGAGCCACACAATGGGACACGCGTCACAAAAAGAGAGGGCCGTTTTGAGCTACTCTTCACCACATATAATCCGTATTCTCTCAGGATCCTTATCTATCTGAAATCTCTTGTCCGATTTTTCTATCTCCCTTGTTAGTTCTGGCCACAATAAATTCGTAATCCAAACGTACCAATTTGTTAATTTTTCTTATTCTTATTCTTCCTTTTTAAAAAATAAAATTGAAAAAATATATAATAAGAGATTTTTCTCACCCAAAAAAGTACAAAACAAAACTCAGTGAGCGCAAACGTTTCCAACAGCGCGCAAAACCGGTTTATGGGTTGAAATCTGGTTCAGCATTTGTGGGGGAGAGAACTCACACCATATCTGTTCTCACTCCTCGATTCTGATTCTCTGAATTTTCATATCTTCCAAAATGGACTTGGCCGCGAAGCTTCATCACTTAGACCTCACCGGCGCGGTCATTTTGGATGCACGAAAGCCCTCCGTGCTACGCCACCTTCCGCCACGCGTCACCACCAGAGCGAACACCAACAACACTAACATCAGCACCAATCTAATTTGCACCAACCGCTTCTCGGGCCCATTGCGGCCCAATTCCGCTTCCTCTTCGGGCGTGACAACTGTAACAGTTGACGACGACATCGAGTCTCTCTTCTCCGAAACCGCCTCGGAGGAGCCGCGGCGCAGGGGGAAGCAGCAGAGTAGCGGCGCGTCGGGCGTGTCGTCGGGGGTGAAGCTGGAAAACGTAGGGAAGGCGTACAAGGGCGTGACAGTGTTGAAGGATGTGAGTTGGGAGGTGAAGAAGGGGGAGAAGGTGGGTTTGGTTGGCGTGAACGGCGCGGGGAAGACGACGCAGATGAGGATTATCGCGGGATTGGAGGAGCCGGATTACGGGAATGTCATAAAGGCGAAGCCGAACATGAAAATCGCGTTTCTGAACCAGGAGTTCGAGGTGTCGCTGAGCAGGACAGTGAGGGAGGAGTTCATGAGCGCGTTCAAGGAGGAAATGGAGGTGGCGGGGAAGTTGGAGAGGGTGCAGAAGGCGCTCGAGGGTGCTGTCAACGATTTGGAGTTTATGGGAAGGCTTTTGGATGAGTTTGATTTGCTTCAGCGGAGGGCTCAGTCTGTGGACCTCGATGAGGTTGATGCGAAAATAAATAAGTTGGTGCCTGAACTTGGCTTTTCTCCTGAGGATTCTGATAGGTTGGTTGCGTCTTTCAGTGGAGGCTGGCAAATGAGAATGTGTCTTGGAAAGATTCTACTTCAGGTACGGTTGAGTTCACGTTGGATTCTTCAGAATCGCTTTGCTATGTTGGTGTAGATTTGTGTAAAAATTTTGGTTTTAGGAAGTAACTCTGGTCCTTAATTGATTTTATTGAAGCAACTCTAACTAGTGTTATAGTCGGATAAAAAAGTTTGTTGTAAATTTTTTTGGTAACTTATTTTTAGAATGAAAACGTTCAAATAAAAATCACATCACTTCATCATCAAATATAAACAAAATGAATTGTGCCAGGGGTTGGATATCGCAAAACATTGGATCCATGTTAAGCAGAAAGCAGCTATTTGTATGTTTAAGAGTGAAAACATCCAAACATAAATCACATTATTTCAAAATCAATTTTGCAAAGGTTTACTGAGCTGTCCAATTAGTTAAAGTGTATGATTGGTTTGATGTCTCATAACATTCCATTCATGGTAAGCCGAAAGCTACTATTTGTCGCTTTTGCGGTTTATTTTGGTTTGAGCTGAAAAATTTAGGATATATAATTGATAATGATAAAATAGCTGATCCTAAATACTTGATATTTCACAACATCCTGCTGTTTTTGTCTAGGGTATGTGTATATTTGCACCTTGACACGCGCTTCATTGTCTAGAAAGGAATAATTTAATTACCTAGGTGATAAAATCTCTCAATGGCTACACTACTTTGTTGTGTAGATGATATGGGTGAGTGTTACAAGTGTTGTTGGTAACAATGGGAATCTGTGTTTGGTTGCAGGAGCCTGATTTGTTGCTGTTAGATGAGCCCACAAATCACCTTGATCTTGACACCATTGAGTGGCTTGAGGAGTATCTTAACCAGCAGGATGTGCCAATGGTTATCATTTCCCATGACCGAGCTTTCCTTGACCAACTGTGTACAAAAATTGTGGAAACTGACATGGGTGTTTCCAGGACGTTTGAGGGAAATTATTCGCAGTATGTAATTTCAAAAGCAGCATGGATTGAAGCACAGTATGCTGCTTGGGAGAAGCAGCAGAAAGAAATTGAGCAGACAAAAGACTTGATCGGTAGATTAAGTGCTGGAGCAAATTCTGGCCGTGCCTCATCTGCTGGGAAGGTATACGACAAGAATCTACTTTCCCAGTAGCTTTAAAGGTTGTTCATTGATGGTTTTATATTTAACATGTCCTTCATGCCAGAGTTCTCTAGGCTTGAAGTGGACAAGGTATGGTGGACTTGTAGGCTTCATAATACCTTGGGAGAGTTCATAATATATGTCAAGAATCAACTCTCCCAAAAGCTTAAGCTAATGACTGAGAGTTCATAAATGGTTTTATTCTAACAAACTATAAGGCAACATTATGTGATAGGCAATTGAGATGACATAAACACAATACTTGTGTTAGCTGCTTAGATTAGTTGCATTGCATCCTTCTGCTTCGAATATTTTAATCATGTTGTTTTCTTATTTGCTTAAAAGAATTTTCTTTCTCTTTGCATGGCAACAGAAGCTGGAGAGACTCCAGGAAGAGGAGCTGGTGGAGAAGCCATTTGAACGCAAACAGATGAAAATCAAGTTCCCTGAGCGTGGAAAGAGTGGAAGATCTGTTGTAACAATTAAGAACTTGGAATTTGGCTTTGAGGATAAGGTTAGATATCAAGATCTCATTATTGAAAACCTTAGCATTGAAATGTGGACTATCTTTATGTTATAGTTATATGATGTCAACTGATGATGCTTTTCTGTGCCAGCCACTTTTCAAAAAGGCAAATCTTACAATTGAAAGGGGAGAAAAAATTGCTATTATTGGTCCAAATGGATGTGGCAAGAGTTCTTTACTGAAATTGATTATGGGTTTGGAAAAGCCAACTGGGGGTGAAGTTTTGCTTGGGGAGCATAATGTGTTACCTAACTATTTTGAGCAGAATCAGGTGTGCCACTTTAATCAGTGAAATGCTAATTGTAATTAAACCGATGAATCTGCTATCAGTGCCAGATGTCAAAATTTGCATGGTTAAAATTTTTTTAATGCTGACTTCATTTGTTTAACAGGCTGAGGCGCTTGATCTAGACAAGACAGTGCTTGAGACAGTAGAGGAAGCAGCAGAGGACTGGAGGATTGACGATATTAAAGGACTTCTTGGGCGTTGTAATTTTAAATCTGATATGCTTGACCGAAAAGTTTCATTATTGAGTGGTGGTGAGAAGGTAAATTCAAGATTTGTGTCATTCTTTTCGGTTGACATGTATTTAACAGTTTTGAGCCTTTAGATGTTTGAGCTGTTATAGCTTGAGTAAAAGCTTTGAGATGATAGTATTTGAAAAAAAATATAAGAATCAAGAAAAATTGAATTTGCCAAATGATATTAACCTCATCATTACGGCATTTACGGGGGTGATTACCGATCCCAGTAAATGTTTGCAGTAATCTCAGGTGTCATGGACTGTTGTAGCATCAAGAATAGTATATGGACGAATTATTCTAATTTTCGTTGGTCGTGACTTACTCATGTCATATATATAATTTTTAATTTGCTAGTGGCATTGCAATGTTCCGCTCTTTCACACTCTTTGCGTTTGGTGATGCAAAATTATTTGGATTTATCTTGTCTCATGTTTTACTAGGCACGGTTGGCTTTTTGCAAATTCATGGTAAAACCATCAACTCTGCTTGTGTTGGATGAACCCACCAATCACTTGGATATACCTTCTAAAGAAATGCTTGAGGTATGTCTCACTTTGTCGTCTGCTTTTTCCTTATAAAAAAAATCTTATTGTCGCTTATCGGCCTAATAATGTTTAATTCTTCTCACAGGAGGCAATAAGTGAATACGAGGGCACTGTTATTACAGTATCTCATGACAGATACTTCATAAAGCAAATAGTTAACAGGGTCATAGAAATTAAAGATGGCACTATACAGGATTATGCAGGTGATTACAATGTAAGTTAATTGATCCCTTGATCCCTTCTCTACCCCTCCCCGTCTTATTGAGTGTGATGGTAAACAATTTATTTTTGTTTTATATTTTAATATCGGAGTTGGTTAAAAGGGGTTAGCTTTATTCACGATACAGTTGGTTCTAGGAACTCAATGATCATCAGTACGATAGGAACTTTAGTCGTATTAATCTTCTAAAAACTTTTGGATGTTTGAATCATTGACAGTGTTTTGGAGTTTAATATTATCTAAGATGCTTAGGATGATCTGAATTCTATCATAGTATCCCTTGCTTGGTCCTCACTTCTCTACTATGTTATCCCTGTTCCCATTTCGATTATCTTGTTCATATATATTCTCATGTGTATATACTCATCATATCATATCTTAAAATTAGGGTAAAATTGTAAAATACTTTTTCCTCAGATTTTTTTCATCTCCTTTTGGACCCTCAAATTATTTTCTAATTTAGCCATTTTAGTCCTTTCTGCATGTATTCTATTTCAATTTCATTTCTCAGCAAGGGACTTGACATTTTCACTAACTTATTAGGATTTTCAAATTGATAAATTTTGACAAAGTAAAATAATATAATAAAGAAAACAGCCTTCTGGATCCTTTTCTCGTTTTGTTGCAGTCCTTCTCCCTTTAAGTGGAATGATGTCGGAACCAAAATGAAAGCAAGATATATGTAATGGACCAAAATGATACTGGGTATACAAGATTGGGAATACTTCTAATGCGGGATCATGAAAATAATAACTATGACGTTGGATTTGAGAGGGTCCAAAATAGTGTTTTATACTTTAAATCTGTGTTTATCTGATATTACTATATGGTAACTTCGTGATCATTGAATTGTAATATGTTTGCTTCAGGTACAGCTCGTTTAAATCTTATATCGCATGTCTCTTTATTGGTTTTAACATGTTTGAATCTCAAAAAATTGCAGTATTATTTAGAGAAGAATCTTGATGCTAGGGATAGAGAACTTGAACGCGAGGCAGAGCTTGATAGCAAAGCTCCTAAAGTGAAAGCCAAATCCAAGATGTCGAAGGTGAACTTTTGTTAGTTGTAAACACTTGAATCCATGAGATCGGGCTATTTTACTACCAGTAGTTATAAATTCATTTTTTTTTTTGCAATAACAGGCTGAGAAAGAAGCACGGAAGAAGCAAAAGATGCAGGCCTTTCAGGCCGCAAAACAGAAGTCTAAAGGTGTGAAAAATTCAAAGAGATGGAATTGAATGAAGCATTGGAATGTTAAGAGTAATTTAGCAGAAGGTGATGTAGCATATTTGGGTTAGCTACACAGCCTTTGTATATTCATGTATCAATTGATAACTCATTTACGGGAAATATAGAAGGTTGTTACCTCATTCATCCCATGTTGGGTTCTCCACTGCAATACCACCATACAAATTTCTTTTTGGGTCTTTTCATTTGGAAAAACATTTTTAGAGCAAATGCGTCCTGCACCCTAATAAATTATTTCTACATTAATCCGGAATGTGTTTCTTTTTTTTTTTCTTAATCTTTCGGATTAAGTAGAGGGAGAAATACTTCTTGTTCTCTTAGAATTACATATTTTTTTTTAAGATCAGTTCATCCTTCATAATTAAGTTTTATTTAAAATAATTTAATATGCAAACAAAGAAAAAATACGGTCTTACTGTTAAGATTAGTTTTTTTTTTTAGATTGAATATAATAAAAATAATTTTATATATAAATTTAAGGGACATAAAAATTGACAAATTATGGAGTAATTGAAAACTGACAACTTTAATATAAGATTATTTTATTTTTGTTCATGTGTAATTCTCAAGGTCATTTTAATTTCAAAACATTTAAGTTTTAGCACAACTAAGATAATTCGCAAACAACACAACATGTAGAAAACAATTAACAAATTTAAAGAAGTTTGTACTAGTAAAATTAATTAATTTAATGAAATAAATGTTATTATATATATATATATATGAATTAAATCAAAATTTATAATTTATATTTAATAGTTAAATTAATATTCAATTGATTCCTCTTCTAATAAATGAAGAATAACAAACACAAAAGAAAAAAAAAAGAGAGACAATTTTGTGAACTTGAAAAAATAGATGATGAAAGTAAGAGACAATTTTAAAAAATAAAAAACTAAATAAATGAATTCATTACATATAATTAAAGTTCATATGGTCTATAATATGACCTGTATACATGTAGGTGTAAGCGTGTCTGAAAGTGTAGATTGTAATTAAATCTACATAAAATTCTACACCAAAATAGTAGAACATAATATGAGATTTCAAATTTAACAAATCATAAAACAATTATGTATATTTAGCCTAACTTATTATAATTAAAAATATTTAAAAATTGAGAATAAAATATATTAAAAATGTTTAAATGTATGAAAAACTGAAGTGTTAATTGTTTGTAAAGAATATATGTTATCGGTCTTTAACATTTTTCACATATCTTTTATAATTTTTATGTTAGTAACTTTAGTATCTTCTGTCTTAAATTAGTACAAATTATGTAAAATTGCTTTACAAAGTAAGATTAGAGCTTTTAACATAAATTTAAAGAATCAAAATAAATATTGCATAGATTCCAATTTGCGAATTAAAAAATTATAAGAACCTCTTAAAAGATTAATAAAGACGAAAAAGGTTTTGTAGAAAATAAAAATAGACTAAATTATAAATTTCGAAATGATCCTTTATCTTTTAAAATATCAATGATATAAAAGCTCATAAAAACTGAACTAAGCTTTTAAAAAATAATAACTAAATCCTATTAAGATAAAAAGGACAAAATTAGTAATTTAATAGAATAATATATTCTAACCTCGTAAACCCAAATTGTTGAACTAAACCCTACTGAAGCTCTGAAAAATCCATTCTTGTTGTGAAGAAGAAGAAAACAACATTGGCAGAAGAAGAAGAAGATTACGATGGCAGCAACTTTGCTAGGGATGCCAGGTCCATGGGCGGAGGATTATCGCGAACCATCTGATCCCTATACAACTAAAATTGGAGGACTCCCTGTACACCCACTAACCCTTTTCTTCTCTTCTTTTCTCTTCAACCACTCACAATTTTTGAACGCTAAATTCTTGTTGCTTTTTCAATTATGCAAATTGCTTTTAAGATTACTGTGTTTTCGTTGAAGTAATTGTAGCATCTCTGACAGGACTGGCCCCTCCCCATAAACGCCGATTTGCTGCGGTGCGCCTCGTGCGCCGGCCAACTCTGCCTGGTGGCGCAGGTTTACGCTCCCCTTTCTCAACACCGGAACCTCTTCGTTCTCGGTTGCGTTTCGCCCGAATGCGGAACCGCTTGGCGCGTTCTTCGAGTTCAGAACACTGCTGACGTGGACTCCTCTCAACGAAAACAACCTGCGTCCGATGGTGAAGTTCCATGTGCCAACGTGTCGGATGAGGAAGACGTAGGTGACATGGATTTTGAACAACTGGGTAAGGCTCTCTTTGAGGCCGGGACTGCGGCTTCCAATACGAAGCGCAAGAAGCCGCGGAAAAAACGACAGAACAAGGCCCCTTCATCTTCTCCACATCCAAAACCGACAGCTTTTGTTCAAAATGACGTGCCTGGTGATTGTTTGTGTAATTGCTAGATGCTAATTAGCGCAAGTCTGATGATGTTTTGTGAAGTAATTGTTTATTTGTTGGGTGGTTGTTTTCAGTGGTGCCCTGTTTTTATATATACGCACAGGAAGAGTCTTCCTCTGTGGATATTAGTCCTATATGTTCTAGCTACTCGTCACTTTCTCTTAAGGAGACTGGAAGTGATGCTGAGGATCCTTCACAACCGGAAGAAGCGTGGGAAAAGGAGCATTATGAGTATGATAAAGCTTTGACTGCTGATAGAACTTACCTCAAGTTCAAGAAACGATTGGATGCATATCCTGAACAATGTTTTAGGTATGAACAAATGATAATTTGGAGTAGACTATTGGCCCCCGCCCCGCCCCGCCATGTTGCATATTTGGATCTCAGTCCTTGTTTTAATTTGAGTTACTCGTGGATTAGAATATTTAGTTCAATGTCTTCGTTGAAAGTGAAGGAATAGTACAGACTTGAGAGCAATGCACTTGGGTGATAAAGTTGGATAGGGTTTTTATTAGAGTGAGTGATTCTGATGTGACATGTTAAGTATTGGTTGTAGAATTATTTACCACAGGTATATAATTTCTCCCCGTCATTGTAATGATTGGGAGTTGGCACCACCTGGGCTTGGTTTTATGAACAGGCAATAGTAAGTAATAAACCAACTGAGTCAAGGAAGTTTGGATAATGTTTGGATTTTCCATCCATTTTTCCGTCTCCCTTTAATATAAGGGCGATGCATAGGAACTAAGGTTGCTAAATACATTGATTGATTGTGCGTTTTAGCTATCATTCTATTATATATATATATATATATATATATATATATATATATATTTTTTTTTTTTTTTTTTTTTTTTTATTTTTTTTTTTTTTTTTTCATAGCATCAAATCTTTGATAGTTTGGTTTTCTCTGCTCTACTTCCTATCTTTCTCCCTCCTCCTGTTTTTTGGGGCTTAATAACATTACTTTGTGTAGATATTCATATGGTGGGAGGCCAATTTTAGCTGCAGTCAATGAAATAAACCCTGGGAATTGCAGATTGTGTGGCAAACCAAGGCAATTTGAGATGCAGCTGATGCCTCCATTACTATACTTTCTCCAGGAAGCTCTTGGTGAACGAAGACATTTGGTGGAAAAGTGGGATTGGATGACCCTTATTGTATATACTTGTTCAGAGGTTTGTATTCTTCCGTTGCCAACTTGTCTAGATATCAATTCTTTACCAATTTATAAGTTTGAGAATAAAAAAGGCTTTTTGGTGATAAACCTGCTAAATAGCAGTTGTCTTTAGTGTCAACCAAGATAGATCTGTCAGCAAAATGCTCACAGATTAAAAAATGCAGATTAATGGGAGTTTAAGTTATCTTTGTGTTAAAGTAGTAAAATTTAACCGTAATTTGACCTTATAAAATTGGTTTATAAAGTAGGATTTGGATTTACTTATATATTATAAATTGTACTGATCTAGTTGACGGAAGCTTTTCAACACACTCTCTCATGTTAAGGAATGAGCATCTCAAGCATAGAACTAGAGTAGAGCCTATAACAAGTGACATGAGACCCAACAAACATGATCAAGATAGGTCCTAAATGTCTTCGATACCATGATAGTAAGTGAATTTATGTCTTCACTTTACATAACTGTCTTATAAAGTAAGATTTATACTCCATTTATATATTATGATTTTATCAACACTCTCCTTCACACCAAGAAATGAACATCTTGAGCGGGAGATTAAGTATTTGTGAGAATAGGAGTCTAATGGCGGTGCACAGTGGTCCCAACGAATCCTGCTAGGGTAGGCTTTTTAATATGGCTTTGGTACCATGTTAAAGTAATGAAATTTAAACTTAATTGAATTTTATAAAATTGTTTTATAAGATGAGATTTGCATTTACAGATATACTTAATTTAAGCTTATCTTTAGTTGACATGGACCCTTCCACAATTTGAATAAGGTGCATCAAATTTTATCCGTGGAGGAAGGGCAAAATTCCTTCATCTTAACACACCATTGTCGTCTATGGCATTGCTATAGCAGACCTCTCTTAAAAAATTGCTTGTGGTAGTTAGCAAAGAATCTTCCATGGCAGCCATGGTGCTGCCAATAAACAACAATGTGTACAGCTGCAGAGAACTTGGGTTTTATGTCTTAGAGATTTGTTCCTTATTTCATGCAAGGATGTAGGGTTGAATCCTTTAGTGAATGATGTGGATCTTGTGAACTTGTCTTATTGGGCCGCTTATGTTCTTATCTATGTCTTTGATTTTCGTAGAGTTGCTCTGTAGAGATTGAACAAGCAAAGTCCAATATGGGATGGATTGTAGCAGAGGAGGCAGTTGTAGCTCAATGTGAAGAATCCATGCCCGTTCAGCCTGGCTTTTTCTCATGACCACTGGCGTCGGTGTAAACAATGCAATACATTTCATGCTTAGAGAAAATATTGGCGTTTTTCAGAACCGATATATAATTTTGAAGTGCTAAGAAAGTTATAGGTTGATCAAGAAAAGGAATTTGAAGAGTTAGTTAGTTTTGGAGTTGTATTTACAATGAAGATTTAGTGAGGTGAACTTCTGCCTTGCTACACATACCACTCCAGCCTTGAGCTCGGGAGCAACTAGATGGATGTTGCATTTCCTATCTTTTTTAATTTGTTTAAAAAGAATGACTTTTGTGAATTCAGTGTCTGGTTCGTTTGAATTTGTAAATTGCGAATTTTCAGACATGGGCATATGTAATCAATATCATAGCTGTTCACAGAATAATTTACTTAACTCTTGCTAGTAGCGAATTTCTAATGAAATTCTTATCTGAGTTTATTTTAGAATCGAATTTGTTGTTGATAAGTGGTTCTTTTATCAGTTTGTTGCCAGAAAAAAGTATAAAATGTTCTTTTAATTGCTATATTTTTGGTTGTTCACATGTATTTTTATAAAGGTAATCTTATTTGGGGTCCCATTAACTTACGCACTAGCTGCGTCTGAAGAACGAGTTGGACGCCGAAAGAAGACTGCACTTCCGCTGAAGTTCTCCGAGTTAGTAAATTTGTGTAGTAACAATCGTAGTATGTGGATTCTTTTCTAGAAGATGCATCAACAAATGTTTTTTAAAAGCTTCTAGAAATTTTTTTTAGAAGTATTTGTTAATCTAGTGGGTAAACAACAGTTACCTATAAAAAGGTATTAGAGACATTACAAGCTGAGCGCAGAATTTAAACAACCATAGATCCTTATTCCAGCCAAGAATCCATCGATGTATTGCTATGGTTAATTACCAGATACAGGATCTTTACTCCAGATTATAAAGCTGATAAAGCTGATATCACTGCAGGTGGTGGAGGTTCTAATTCTAATGACCAAAGTACTACTGGTGTTTCTGCAAACAAACCCAAAAGCACAGTCAAAAGGCCACCTGAATGGTAGGATTTCATACACTAGAATTCCAGAGGAATAATTTTTATTTGACGGTTGGTATGCGTGGGGTATGGTATGATCTTTCCATTTGAATTTCCTTTCGTCTTTTATATATTTTTTCTCTCTATTGTCACTCCTACTTATATTTGGTAATAGATGATGAGTTGTGACATTGCTAGTAAAAATGGATGACTCATGGAGATTTTACACTAATTATAGGGCCTTGAATATCAAGATAGTTTTTTCATGCCCACGGTGAATAAATTATTGGGTGAGCTATATGGAGACAAATATTTTTTTCAAGTTGGATCTGCATTTCAGATATTATCGGATTTTGGTCTAGCCATCATAAAATGGCTTTTCAAACACATCATAGTCATTACAAATGGTTGGTCATGTTATTTGGGCTCACTAATTCCCTAACCACTTTCAAAGCCCGATGAATCAAATTTTTCACTATGTTTCGTGCCAATATGTGCTTGTGTTCTTTGATGATATTCTCCTTTATAGCCCTTCACTCCGTGGCACATTTGACTCATTTGGAATCGATTTTGCAGATTTTACAACAACATTCATTGTATACTCAACTTTACAAGTGTTCTTTCAGCTTGTTGGAACTAGATTATTTGGGTCATGTGGTGTCTAGATTTGGGGTTGCAATGGATAAAAGCAAAATCCAAGCAATATTAGAGCGACCTTGTTAAGAGAATTTCAAGTAGCTTCGAGGTTTTCTTGGACCAATTTGGATATTACATACGTTTCATCAAGTCTTATGCTAATATTATGACTCACCTTACTAATTTGATAAAATCAAATGTTGTTTCTTGGAATGATATTGCAGATGACACATTTCTCTTATTAAAACATGCATTACTCCTGCCCCTACTTAGGTGCTTCTTAATTTTACTCAGCCTTTTACACTTGAAACTTATGCTTTAGGGATTAGGGTTGATGTAGCGTTGAGTTAACAAGATCACCCAATTCTTTATTTCTCAAAAAAATAGCAACCGAAATGTAGAAATGGCCCTTCTACATTGCAGAGTTGTTTGCTATCACCCAAACTTTGGCAAAATTTTGTCATTATTTGTTGGGGCCTAAGTTTGTTATTAGATCAATCTTTGCAAACACATGAGCAACAAGGTTGGCTTCAAATATTCTTGGGTTATGACTTTAATTGAATATAAACTGGGCCAAAAGAAATTGTTGTAAATGCATTGTCACATGTTTTCTTTGTGGCTTGGTTCGAGCCTAAGTCCCACTTCTTATACAAGTTAAAGCAAGTACTTATAGTTGATAAAAATTTATGAGAAATCATTCAATTATGTCTATTCTATTCTAATCCTGATGAATGTTACAAAATGCACAATGTGTTGTTATATTTGAGGGTTGTCTAGTGTTTCTATCACCTAGTCTTTTGATTCAAAAGGTTCTTTTCTGTTAAGAAGTGAACTTTAAATCTAACTCAACCTTACAAAATTGACTTGTAAGGTGAGAATCTCACATATATGTTGTAAAGTGGTCTTATCTCTAATCAATATGGGACTTACAACACACCTCTTCATGCTGAAGTATATACATTTTGAGTGTGAGATTATACATTAGCAAGTGGTCTGGTAGCAAGCCAATAACAGTTGAAACAATAGATCTAACAAACAACAAATTTTGCTAAGATAAGCTCTAACCCATGACTCTAATATTATGTTAAGAAGTGAACTTTAAGTCCAGCTCAACCCCACAAAACCATATTGTAAGATGAGGTTTGCACTCACATATATACTGCAAATTGGCCTTATCTATAGTCGATGTGGGACTTACAACATTTTCAAATGTCACAATTCACCTATTGGGGGCCATGTTGGTATTGGTAGACCATTAGCTCGGATTGTTACATGTCACAATGTCACAAAATGCAGAAGGATGTTATCGAGTTTGTGTAGCAATGCAGTATATGTGAACAAGCCAAAATGAGTCAGTTACTCCCTATAGGATTGTTACATCCGCTTCCTATACCACAACAAGTGTGGGAAGATGTTGCAATGGATTTTATTATAGGTTTGCCAAACTCATGTGGGTTCATGATTATTGTGGTGGTGATTGACCGCCTTTCCAAATACAATCACTTTGTGCCTTTCAAATAAGATTATAACAACAAAGTTGTGGTTGAAGCATTCATGTTATATATCATTAAGTTCCATGATATTCTGAAGTCAATCATGTTTGATTGGGATAGTTTTTACCAGTAACTTTTGGCAAATATTATTTAAGATACAGGGCACACCACTTGCTATGAGCTCCACTAATTATCCGCAAACAAATGGTCAATTAGGAAAAGTATTGGTATGATTGACGTAGAAAAAATATTAGTATAACACGTCCTTTCATAAAAGCTTTGGAATGACATTATTCAAAGCATTGTATGATTGCGACCCACCTACTTTAACTCAATATCAGCACAGTCCAACAGACCCGAATGTTGTGCAAGACCAACTCGGTGAGAAGGACCAACTCTTAAATAAACTAAGATGTAATTTGACTAAAGCTCAATAGCGTATGGATATCATATATAAAAATATAATAATAGTAACATTTTTAATTGATTGGTTGATTAATTAATGCCCTATTTTCCTGGTACCATGTTATCCTTGAAGATCAAATAATAGTTTGTTTTCTAATTGTGTTTGAAAGTAGTGGTGGAGAAAGGTAGAGTGGAACATGTAGCATGGAACATGTAGCATGGATATGTATATGGTCCAAAGTGGTGGTTTAAGGGTATGGATAAAGGAAAATGCAAAGTTGGTCCAGGCTTAGGGGTAGTGAAGGCTACGTGATAGTACAAGGGAAATGCGAGATTATGCTATTCATAAAACTCTGCATGACCAGTGGAAAAGATTCTATCTAGTTCTGGTGCTGTGAAGGTTGCAAAAATTGAAGTAGTGGGACCCTAAAAATATGATAGGTGTTCTCTCTCCAAGTTTTTCTTCTTTTCACTTTAGTTAGAGTGTGATTTAACATTTTTTTTTGTATGCCTACTCACATCAGAAATTATATATCAGATTTTATATTACATTTTTACTTTTGTGATTAATATTGTGTTTTACTTTTCAATTTTTCTTTGTGCCACTCCGTATCCAGATTAATGTTGTCTTTGTTGGCAGAGTAACATAACAACTTGAGCAAGAGATCAAGAATACGACACTGCCATAGAAAAAGAAGAATTGACGACCTTTTAAGGTGTTCTATTAAAGGAAAATACTGGTCTCCAAACAGTCAAAAGGAGTGACTGGTCTCCTAAAAGCCGAAAGCAACAACTAGTCTCCTAAAAATTGGAGTTATATTTCTAGGTAATGCCCAATGCAAAATTAATTACCCAAGCTTCAATCTTGAAGAAATTGGAAAGCTACAAATAAAGTTGATTAAACTGATGAGATGAAAACCCAATCTAGAAAAGGAAACCACCCAAATTCCTCTCGACAGAGTCCTCAGTTGTCTATCAAGGTTGAAGGTTGATCGTTGAATCAACAACTTAACAACCTATTTTGCATTGATTCAGAAAATAAAGATGACAAGATGACGAAGAACAAGAAGAAGAAAAACATGATAACTACTTTCCCTAATCACACATTTAGTTGTGATGGTGCAGGTGGAGGTGCAGCTCATAAAAATATTTTCCAAGTCTCTCGTATATTATAAATGAGACAAAAATCCAAAGACTCACTTGTAAAACACAGTTGAGAAAAAATCCGATGATTCACTTGTAAAACGCAAGTGACAAGAAATAGAAAAGACTCACTTTTAAAATGCAGGTGAGTAAAATTCTGAAGACTCATTTGTAAAACGCAAGTGAGAAGAAATCAGAAGAGACTCATTTGTTAAACATAGGTGAGAAAAAAATCTGAAGACTCACTTGTAAAACGCATGTGAGAAGAAATCAGAAGAATAATTTGTAAAATGTAAGTGAGAAAAAATGTGAAGATTCACTTGTAAAATATAGGTCAAACGAAATCTGTAGACCCACTTTCAAAACAGAGGTGAGAAGAAAGCATGAGACTCATTTGTAAAATGCAAGTGAGAATAAATCTGAAGACTTCAAAATAATTCCAACTAGGCTGGTAGCAAGCTGTATCTTGTGTTACAAAAATTACAATCAGAGCAGGTGATATCTTACTTTACAAAAACTACATAATATCCTACGTTACAAAAACTACATCGATTAGACTGTATCTTGCGTTACAGAAACTACATCGAGCAGGCAATATCATGCATTAAAAAAACTACATTGAGCAGGTTGTATCTTGCTTTACAAAAAACTACATCGAGTAGGCAACATCTTGCATTACAAAAACTACATCGAGCAAGTTGTATCTTGCGTTACAAAAACTACACCAAGCAGGCAGTATCATGCGTTAGAAAATACATGGAGCAAGTTGTATCCTGCTTTACAAAAACTAAATCGAGTAGGCTGTATCCTACAATACAAAAACTACACCAAGTAGGCAGTATCTTGCGTTACAAAAACTACATGGAGCAAGTTATGTCTTGCTTTACAAAAGCTACATAGAGTATGCAGCATCTTGCATTACAAAAATTACACGAGTAAACTGTATCCTACGTTACAAAAATTGTATTGAGCAAACATTATCCTGCGTCACAAGAACTACATTGACCATGTTGCATCCTGTGTCACAAAAACTACACCAACCAGACAACATCCTACGTTACAAAAATTACATCGAGCAAGCGATATCCCGCTTTACAAAAACTACACTAAGCAAACAATATCTTGCGATACAAAATCTACATTGAACAGGTTGTATCTTGCCGTTACAAAAACTACATTGAGTAGGTAGTATCATGCATTACAAAAACTACATTGAGCAGGTTGTATCTTGCTTTACAAAACTACACCGAGTAGGCAATATCCTACATTATAAAAACTACATCGAGCAAGTTGTATCATGCTATACAAAAACTACACCAAGCAGGCTGTATCCTGTGTTGCAAAAACTACTTGTATTACAAAAACTACATGGAGCAAGTTGTGTCTTGCTTTACAAAAATAACATCGAGTAAGCAGTATCCTCGTTACAAAAACAACATCGAGTAGGCAGTATATTACAAAAACTACACCAAACAAACAACGTCCCACGTTACAAAAACTACATGGAGCAGGCTATATCCTACTTTATAAAAACTACACCAAGCAGCCAATGTCATTCATTACAAAAACTACATGGAGCAAGCAATATCCTGCTTTACAAAAACTACACCGAGCAAACAATATCCTTTGTTACACTAAGTAAAAATCTGATGGGAGCAACCATTCTCTTGAGGAATGAAAAAGATCTCCTAAAATCCGATGAAAATAGTTCAACTATTGAGTTCAATTTATTGGAAGAATCTAAAAATATTTGGTGAATTCGAGTAAGGTATTGACTTGTATAGTTTTATGGTGTATTTTAAAGTACCTCGAGGAAGACGTTACATATATTGAATCATTTTAAGATAGGAAACATTTCAATACTTTTGACACTTCATATTCTAGAACATTATGAAAATGTGATGGATCGCCATGTACCTTAGCAGCTTCTTTGAGCCCAATGTTGTTTGGGCTCATAATAAGGGTCTTTCATTTGAATCAATGGACAAAACCTCTTTAGCCTTACACATTATAATGCTAAGGTTAGAGGATTGTGTGGTGATAGGTCCAATGTTATTTGGCCCCGATCAATAAAATGGTGACTTGATGAGTATTTATGGAGGTTACATGGTGGATAGTAAAGGCTTGGACAGTTAAACAAGGATAATAAATATGGATGACAAAAGTAAATAAGACATTGGGAGATCAACTATGAAAATATTTAAGAGGGTAGGGATGATATAGGATAAAAGGATAATAGAAGCTAAGAAAGAAGGACAAACTACTCTCAATGTTCTAGTTTATTGCATTTACCATTTGACTAGAACAAGTATTATTAGAAAAAAAAAATATAATTTTTAACGAATTACATATTTATTTGTGTTTTCAATATTTGATATATATGTTAACACATTTAATAAAATAATCAGTTATTGTAATTACAATTATTATTTTGTTCGTAATAATATTATTTTGTTATTATTAATAATTCTATTTCATTGTTGTATAATATATTTCTTCTTATCAAAGATTTAAGAATAAGAAATTTTTACACAATACATAAATAGTATATTGTTAAATTTTTTAAACACTACAATGTAAGTTTTATTTATGAAATAGTATATTTTTATTGTGTTAGTTCAGAATTCAGTTTTCAAAAGAAATTGAATTTGAACATATTTTTGTTGTACTTGATATAAAAAGAAGTAAAAACATACTAGTCCAAAAGCATATTTAAAATTCAGTTTTCTATGAAATTCTAGCAGAATAAAAACGTGTTATTTGTCTAAATAAAACATACTATATATTGTTTGGAAAAAAGAAAAATATGAAGAGTATGTTATTTAGTTGAAAAGTTGTTCGGGAAGAAGAGTATAGCAAATGGAATGGCTCGTTCAACCCTTTAGACCAAACAAATACAGAAAAAGAGGGTCAAAGCTCACAGATATTTGGAGGTGACAAGTTAACTACCCTATCAAAACTTGCTTCAGCTACCTCCCCGAACAATTAGGTACTAGACAAAAATAAATAGAGACAAAATCATGGTATGAATCACACATTTTTATATTTGTATAATTTCCAAATAAATTTCACAGATAAAACAAGTTGAATAAAACAGTTGTGTTAAGAATACTCCGTGAACTAGTTATAGCTTTCGTTTTTGTTTCTGAGGTTTCGTCGCTAATAGCTTGTTCTTAACAAGAGACAATGTGTACGAGGCAGGGGCTTCCATTGTAAGAACTGCTTAATAATGTTTTCTCTATTGTCTTCTTTATGCGACATCATCAGATTTTGCAATATGTCTAGGTTCATCTGTTTACATGGACTTAATGGTTATTATAAAAAACCGTAATTAATAAAATAAAATAAAATAAAAATAAAGTGCAGTCTAATCTGATGAACATTGACTTATAAAATTAGAATTCTATGTTTCAGAGTATAAGTTCTTTAACTGGACATCATTAATCAAGAATGTGTGAGAAAAAAAAAAATAAAAAGATAGATTGAAAAACGGTGAGTAATTGAAGAACAGACAAATTAAAAAATACATTCTCATAAGCAAATGATAATATCTTATTATAATTTATATAATTGAATGTGTGAGAATCATGATCCTAGAGCAATTTTCTATAATAAATCAATTTATTTACACAACTCATCCCTTAAGGTCTTTTGCGGGACTTTGTAAGGGTTTGCTGGTTGATATATACAGTTGTTTCCTAATTCTATCAAACTTCCCTTAATCCATGAATGTGCAGAGATTTATCATAAAAAATATATAATTTAATAACAAAACATTCCCATAACTTAATAAAAAAAGAACTAATTCTTATCCATCATTTAGCCAAGGATGAGAAATGATGGTTTATTTCTTTTATATTATCCATCATTTAGTCAAAACGAATAATGAAAATTTAGAGTTGTATATATATTTTTACCTTAAATTAAGAGGCAAAGCTATGCATTTACCCACTAGTTTTACCTTGATGCAGTGTTTGATTTTCTGGTATAAGCAATATTATATCTTGTCCATACTATATATGGGAAAAAGATAAAAAGGTAGTGGGAATGTGATTGGTCATATCTTTACAAATCCTATAATCCCTTGACACAAGACATATTCGATCCTTTTATTATATGTTGAGTTTAATAAAGACAACTACTTCGCATGTTTGTTTTCGTTACTTCTGTTGTTTGGATGACCAATAATTTTGATAATTTGACTTCATTTTTGCACCGGTCATTTGGCTTTATCTCAATACGTTTCTTTTGCCCTTAAATTAATTGCATCATCGCTCACATAACATTTTTACACATTCTTTTATTCAGTCAACTAGGTTCACTCTCCTTAACCAAATACTTAAGATCATCATAATCCAAAGTTTATCCGGGAGATTGGTGTAAATTAATAGATCTTTCGAAAAAAATCACCAAAAAATATAATATTAATAAAACATGGAGATCAATCCTTAAAAGGAATTCACACCAATCTAAACTAAAACTTTAAAATAATAAATTTATTATATAGTGTTCAACCTTTCTATTTTTATTCAATATCGTATTTAGAGTTCCAACATTTTCACATGATGCTAACGTCTTATTCCAAATGTTAGATTGTATTTATAGTAATACATAACACGGTAGCCACAGTGGTCACCATCTATTCCATATAAGTTTATATGGATGAATAGATGTGTACATAATTAAACTTGAAATGGAGAAAGAGATAGTTAATTACACAATATAATTATGATTAAGTATGTGTATATAATGAGGAGCTATGAGTTTTGAGTTGCAGAAGGGTGAAGGTTCCAATCATCAGAATGCAGCAAAGGCATTTGGGTATAATAGGAAGACGGAGTGTGGTGATTGTGGACACCAACATACGTTGTTAGAACATAGTTGGAGTCATTTCGGTCCCTTTCCACCCTTTTCTTCACACTGCATCCTTCACCTGAACACTTGTAATAGTTCCTGCACAATCATTATCAATTCTTTCAAAACCACAATAAATTATCTATCTACTCAAACTTGCTTACAAATTTTTTAAAGAGAAAATAAAGAGAGGATTACATTCAATTATTTTTATTTTAAAATTTACTGAATGTTCTTATAAAATCAATTTTTAACTCATTAATAAATTCGTAACCGGGTCATGTTTGTTTCGATTTCAACAAGTTACTAACACAAACTATCAACTCCAATATATTACTATTAGGTCTTTCAAGAAGAAATTAACTATAATAAAATATAAATGAAACTAAATATTTGTAATATGTTCTTCTATTCGAAACTTAACTTTCTAATTCTTACCTAATATGAAATTTTCCAAAATGCATATATTCCTAAAAAGTACATATATTAGACAAAATTTCATGTTGTAGTGGAGTGTACATCCTTCAAAATATTGAACGTTAGTATGTTAATCAATTTTTACTTTATTTTTGAACTTTACTAATAAATATTATTAAACTATAAGAATAGTTAGCAGGTGAGCACTTTCCCAAAATATTTGAAGGGTTTCCGTACAAGAAAATGAATTAGTAAGTATTTTTGTGTTCTTAACTACCCTTTCCTTCTTCCTTTAGGCTAAAACAAGCACAGGAGCGAATTAAAACTAGGTCAGCAAAGTGCCACCACGTCATGTACGGTCTCACAGCCGCATCAGTGCAGTGTTCATAAAGAAAGATTGCTCACTTAACTGTCCTAATCTCACTGCAAAGCATGTTACTTTTGTTAATCAAGCGCAAACAAACGATCCCCACATAATGCTTCACCATTGATAACACTCCAATCATGTATGATTAAGGCCCAGGACTAGTCCTTGTCCCCTCTTTTAACCACTATATATGTTTATATATTTATATCAGCCGCCACCACTTTCATCTCTATCTTTCTAGCTACCTATCGGGCCCAATATCTTATCCTATTTTACAGTGCATGGTTCACATCATTCCCTCACTTCCCTCTCCATTCATGTCTACACAATCTTCATTTCTTTAATTATTTCACATCCTTCTAAATTCACCAACTTAGATCCTAACGTAATCCTTCAAAGCTATTCATGATACAGGAAGCAATGGAGCATTGACTAACTGTACTACATCAGGTTCCTTTTATTGCTACTGTTCCTTTAATCTAGTTACTTTACATGTTTCTTTAATTTGCAGTTTTATGCGAAGGGTTTTTCTTGTTTTTATAAAGAGAGTTGTTTTGTTCATATAATCTGTGAAATTAATAGTTTAGAATAATTACCTGGGGTTGGAATTGTTCTTCACTGTCTTCTTTCCATATTTCCTCCATTTATATCCATCATCCATGATCTCGAGCTGCGATCTTGTTCTAAACGTGATGCTTTGAGTCACTTCTGCCTTCTTTTGCTGAATCCCTTTATTTTTGCACTTTCTGTCACATTAACGTTGAATCACAACAACATTAATTAATAATATCTACACATGAAATAGCATAGAATATACACCATATACATTTTCTTGTTTAACGAAAAAAACAACATAAATCAAGAAAAAAAGCTATTACATGTTTTTGTTGGTGGTGGAGGTTGCATCACCAAATCCATGACTGGCATCACTGGAGTTTGCTTTCTCCGATGATTCAGTTTCAGTGCTTTGCGACCAACACTCTTCATGATGATAATCAACAACATCTTCCAAGATGAGATAATCAGATATGATGAAGTCGGAGGAGGGAGATGGTGCCATGTTGAGCATGGCAGAGTGACGGAAATTAGGGTTTCCAAAATAGTGTTCCATGGTGGTGTGGTGGTATGTTGCAGAGACCCAAGAGTCTTTGGGCTTTTACCAGGGCTGGAACCAAAGCACAGCGACACTGGATATATATATATAATATATAGTAATAAGTAATTAATGTTTGTTTTTAATTTTTTCTTTAATATGCTTGATATTCGAAAATACTTGGAAACACCTTGGAGGATGCTGCGAACTTGCTCACAGAGGTAGGAGTCAAGATAAGACAGATGAAGATGATGTCAGCGTGATGACGTAGGAGGTAGCAAGTAGGGGTTCCCTACCACTTTAATTTTGCAGAATAGGTATAAATGGGACCGTGAAAATAACACAATGATACCATGTTAATGCTTTTTTAAGACGATAGATAGATGCATAGCTAGTGTGGTAGCGTTATGTCCATGTATATATATATATATATTCACTTTTTCTTAATTTTTGAAGAAATATATGTAGTGGCTGTCCATTGATGCTGGCTCATCCCTGTTTATCATCGGATGGGAACTTAATCACTCCACCCAAAATGCTATTTGCCTCTGATTTCCGTGATAAGCGCCAAAAATCTAAAAATATTCTAAATCTATTTTTCAAATCTAAATTTATATTTTAGAAATTTCCATTTTATTTAATTATATACAAATTAGTATTTATCCTATGAAATTATTTGATCTAGACAATTTTTGACTTATATGTAGAGATGGAAAATAAACTCGTCCCCGTGGGTATTGCCCGAACCCGTTCCCGTTTTGACGGGAAATCCCCGCATTGACTGGGTATGGATATGGGTATGGGGAATCTCCGATTTTTTTAATTGGGTATGGGGAATCCCCGATTTTTTTAATAATTGGGTATGGGGATGGGGATGGGGATGAATATATCCCCGCCATAATACCCGTCCCCGCAATATTTCCATCATCGTTTAAATTATTAAAATATTCACAATTAATTAAGTAACCCTATATATTCTTTTTATTTTTTATTTCTTCTAAATATTTGGTTTGTCATGAAACTCATTTGCATCTCCATTATATTTTTTATCTTATCATAATCTTTATGTAATTATGTTAAAATGATATATGTCAATTAAAAAAAATTATGTCTAACATTTGAATATTTCTATTATTTTTTAATATTTTTATTTATTGTATATTTTCCTTTCACATGAGAATGTTTAATACTCTTAATTTAAGTGTTTAATA
>Ga0214543_1000293_pt1 | contig 78536 bp, 36 predicted proteins | sample CNSS2metaG_FD_160094 | JGI IMG/M metagenome (GOLD analysis project Ga0214543, IMG submission 160094) | Root nodule microbial communities from cowpea collected in UCLA plant growth center, Los Angeles, California, USA - CNSS2 | ecosystem: Host-associated > Plants > Roots > Nodule | place: USA... | reverse complement strand
TCTCCATAGAAGCCTTCACTTTATCCACTTTTGCATTCTCAGGCAATCTGAACCTCCTCAAGAACTTCCCACTGCTACGCTCCACGCGATGCCACCTGTCGTTCTTATCTTCCTTCTCAACATTCCTCTCTCCGCTAATCTGAAGAACATTATCATCTTCGATCTCCACCTTCACGTCCTCCTTCTTCAGTCCTGGAATGTCAGCCCTGAACACGTGTTCCTCTGGGGTCTCCTTCCAGTCCACACGGGTGCTCACAAATGCAGAATTTTCCCGACCAGATTCAGGGAAGGAAGAAGAAAGAGAACTGGGGAAAGGAAAATCCCTGAAGGGATCCCACACATCCAGAGAGAAAGGATCCAAGACGTTGCTTCTTCGCCCACCCAACAAACTTGGAATTAGCGACAGGCTTATAACACTTTCGACAGAGATTTGAAACTTCGCAGGTTATAACGTGATCTTACCAGGTAACTCTTTTCTTGTTTGATGGATGATACCGTGGAACTGATGAAGTATTTATAGGAAGTGAAAGGATAATTTAGGATGTTCCAGAATATTCTGTTCTCTGGATTCATATCATACTCCAAACTTCTGTAATCATTGCGCACAACCCAGAAGATTCCAGTCCTTTTTTTTATATATATATTTTTGTTAATATTATTTTTATCCAAGAATTTCAATATATTATAATGGTTCATTATTATGGTTAGTTTTTTAATAAATTTAAGAAAATTTAATTGAGTTTAATTAAATTTTAATTTATCAATAATTAAAGATATTATATTTTGTAATTAAAACTTTATTATACTTTTTAATTATATTATGTAAGTGATATATTGTCTTGTTATCTATATACTTGCTAATTAATATAAAATTTTATGATTAATATAAGATGATAAGTATTTTTTATTAGCATAAACTTTTATGATTAATATAAAATAATAAATATTTTTAATTATTTTATTAAAATTATTTGGATAATAAAAATTTTATTAAGTGTTGATATAAAAGTCATGTCAACTTTATTATACCGTATGTTTTTTAGTTTAAACAATAAAAGTTATCGTTTTACATTGAAGGCAAGATTAATTTCTATTATTTTCAAAATCTTAAATTATTTTAATCCGTGAAAAAAAAAACAAATAATAAAGTTGAATTTCGAATTTATGAGAACAAAATTTGATCTTATGAAATATATAGTGATTAATTTTATAACTTATTACTTACTTTGTACATTTCTTTATAACTCACAATCACAATGCATTGACATTACCTTCAACTATAGTAAACGGAGAGAAAATATTACATTCATTTACTTTTATGTTTACTGTGTTTTAATAACCCTAGCAATCATAATAGGACAAGTTTTTATTGATTACAAATGTGTTATAGAAGTAGGATCTAATATCAATTTCACAAAGTTAAATGACACTATTAGAAATAATTTATTTTCCTACTTATAGAAAACAATTGGTGAAATCTATTTTTTCCAATCCAATTTTGTCTATTTACTCAAACACATGTTATTCAATTAGTAAGTTGATGTATGAGGATGGATGTACATACCATGTTAAATGTTGTAAGATATAATTTTACATTAGACATCATCCACCTGAATGCAACTATGTATAGGGTAGAATGGACGTGATTGAATATTGATGGTGTTTATTTTTCATAAACTTGTTATATTATATATTTGATTTAGTGTTATCAAATTTTTCTTGTTTCTTTTGTTATAATTGAAATGTTTGCTTAATAGTTGTTGTTAAACGATGCTTATTTTTTAGTGTTAGTATAACAAGATGTTATCAACAATATACATTATTGTTCTCCTCATTTTCATTCAAATATAAGATTTAAAAAAAATGTCAAATATAAAAAACAATTTGATATATATCACAAGTTTTAGCCCTATACATTCACTTCAATAATGTTGAATAGCATGTTTGAACCATAATAAGACCTTACATGAATACACATCCTCACTTTTCACACTTTAATTGCATATATTTTCATAAATATTTTAGAATAAATATTGGTATTGTTATACATTGACAGTGAATACAACAAAATAACAAAGTTCACACCTCTCACAAGGCCTAAAAAAAATTCTAGAAATTACTTAAATGATCTAAATTTTGCTATTTTTTCTACTTTTGACTACTAGTTATATTGGATTTTTGGTAAAACAAAAAAACAAAATCAACAACCAAAGTTTTGTAAAAATGAAGTCTACCACCCTACCTAAAAAGTAGTTAGGAAGTCCTCAAGTGATCGAAATTTTTCTCTAAACTCTTATTTGTTTCACTTTTAGGTGTTAGGTACACATATTTTAAAAAATATTTCTTTTATTGGAGTAATTGCATTGGATTTATTTATTTATTTATTTATTATTTTTCTTTTTACAAAAAGACTATAGTTAACAATCAAGTTTCACAAAAAGTGAAATTTCACACCATACCTAAAAAGTTCCAAAAGAAAATAATAATAATCAAATGTTACTATTACATAATTTAATAAAGAGACAATGAACACAAGGTTCACAAAAATGCATTCTCCCACTCTAACTAAAAAGTCACTTGAAAAAAAAAAAATCAAATAAACTTTTCACTAGAAATATATTTTGTTCACTTTCAACTCTTTATTCACATGTATATATTTTTGTCGAATTCTTTAACCCAAGAATATAGTTAAAAATCACTATATTTTTCCATCTAGATAAATAAAAGTTGAATTTATTTAAAGAAACTATTATTTTTTACTATTTTCAGTTTTATTTCTGACTTTTTTTATATATAATGTATTGGTTATATAATATATTGTAGGATTGTAGGATTCTGCAGTTAGATTTTTATTTATATTTCTGTGTCTGGGTATTGTAGGATTCTGCGGTTAGATTTTTATTGGTTATATAATATATTCTAATATCAACAACAAAAAAACACAAATATAATATAAGACAGAAACCTTCTAGAACATACGGAATAACTCCAGAAGTTTGCGGACACAGAAATTGGGAAAGAATCGAGCAACGTGAGAACGAAATCTTCTGGAACATACTACATTCCTTTCACTTCCTTTAAATACTTCATCAGTTTCACCCGCATCATCAAACAAGAAAGAGTTACCTGATTACGATAGCTCTACAACTGCGAAGTTTCAAATCTCTGTTAAGTATTTTAATCATAAGCATGTCGCTAATTCCAAGTTTGTTCAGTGGGCGAAGGAGCAACGTCTTCGATCCTTTCTCTCTAAATGTGTGGGATCCTTTCAAGGAATTTCCTTTCCCTGAATCTGCTCGAGAAAATTCTGCATTTGTGAGCACCCGTGTGGATTGGAAGGAGACCCCAGAGGCACACGTGTTCACGGCTGACATCCCAGGACTGAAGAAGGAGGAAGTGAAGGTGGAGATCCAAGATGATAATGTTCTTCAGATTAGCGGAGGGAGGAATGTTGAGAAGGAAGATAAGAACGACAGGTGGCATCGCGTGGAGCGTAGCAGTGGGAAGTTCTTGAGGAGGTTCAGATTGCCGGAGAATGCAAAAGTGGAGAAAGTGAAGGCTTCTATGGAGAATGGTGTTCTCACTGTCACTGTCCCCAAGGAAGAGATTAAGAAGCCAGAAGTGAAGGCCATTGAAATTTCTGGTTAAGCTTAATTGGTTACTTAGCTGAGTTTTATATTTTGTATGGATTTTGTGTGTGATTGATGCTACAGAGATGTTGTAAAATGCATATAATGGATGCTGAGAAATAAAATTTCATTTTGATAACTTTGGTGTGTAAGAATACTTTGGAGTAAGTATTGAAATTAAAGAAGCGGAACAAGATCTGAAAGCAAAAATTTGCAGAATTAGATGAAGTAATGGAAATGAATACTACTGAGAGAATAGTAATTACTATTCAATTTCAGGCTTTCCTTTGAACTAACTCAATTCTCAGTTTCGTATACTGTTCTTCACATTGCAAACGAATTCAGCTCCACTTTACCCTTTTATTGCAACTGAATTTTTCATCTTATTATTTGGCGCTATCATTATCAACCCTCATGTCTAAGTGCTTGACTTATATAATCAGGTTAGAGTAGAATGAGGTATATGTAACTGATGTAGGAGCAATAACAGCAATGAAAAGTCGGTGACAGCAGAAGCTATACTATTGTATTTGGCCTCAGTACTATTCCTTGATACACCTTTCTATTCCATGATGTTTGGATTCGAGAAATTATTTGAGACAAAGTGCGTGAAAGAATTTAAGGAGATGGTGAAGAGAAGAATTTGAAAGAGTGGATAAAGAAATTTGAAGAGAAGTTCTATGGCAGTTTGTTCATCATGTTATGAGTATAACAAATTAAAACATAGTATTTTAATGGATAAAATTAAATAATTATCATTTTTACCATAAAAAATAAATAAAAATATTACTTAATTTTTTTTAAAAGATAATTATCATGTTTATAATAATAATAAATAATTTTTTTTAGGAAATATCTCTAATTATGAGTTTTTTAGTTCAACAAATATCAAATACACTAAAGTAAGATTTTTAGAGTCTGACTTTATATCGTATGAAAATATTTAAAAAACATTACTTCATCTATTGAATTTGGATTTTCTCATTCAAAATAAACATAATAATCATATTTAATAAATTCTGATTATATATTATTTTTCTTACTAAAGAATAAGTTACGGAGAATATTAGTGTTTAATTTAGTGTAACAATGACTTTGTTAATTTTTATTCTATCACCATTAAATACAACTAAAAGCAATAAAACGATCAAACTTTATTTAACATGATTACTGGGATTTATGGTGAATAGGAGAGGATATAAATAGTTAATTATTTATATGAGTAACGGATACAATCTAAATATTGATTTTTTTATGATGAGAAAAATAAAAAACTAAACTCATAGAAGTATCTTAAAAAGATAGATAAAGTAAGTTTCACTAATATTAGAAATCGCTCAAAAAAAAATAAATAAAAAGACTATATTTATTATATTTAACAATAAAATATTTATTTTTATTTCTTAATTATTGGTCAATAGATATTTGAATAAAACTAATGATAAGTTATCCTAATAGAATATCGATATCGATATTGTAAAGAGAGGATCCATTTAGTTAATAAGTAAAAAATTTAGAAATGGAATTAATGATTTTATTCGAATAATTATTAGAGACTCAATAATTGTTTATGGAACAAGGCACATTTTCCGTCCCTATACAAGGTGTAGAAATTATTACGGAAAAACATTATTTGATGTGGAGAAATATTTGTATATAACTCTCTAATAATAGCTACACACATCTTTCAAATGCACCAACATATGCAGACCTAATAAATTTACAAACAGAATCTCAAAAGTAACTACAAATAAAGTTATAAGCACAAATAAAGATATATGCACAATAAATGCAAGTTCACCTGAAAGCATAAACAAATATGCATGCACAATTTTAAGCATAACTACAAACACAAATGCAGGCACAAATGCAAGTACAAGTGGAAATATAAACACAAATACAAACACAAATGAAGTTTTTCAAGTCACAAATATTCCATACTTTAAAGATATATCTCAATCAAGAAACATGTAGAAAACAAAATATGAAGATGATATTGTTTTATTTTAATTTTAATCATATATGTTGACAATTGTTCTATTTGTAATGCTTAAAAACTTTCATTATGTTTTTGCCTTTGACTATTTTGAATGCGATAAAAGTTGGCATGTTTCATATAAATTGGTTGACAAGATTAGATATTGATAATTAAATGCATTTTGTAAGGTACAAAAATAATAAAAGCATGAAATATCTTGTCATGATGGAATTTGCTACAACCACTTTGATAGGGATTAATTTGAGATTTGCTACAAATATTTTGTTAGAGATTAGTGAGAGATTTACGATAGCCACATTGCTAAGGATTAGTTAGGAATTTGCTACAAAGAGTTTTCTATGGATTAGTTGGAGATTTGCTACAAGTAGTTTGTTACAAACATTTTACTAGGGATTTGCTATAAACATTTTGCTAAGGATTAGCAAGAGATTTGTTACAATCACTTTGTTAGGGATTAGTTTGGGATCTGGTACAAAGACTTTGTTAGGGATATGCTACAAGTAGTTTGTTAGGGATGTGCTACAAACATTTTGTTAGGGATTAGCTACAAACATTTTGATAAGAATTATATAGGGATTTGTTACAAAGTTTGCTATTAGTTACAACAAATTTGTTAGAGATTAGTTATGATTCTTGACTGATTAACTACTTATAATTTAGTTATGGTTCAATGTCCTCACTATTTTCTTGCTAATCCTTCTTTAAATCATTTTGTGAGGTTTCAACGAAAGATTAGTTAAGAATTTTTTCCTCACAAATCTAAAAATTTGTTGTATTAATTTGTAATTATTCGAAAGAGTTTCAACTATCATCATAACTTCCTTAAAAAAATGATAGGTCAAATTATCTTATAACAAAACCTTTATTAACCACTAAAGTCCTTTTTGAACCCTTTTTTTAATCATTATTAAAAGCTCTTTTTAAAATAATGACATTTGACGTAGTAAATGAAAATTGTGTATCACAATATTAACCAAACATTAAAGGATATGTGATGTTCTTAGAAATGATTTGAGCACTAAAAAGATTTTATATGTCTTGTTCTCTTATCTAATTAAATAGTAGTTTAGTGGTAAAATTATGCCAACTATTTCTTCTATTCACCTAAAAATGTTGTCAAAAACTCATAAGAAACGTGATAAATCAATGTATATAAGTCAATATAAAATATTTTTGTAATGTAATTATATTTTTGAATTTATTTAAAAGATATTTTCATTATTTTGGTGAACTTTTATTGATTATAATGTACGTGAGTTAAATTTTAAATTTGTTGTAAATTTATATATTTCTAATCAAATTTTTACTAAGAAAATTATTTTATTGAATATTTAAAATTTTATATTTTTAAATTGAATTATTGTCACTTAATTTTTCTATCAATTAAATACGTGATTATTATATTCTACTTGTTTGTTTCTATATGTATTGAAAAAAATTTAAATATTTGTAAATAATATAAAATAATGTTATTTTTAATACAAAACGATAACTGTTAGTTTTAATTAAAAAACAAACAATATAATAAAACTATATATTTTTAAATAATTTTTATCATCACCTATAGTAATAAAAAAATTATTATCACTAGAATTAATGTTTATAATACCAATAATTTGTTAACATCAACACATTTTTAATAAAATAATAGAAAGTACTTATCATTTTATATTAATTAACAAGTAGATACAAGTAAATAACATGTCAAAATATCACTCACTTAATTTAATTAAAAATAGAATTAAAATTTAATTAAAAAATATAATACAAATTTAATTACAAAATATAATATATTTAATCTATAACAATATATAAAGAGATTCTCTCGTCTACATTTTATAATACCAATTCTACCCTTTATAATATAATTATTTATTAAATTTTTTAAAATTAATGGTTAACTTTATCTATTTTTTATAAAACTGTTTATTTTTTCATTCATCAACAATTAATTTTTCTCTTTATTTTACTGTACTTTTAACTTCTTACTTTTCATTTTATTTTTAATAAATATAAATTTATTTAATAACATTATATTATTATCGCATACTAAAATACTATTATATATATTTAAAAAATCATATACAAGCCAGTGTACAGTTATTAATAAATTAAAATTCATAAAACTCAATTAAACATTTTTTATTTATCATAAACTTAACCATAATAATGAACCACTATAATAATAGAAATGCTTGAATAAAAATAATATCAATAAAAAAAACTAATAATATAATAAAAGATTTGAACCTTCTGGACTATGCGCAATAAGTCCAGAAGTGTGGAGAATGATATGGAACCGGAAAGAACGAAGCAAAGCGGAGAACATAATATTCTGGAGCATACTACATTATCCTTTCACTTCCTATAAATATTAATGCATCAGTTCAATACACATCATCAAACACGAAGAGAGTTACCTGAGTCCGATCAAGCTACAGTCTCTGAAGTTTCAAAACTCTGTTTAAAGTGTTATAAAAGCATGTCGCTAATTCCAAGGTTGTTCGGTGGGCGAAGAAGCAACGTCTTTGATCCATTCTCTCTGGATGTCTGGGATCCTTTCAAGGATTTTCCTTTCCCTGAATCTGCTCGAGAAAATTCTGCATTTGTGAGCACACGTGTGGATTGGAAGGAGACACCAGAGGCACATGTGTTCACGGCTGACATTCCAGGACTGAAGAAGGAGGAAGTGAAGGTGGAGATTGAAGATGATAATGTTCTTCAGATAAGCGGAGAGAGGAATGTTGAGAACGAAGATAAGAACGACAAGTGGCATCGTGTGGAGCGTAGCAGTGGAAAGTTCTTGAGGAGGTTCAGATTGCCTGAGAATGCAAAAGTGGACAAAGTGAAGGCTTCTATGGAAAATGGTGTTCTCACTGTCACTGTTCCAAAGGAAGAGGTTAAGAAGTCTGAAGTGAAGGCCATTGAAATTTCTGGTTAAGCTTAATCAGTTCCTTCGTTGAAAATCGAGTGTTATTATTTGTGTGTTATGTTTTGTAAGGATTTTGTGTGTGATTGATGTTATAAAGATGGTGTAAAATACATGTAATGGTTGTTCAGGAATAAAATTTCTTATTAACAATTTTGGTTGTAAGAATATTTTGGAGTAACTTTTGAAATTGTAGAAGTTTCATAATATCTGAAAGCAAGAATTTGCAGAAGCAGACGAAGGAAAGGAGAAGAGTAATTGAATTTCAGACTTTCTTACCCAATTCGGACTTTCATATACTCTTTTTAACATTTAATTCGCTACTCTTGCACTTAACCCTTTTATTGAAATTCAGTTTTTCAACTTACTCTTCCCAGCGAACATCATTTATCTTCACCACGCACATAAGAATTCATGAAGTAGTTTAATGGCTTCTTGTTAGCTTCTTGCGTAAGCTAGAAAAAATGTAATGAGATGTGTTATCAATAATAGGCATTATTTCCTCTCATTTTTGTTCAAATATAAGATTTACAAATGAAATGTCAAATATAGAAAACAATTTGACATCAGTAAGTTTTAGACTTATACATTACACTATTAAATACTAACCATGTAATTGTAGTGATAAAAATTTTGTTGGTAACCATGTAATTGTAGTGATAAAAATTTTGTTGGTAGTCAAGACTAGTTAGGGACCTCACTAACATTAGTTAGTGATTTTAGAGATCAATTAATGAAGTTCATCATAATTATTTTTTATCATCAAAATTAATTATTATTGGAAACTTTTTTTAGTGAATAACATATTTGAACCACGTAAATAAATGGTAATCAAGACTATCAATATATATATTTCGCTTTAATTGCATATATTTTCATAAATATTTTAGACTTGATTTTGGTATTGTTATATGTACGGATAGCAATATGAGCTTAGTCCATGGAATAATTTGCAAGCTCGCAAAAATAATATAGGATGGGTTATGATAGTGAACCCTTAGATTCGTGGAAGCTTGCAGTTTGCGTAGATTAATCCGCAAGTTCGTATAAAAAAAAAATTTGCACTTGTGTATATCAGTTACTTTTTTCTATATTCTTACATTATCGTTCTAAATGTTTGTATGATTAGAAAATACAAGTATTATATATTGTTTAATGTACTAAAATTTGAAGAATATATCTTATATGTCAAAGTACGAATATGAATATGATGAAAATGTTGAATTACCAATTTATCATCCAACTTTTCAAAATATGTTTTAATAATTTTATGAATTTCTTAAAGTTTCATAATTTTTTGAACATTGAAAGTTTCATTATAAGAATTAAAAATAAATAAAAGCAGGTTGGCCCGCGAACTCACAGGCCCCGCATTTATGCAGGATGGGTTAGACATTTCAGCTCGCATTAAAAATACGGGATAGTCTGTATTGTGCGGACCAAATGCAGGTCGGGCCTAAACGGGCCAGGCAGACCCATATTGTCATCCCTAGTTATATGTTGACAATAAATACTGTAAAATAACCACCAAATTTCATATTAAGAAAATCCTTCGATGTCTAAAATATTTTTAAAAAAATACCTAAATAATCTAAATTTTGCACCGAAATCTTTTTCTTTTTCTACTTTTGACTATTAGTTCTTTTTCATAACATATTTAGGGGCCAAAAGGGCTACTATTGGATTCTTTGCCAAAAAATAAAAATAAAAAACTGAAATCAACAAAAGTTTTGTATAAATGAAGTTTACCACCATACCTAAAAATAGTTACAAAATATTCAGGTGATTGAAATTTTCTCTATAGTCCGATTTGTTTCACTTTTACGGTGTTAGGTACACATGTTTTAAAAAATACAAATATTTTTGTAATGTAATTGTATTTTTAAATTTATTTAATGTAAACATTTGCTTATTATTTTAGTAGACTTTTATTAATTATAATATATTTAATTGAGTTTAGGTCTATTAGATATTTTTAATTAAGTCTCTATTTAAAAAATATTTTATTGAGTAATTACATTTTTTTAAAATTTTAAATTAAATCTTAATAATTTAAAATTTTTATTAACTAAATAATGTGGCATAATTACATCCTTTTGCTTCATTATCTCAATATATTTAAAATACGTAAAATTTTATAAATAATATGAAATGATTACTTTTAATGTAAAAAGATAAAAATTATTTCTTAATAATTTTCATATCATCTTCTCCAACAATAAAAAAATTATTGTCCTACAATTAATTTTGGTGACGATGACAATATCTTTTTATTCAACATTTTTAATAAAAATAAAAAAATTAATTATGATTTGTATTAATCATAAAATTTCATAATAATTTACAAATATTTAAAACTTAAATATGAAACTTAAATACAGTAACAATCATAAGGAAAAAATAAATAATAAAAACTTAATTGAAAAATACAGTACATTTTATTATAATAAATAAAAATTAATAAAAAAACTTAAATTCTTAAATTTTGCATCAAACTTAACCATAATAATGGAGCATTATAATATTAAAATGCTGGATAAAAATTAATGTCAATAATAAAGAACATAATATTATAAAAAAGACTTGAACCTTCTGGATCATGCGCAATAAATACCGACGTTTGGAGGATGATATGGAACCGGAAAGAACGAAGCAAAGCGGATAACAGAATATTCTGGAACATACTACGTTATCCTTTCACTTCCTATAAATATCAATGCATCAAACAAGAGTGAGTTACCTGAGTTCGATCAAGCTACAGCCTGTGTGAAGTTATAAATCTCTGCCAAGGATCATACTCATAAGCATGTCGATAATTCCAAGGTTGTTCGGTGGGCGAAGAAGCAACGTCTTCGATCCATTCTCTCTGGATGTGTGGGATCCCTTCAAGGATTTTCCTTTTCCTGAATCTGGTCGAGAAAATTCTGCATTTGTGAGCACTCGTGTTGATTGGAAGGAGACTCCAGAGGCACACGTGTTCAGGGCTGACATTCCAGGACTGAAGAAGGAGGAAGTGAAGGTGGAGATCGAAGATGATAATGTTCTTCAGATAAGCGGAGAGAGGAATGTCGAGAAAGAAGATAAGAACGACAGGTGGCATCGCGTGGAGCGTAGCAGTGGGAAGTTCTTGAGGAGGTTCAGATTGCCGGAGAACGCAAAAGTGGAGAAAGTGAAGGCTTCTATGGAGAATGGTGTTCTCACTGTCACTGTTCCTAAGGAAGAGGTTAAGAAGGCAGAAGTGAAGGCCATTGAAATTTCTGGTTAAGCTTATAATTGGTTACTTTGCTGAAAGTGGAGTGTTATGTGTTTGTTGTAAGGATTTGTGTGTGATGGATGCTACAAAGGTGTTGTAAAATACATGTAATGGTTGTTGAGAAATAAAATTTCATTTGGATAGCTTTGGTTGTAAGAATATTTTAGAATAACTCTATATTTGTATGTGCAGAGTTTGAGTACTGAACGCTGATTCTCAACTCATGAGACATTATGGTTTAATTATATAGGTAATTGAGTTTGTTTAGCAGCAAATAATAAGTAAAAAGTGATTAAGTATATATTATAATAACAGCTATACCTCTTGCACTAACATGTGATGGAATGAAAGAAATTGTATAGTGAAAGGAAGGGAAGGAGAAGAATAATGGTAAAAGAAGCCTAATTCACTTTCATTTGCTGAGACAGAAATGAAATGAGGTTTGATGAAGGGATTTTATGACTTCTTATCTATTTTGATTGGACTCTGTTGGCTTCTAGGATTAAAGGGATAAAAAGACTATAACCAAGCGAAGCAGAGCTGGTGCCGTGGTTACGGTCAGGAAGATTTGGCCATTGCTTTTTATTGGAAAGTTCGAGGGGTGTTATGGTGGACCGTTGGATTATGCTTCTTGTATTCCGAGAGTATGAGTTGTCTTATGAGTAGTTAATTTCTTTAGGAGTTTTGTGTGTTTTAAAGTGCAAGGTCATGAGTTTATTGTATTGATTAATAGGTAATAATTGTATAGTTTAAGACTTGAAAATGAAAAGCTAAAATAGAGAGTCTATAGATTGTAATGTTTTGTTACATAAAAAATACAAGAAAGTCAATAAGTTTATTTACATAAAGATTTATTTGTTAACACGTAACACAAAAACAAAACACCATTAATTTCTTCGTGCATTCTCGTTGAGGTACAAAGTCATATTTATTTCTACTAAGATTGGAAAGGTAAGGATTTAATAAAACTATAAAAAAAATCCAAAATATAAAACCCTAAACCCGTTGACAAAAAAAAAATCTAATTCGTGAGGGATGGGCTTTTATTTTTTTTTTGTGCACTTCTTTTTTATTTTTATTCTGATCCGACACAAATTTATATGACAGTCATTATTAAGACTAAACATCATGTTTCTAAAGTATTATTAGAGTATGGAACTCCGTCACAGTTTTATCCTTAAAAGGTGTCATAATTTTTCAAAACTCCTCTAAGGCAAAATATTGTGCTCTTACCGTTACAACATGCGAGCTTCAATGACTGACCTTTCTTCTACAGGACTTTCGCATTTCTCTCCAAACTCTTGCTCGATAACCAATCAGCAATACAAATTGCATCTAATCTTCTACGAAAGAATCAAGTATATTGTGATTGATGTTAATTGTGTATGATAAAGTTGGTAATGACTTCCTCAAATTGCTTCCCATCTGCATCATCAATCCTATCAAAGCCTTCATTCTAAGTTAGGTATGTGTAACATATACGATCAACTTGAGGAGTGATAAGTTTTACTCTTCTAGTTCACCACTTAGCTTTCTTTTGGTTCACCACCTAACGCTTTTTTTTTGTTTAGTTGTTCTATTGTATAACTTTACATTATCTTTCACTACAGGAAAATGTCTCATTAACAACTAATTTTAGTAACCAAAAATTGTTAGTAACTATAGTGACTAATTTAGATAAAAATTTACAAAATAAAAAATTATTGGTTATTAAAATAGTCAATAAAAAATTATAATTGATTTCTAAATTAATTTTTAAAATTTAGCTATCAAGATTTTTTACTACTAAAGAAAATTGTTATAATTCATAATAGTCACTATGATGAATTTAATTTTTTTTAAATTTAAATATTTGTAATTGTTATAAAATTGTTTGAACATTTTACATTTGAATTTATAAAATTATTTAGAAATTATTAAAACAATTTTAAATAAAGTTTAATATAAAATTTAAAGTTAAATTAATTAAAAATATCTATTATAATATTTTGAAATTACTCCAGAATAAAAAGAAATTAAGATTAAAATAACAAATACCAAATCGATATTTTTCACATAAACAATTGACACATGACAGAACTATAATTTGACATTTAAATTAAAAAATATTTAAAAAAAATAAAAAAAAATCACAAACTAACCGTGACAAAATCTTAATTTAATACACATTAATATCTTTTCAAGAAAAATAAGTAAAAAAATATTAAAAAAAACTATGAACTACCATATGACACAAATTTATCGTCATCAATCATATTTTACCGAAAATGATCAAAAGGAAATAAATTTTCAAAAATAAAATACAATTGAAACGATTTAAAAGTTAAGGATCCAAATGGTACCTTATAATTTTTTAACGACTTCAAAATATTAGAAAAATTGTATTGGCTACAAGAATATTGAGTATTTTGATTTGCTCACAAATTAACATTATTATGGCAATCACAATACATATAAAACGGAAAATGAGTACTATTTAAAGTTAATATAAGAATCTAATTCACAATATTTAAAAATTTTATATCAACTTTGTTAGAAAATAATATTTCATAGTCAAACACACATATCACTAATAAGTTTATTAATCATATATCCAGTTTTGTCCCAGGAAAATTTAAAAATCCATTCAGGACAACTTCTCATAATTAAAATATTCACATCTAAGTTACTTGAAGCTAGTAAAATTTGTATATCCCTTGGGTTATTCAATAACCATTTACATTTCTATAAAGCCACCTAGACAAACAGCACTTAATATAATTCCAACACAAATTGATTTTAAAACTCAATTTTCTCTAAATAATTGATTTTAAACATTGAAGGTAATATTCAAGAGGCACGCTCATATATTTATTTAATCAAATTAGAAATACAAATATCAAAATTATTTAAACAAAAACAAATAATAAAATGTGGACTTTTTTAAAAAACAATTGCTGAGAAAAATTAAAAATCTTCATTGAAATTTGGTCATAATTAGTTTTTCAAATATATTATAGAAGGAAATTTCAAGTCTTATAAAATTAATTTATAAAGTAAGGATATTCACTCTTCTAATATATCACCTTGAGACATATACATTTTTAATATAAAACTATATATTAATAAATGGTATAATAAATTTTTTTAAGATAAATTTTATTCAAAAATAAATTTTACCACATTTTTTAAGTACATGTTAAAGAAAATTTATTAAGAGAAATGTATTTTGTTCAACAAAACTCTAGTACTTTTTTGGAGAACTATTGAATGAACATTGGAGAAAATATGAATTTTAAAGTTTTATAAAAAGCACACCAGTTATAATAACTACTAAATATCAGTTTTACATTTCTAAATAACTGTGGAAAGGTGGAAGTAAAAAGAGAGAGAGAAAAAAACGAGAAAAATGTGAAAGTTTTACTTTTGGCAGCTTTAAAGAAGATAATGACTAATGCTGACTTTCTTTCTAATTTCACTAAAAATACATATTTAAGGCAAAAATGAATCTTTCAAAATAATTTTATTCCCACCACTCTTTATCATTTTCCATCTTATAAACAATTAATATAATAAAATAAACATATCATAAGATTTCCAACTCAAAACAAATCAAATGAACAAAATAAATTATGTGGGTCAAAACTATGAATTCTTCTTACATGTTTACATTTTTTTTAATTTTATCTTAAAATAAATTAAAATATTTTTATTTTTATTTTTATCTTTTAAATAATCACTAGTTTAATTTATAATTATTTTTTAAATTAAAATAATTATTTTAATATTTAACTTTAAAATTATTATTTATTTTTTACATAAGTGAATTATCTAATACCATTTGTTTTCACTAAAAATATATAAAAAACAAAACAAAACAGAATGATGTATAAAAAGACTAGAACCTTCTCAATCATCCGGGTAAAAAATGAAGTTTGTGGAAGAAACTGGAACATGTGAAAAGAAACGAAAGAGAAAGCAGAATTTTCTGGAACATCCTAAATTATCCTTTCACTTCCTATAAATGCTGCATCAGTCCCTTTACACATCATCGAACAAGAAGATAATTACCTGTTTGCCATTTCACTAAATCTCCCAACTTTCGATTCTCTGCAAGTTATAGGATTTGAAGATGTCTCTGATTCCAAGTATCATTGGCCGAAGGAGCAACGTCTTTGATCCCTTTTCCATGGACGTGTGGGATCCCTTCAAGGACTTTCCTTTCCACAATTCTCTTGCTGCTTCCATCCCCGAATTTTCTCGCCAAAATTCTGCCTTTGTGAGCACCCGTGTGGACTGGAAGGAGACTCCAGAGGCACACGTGTTGAAGGCTGACATTCCAGGACTGAAGAAGGAGGAGGTGAAGGTGGAGATCGAAGATGATAATGTTCTTCAGATAAGCGGAGAGAGGAACGTTGAGAAGGAAGATAAGAATGACACGTGGCATCGTGTGGAGCGTAGCAGTGGGAAGTTCGTGAGGAGGTTCAGATTGCCTGAGAATGCAAAAATTGATCAGGTGAAGGCTTCTATGGAAGATGGGGTTCTTACTGTCACTGTTCCTAAGGAAGAGGTTAAGAAGCCTGAAGTCAAGTCCATTGAAATTTCTGGCTGAGCTATGTTACTTTGTTTATGATCGCGTCTTTTTGTTTTGATGAGGATCTTGTGTGGGAGTGATACAATAAAAATACTGTAAAATGCAAGTCTTTTTGTTTTGCTGAGGATCTTGTGAGTGAGTGATATAATAAAGATACTGTAAAATGTACCGAATGGTTGTGGTAGTTGAGAAATAGAATATCATTTTAAGAGTCTTGCTCCTAAGAATGTCTTACAATTTCCTCATATCTGTACTTGCATTGGTATTGCTAATGGTTTAAAAAATGTAAATTAAAACATGGGTCTTTCACAAACCTTCATTATCATCTAGAAGTTCTTATAAAAATAAAATAATGCGAATCAGAGTTTAATTTGCAACTTAAACTAATGCCGACATCCGAGTGTTCCAGGATAAATTTCTAGTAAGTCAACGAAATAAATATTTGACAACACCCGTTCAACTTTTTTACCCAAGCCAGTTTTCACTTTTGATCAACCATTAAAGACCTCGATAATTTAGTTTATGGAGACAAATCGATATCAGAATAATAACTACTAAACAACTTTTGAAGTTTCTTTTTTCTTTTCCTATATACAATGCTTCAAAAACTAATATATCAGAAAAGTTTTTTCTTGGCATGACGGGGATAATGGGTCTCGTCAAGTCAAGATTTTTCTCATCAGATGTTCTAACAAGATAAGGTTGCAGATGAGTTAGACAGAATATGATAGAGAAATTCTAGTTAAGATTTTTCTCTCACTTTTGAAAAAAGAATGCTGCAGAAATTCTAGTTAGCATAAGGATCCTTGTGTTCTGAGTCAAGGGAATTAATTATAAATAGCAATATAACAAAATAGGTCTTTCCATAAGCTATAAAACATTTTTTAGAGTAACACATCTCCAGTGAAGATGCTTACAACTTACAAGGGTGGGATAAAATGGAAAATATGATCAGATTCGGCACTGTGTGAAAGGTGCCACTTTGACAAAATACCAATCAGGCTAACATGGATTGTCAAACAACCACTGATCCCACTAAAGGTATCCTTCATTCAAGATCCTTATCCATGGATCTCATCTTCATTATTCTTCTCCAACCATCTTACACCTTTCATTAGTCGTCTAACAAAGTTGAAAGAAACAAGTCCTGCACAAAACCAGATCTCCCTGCAGCTTGTCTCATCCTTTTCTCCCGCTCTTCGCTGCTCAAGGAAGGATCAAAACTGTACAAACACACAGATCAAACTTCTCATTTAGAGGGATTAAACATCAGAATATCTTTTCATTGTATACAGATAAGGCAGCCAAAATTCATAAAAAAGCACCTTGATTTCCAAATATGTTCAGGTGTCACATTTTTGGCAGAAGAATCCTCAGCAGTTGTTACCACAGATTTTGAAATCTCTTCTGCTTCACAGGCTGGGAAATTCAAAATAAATGAGGATAGAAAGGGATCAGTAGCAACATTAGACACTGCTGCACTGTTTGACCGGTATCCTCCGCCAGCACCACCGAGAAGCACCTGTAGATGAGCCTCACGAAGATCACGACCCAAGAGAGATAGTGTCTGACTGTTAGGAATAGCAACTCTTCTTAACCTGCGTCTTCTCTGTACGTAATTCTTAGTTAAGGGAATCCACTAATTTTTTTCAATTTTCACTCAACAAACAATCCATTATCTGTTCAGGTTTACAGTATTCAAACATAACATCGGTACAAAGGATATCTTGAATAAGTGCCCGTGTTGCAGCGTTATGTGACTTAACATGTCCCTTGCAACTTTAACGGAGCATACAGGACAAATCTGCATCCCAGAAAAACCAACACTGAGCTACCATAACCCGATACAGTTAAGTCAATCATTGAGGTAGGGATAAAAGCAACAACAACACAGCAAAAGGACTTTCAGCCTTTCGATTTTCTTGTACATGATCTATTGGTACGTATTCCAGAAACTTCAATTATTTTTTCATTTATATAGTCTTTCAAACCGATTCTTCAGACTCAGCACACACACATACACATATATGTATGCAATACACATGTATACAATGCAGACATATGACCAATTTACAATATAAAACATGAATAAACCTCACTTTACCAGTTTTATAATGATGAATTAGGCTTAATCTCATTTCTTAATATACTCTCCCTTAGACACATACACAATAAATGAACTAAATTCTAATAGTGCGTACTAAGGCAGCCTATCCATATCAGTGATCAACAGATTGTTAATTACTGGCAAAATTCACGACTCGAGGTTCAGGAGATCATCAATCGACATGTTACTTTTTTATTATATGATATATATAACTATTTTCCATCTGAAAAAATGGTTGCTCAGAACATACCTCTTGAACGATCTTGGATATGTTGTAGTTATGACTTAAGCACAGGCATACAACACACAAGTGCAACTAAAAAAGACAACTCTCCTTGGGGCTAAGACCTCTTGAATTCATCCTTGAACCCTATTTTTTATATCATTTATATACATTCATAGTCTGGGGCAAATTTCCCTCATTACTTCTAGATGTTGTCATAAATAAATCACAAACCTTGTGGCAAAATGTACCAACAAAAGGCAAGTAACAAAAGGGGACAAGGATAACAGCAAACTACTTTTGTCATCATGACTAATGTTAAGGTCAATCAATGTTGGATGCCTGTACTTTTGTCAAGACCTACAGTAGATTACCTCTCCAACATCCTGGACCTCAATAACTTCAAAATATGTGCTTACATGGTCTTAGAATTCTTCTGAAATTGAAATCAATATAAAATTGAAATCTCTACAGGTTTCCTCTACACAAACCATGCTAACATGCTTCCAAGTAATTATTAATCTTCCCACAACTTTGCTATCAAGGATACCAAGTTCACGAAGGCAAAGAAACAAAGATCTAGGTTTCCGTTTTTTCTAACGAAACAAACATCATAAAAGAGCATCAGAGAAACAAAAAAGCCTCGTACCGTGACTCTCGATTCGCAAGAATGTTCGTCTTCAAGATGAGAACACAAAGACGCGATGTCAAAGTCTTCATAGCAATAGGGGCAAGGGAAATCGGGTCGCACCTCTTCTTCCACATCAAAATCATCGATTCCCAACCGATCTGACACACCACAGATATTCAAAATTTAAAAAAAAAAAAAAACATATTTTGATTGAACCCAGAAAACCTTTTCCGGAAAAACTAAAAAGGGAATTGTCACGTAACGAAATGAACACGAACCTAAGTGAGAATTTTGATGGTGATGCTGAAGCGTGTATTGGCGTTTAGCGGCGGCAAGACGCGAGGTCCAGAAGTCAGAATCCATTGAAAGATCGAAGAGATGAATTGATAAATGGGTTATGTAAAAAATTCAAATCAAATCAAATCAAATCACCACCTTCAACAGATTCAACGAACACTTTTCTTTTCCTCTCTAATGAATGAAAATATTTTGAGATGCAACGTGATCTCAGGTCCTAGGTGTAGAGAAAACAATAAAAATAAAAATAAGAGTTTAATATTGTTCTCCGAAAATGATTTGACTTTTTCCAAGAGTTTCAGAATTGCCGACTGTAATGGAGTAAGGCGCGTTTTGTTTTGTGGTTAGCATCAAACTTGAGATTAAACAAAGTAGAAGAGATGTCAGAGTTTGTCTTAAGATATACACACCTTTGGTTTATTTCCTTTCTTATTATTCATTCATTTTCATGTGGTTATCACTATTTCTTTTCTCTTCTTTTTTTTCACTTTTGCCCTCTGTCTTTCTCAATTTAATTATGCACTTATTTTCAAAATATCTAATTAAATTTCACTTCACTGTTAATGTAATTCTAACACAAATTTTAGTTTTCTACCAGGATAAAGCCTCAAGAGTTTAATTCTTTCAAATCAATGTTTTAAACTTAATTAAGTACACACCAATAAGAAAAGTGAGTGAAATGTTATTTCAGATATATAATATAATGAAACACATTGCAAGATTATCCTCAGTTTGTTTGTAGGTCTTAATCAATATCTACATTGAAAGGTATTCAGGTTGGTGGTAGATTTGATTAAATTTACTTTATTTACATAATATTTCAGATTACTTTATTTTATATGTATTTGAAAACATTACATTATTATTACACAAAACGGTTTTCTTACACAAACAAATTAGAATCCACAATATTATCCAATTTTATTGTGCTTGTTTCAAAGAAAACATTGACTAAAAGAATACTTTTATCATTCGATTGTTTTTCAATCTTTAATATATTAAATGGTTCCAAGTTCAAATATATTACTTATATATAGTAAGCAAATTGTGAAATGCCAAATATAAAGACTTTTTCAATTCTTTTAAAAAAAATCGAGTTTGTAATATTATTCAAATTAATAAAAGGAGTTTGCATTCTCAAATAATATGAAGGATATTCTACATGAAAAAAGAATAAATATATTTTAAATGATTATCATGAAATTTAACAATTTTATCATATATGACAAAATACGTAAATCAAGTTTAGCGTGAAATTATTTTGACTTAACTAATCTCTTAAAATCGAATTCTATGTATAGAGTGTTTAGACGTGTTAAGTTTTACAAAAGAAAATATACATAAAATTTGAGGTAAGTTTTACAATAACATTCGTTATTTCTCTTTAAAAATAATAATTTGAATATTTCTGAGCTCATTGGTTGTTATATGTAAGACTTAAAATTGTATAATTTTTAGCAAGTCAAAAAATAGTCAATATGATTCAATCGGAACCAGTTATATAAATTGACTTGTCTACGATAAAAAAAAAAATTGAAACATTCATTTTTCTTTTTTTTTTAGGAAAAAATATTATAACAATTAAAATTAAAAAGAAAACTAAAAAAAATTCTTACATAAAGAACATTGGTTTTGGTCCTATTCGAACCACACAAAGAATATTTACATGAATTAGAATGAGACCTTTTACCATGAAAGGAATGAACAGGGTTTAAAGAATAAAGCCTTTAAGATGTACAAAAAATGTAGCTAATGAATTAAAGAAGATAGACACATTCCCATTTAACAACATAGAAATGTTATGCTTTTTGCGTCTAATCTAATCTAAAACATTTTAGCTTCCCTTTCTTCTCTCTCATTTCCCTTATTTGTACCAACTTATCATTATTTGGTAAATAACAACTTAAAAGTTAAGTATAACTATTTGTAGCCAGAACTTAAAGTGATTGGTGGATAATTTCATTAACAAAAGTTATAGATAATTATTGTGTCAAACCAATCTATTTATACATCATGAACAAGTAAATTCATTGATAAAAAGTAATTGAAGTAAATTCATCTATTCACTTTTATGAATTATTAATAACTTATTTATTACTTTCTAAATATTTAATTCATCCTATGCATTTAATGAATCAAATTTAATTCAATTATGTTTTTTTAATATCTTTTAAATTTTGAAAATCAGCTCAATGATATTTGAAATATCATTAATTCTGTCTTAATTTATCTTCTTTTTTTTTTTTTACAATCTCAATTATGGTATCCTTGAATTGGTTTTAGTAGATATACTATTGACTTTACCTCTATTGAAATATTGTCAATTTAATTTTATTCAAAGCGTTGATAACTTACTCAATACATATTCTTGGTTCAGTCTTAATGAATAATTGTTGAATTAATCGTAGTTAAGATATCATTGGCTATGGTTGGATCATCTTTGGCTTAATCAGAACCAATATATCAGCTCAACTTTGTCAATGCATCTTTAACTAAAATTTAAATGAATAAGTATATAAATGAATTTTTCTATCCTATTCCCTACAAAAATTAAATAAAATGTATCTTATCCATTAAATTTGTCTCCCCTATTTATAATAATCGTGGGACATTTTTGGTCAAATAGTTAGATTTAAAAAAATAATAATTAAATCACTCAAATTTAATATATTTATAAGAAAAATTATACTTTTATTTCTATATCGTGACTCTCATCTTTTACTCCTTGATGTAATTTAATGAGTTATTGATTTTTTTTCAAAAAAAAATGATAATGGTACATTAATCAATGTTCTATACTAAGACACATAAAAAAGTAAATGATAAAAATAAATAAAATAGAAATTATAATACCATCGTCATATTTATAATGGGAAGAACCAAACAATGCAAATTAAAGTTTTATTGGATTTCTAAATTTGGGTCTAAAAAATTTAGCCTATTCAACCCGGCCCAATCGACGAGGCTTCAGTGGTAAATTTTATTTTTTTTTTTTTTTTATAAATTTAACTGTATTTCTGAGAATTTTTATATTGAATGTTTAATTTTACCTTTAGGCTTTACTTATTTTTAATTAGAATCAATCATACCTAATAAATATATAAAGTTGGGTTGGACAAATAATTGTAGTCCCAAAGAAATTTGGGTTGGCTGATTCTGATTTCACACTTTGACAAAAAAAAAATTACAAATTTTAAGTAAACATAATAATGGTTGAATATGTTGAATAAGTAATACCTGAATAAGATATCATAATTATACTTTGTTGAGTTTAGATAATAAATATAAGTAATTTATAATGATAAAATATATTCATTTCAATTATTTCCTTGACGAAATGAAATCCAGTTTTTTTGTTGAATTTTCTTTTGTTATATTCTACTGAGCATTAAAAATATAATGTTTTGATATTTTAAAGATAATTTTAATATATTTTAAAATTTTAAAATTAATAGTCGTGTGTTTTAAAAACACAAATAGCAGAGAAAAATCGGTATAAAATCCAAACTCCCACAAAAATTGCAACTATACGAGAGTCTTGATGGATGGTGAGAGGGGTGTGAAAAAATTGGGACTTGTGAACTAAGACTTCACGAGAATCTCTAATGGAGTCATAATTTTGCTGCTAATGTATTACTTTTGTGATTTGCTTCACTCGCCGATTAATCAACATCTATGTAATTATGCACACGATACCCACGTTCGGAACACAAACTTTTACAACTAACTCAAACTTAAAGTTTGCAAGATCACAAGAACTACAAAACAGTTTCTTGGGTATGCAAAGATAGAATGCTGCTAAAACAACAGAATAATAAAATACACAAAACAAGACTCCATTTTCTATTCTACTTTGGAATAAAACAAAGTTACCACAACAGAGAAATTTGTGAAAGTTTAAATGGATGATTTAAGCAAAGAAAAATCATTGTTGTTAATTTTTACTAGAGAGAAGGAAAGTGAATGTGTTGATCATCACGTGCTAGTTACTTGAACTTTTCTTACTTTTGCTGATCTTGAAAAGGGCTTCAAGTAGTATAGGTATACAAATGCCACGAGACATTTCTTCTTCTTTTACTTGAGAGGTATCATCAGAAGTGGAACCCTTTGTTAATGTTTTCTCCTCCTTTTCTTCTATTCTCAATGAGTTTGGAAAGTACAAGCGTCCCTTTTCTCCTGCTCTCAGCCCAATGAGATGCCCAAGAGATACACTGTTGTCTTGAAAGAAAGATGCTGTGGACTGGTTTTTCCAACACAAGAACATAGTTAAAACTGCTGAATTCAGGACCTTGGTGGGGACAATTTTCATATCTTTTCTTTAATCAACCCTTTTCATTATTAACTAAAAACACATGATTGAGTATGGGTTTAGGGGTTGCAAAAAGGTAAAAAATGATTTCTCTTGTAGTTTTCCCTAGATGAGAGGGTACATTTTTGCCTACCCTCAACTATATGTAGGTCCTCCTATGCCTCTGAGGATATCTATATGAAGCACATTACTTTGGGAAACTGGTAGTTCTCACTTTGAAAGTTACATGCATTGACTCAATGCTAGAAGTGTAAACCAGTATTCTGGTAAGTTCATGGCACACATGGTTTACACAGAATTCTTTTCCATAACAACATACACTCTATTAATTGTTGCTTTGAAATAAGTGGTTAATGTGTTCATTTGTGTACATACACTCTGATCAGAAGTACAGTTCCCTTAGATAGTTGAACTTTAGCTATGAACTTCTGTTGTTTTTTCCTACTAATGAAATGGGAAAAACCCTTATATCAAATCAACAGAGAGAAAGAAAGAAAAATAGGATCAGTGAATTGAAATTACCTCAGTATCAAGGTTGGAGGATGAGAATGAGGAAAAACTGGTAGATGGAATGTGCATTGAGTGTGGCTCTACTGGAGCAGCTGGAAGTGATTCTGCATCTCTAAGTCTTGTATTCAAAAAGCCAAGACCAAATGGCCATCCAATAGGCATTTCATCGTTCTGAGAATTTTTGCCAAGAAAAAAAGTAGCAACATAAGAAACACAAATCAAGTTCAAAAGAAGTACCTGATGAAAAATTTAGTACAATTACAGCAAAACTAGCATCAGCAGAACAGTCACAAGAGTTCACAAACACTGGTATTGAATCGGAGATGTTGAGATATGTATAGCAAAATATTATGCTACAACAACAGAGAGATAGAGCAATACTGAAATTACCATTGGTGACCAAGTTCAGCAAGTGTAAGTGTTATGAGAATCTTTCAGAAATTCTGAACATTGCATAACTGTTCTATACTATTATCCTCCTTGTGGTACTAATCCTATTCTGCTTCAATCTTGTTTATATGACAATGTTGTTCTTCCCTTTCAAAGATGTAAGGAAAGAAAATAAATTGATCCACAGATCCGGTAGAAAAGAAGATCATAAAATCTATTTTCAAATGACTAAAAGGCCTACAAATCTGTCAGAAGAATCATCTACATAGATGAGGTTGGTAAAATATAGTGTCATTAGATTCTAAAACCAACACAATTTGTTGAGACCACCTTTTGGTCTCATGTCAGACAGCAAACTCTGTCACCGACCATTTATGAATCTTCTAGTTGTATTACAGAGGGCTAATTATTTGGCCAACTAAAGGCTATTTTTTGGTTTTCTAACGGCACAAACTCTTCTACCACAGAGGCATGGCTAATTAAACCTTTCTGAATAATTTTCACTTAATTGGTGTTCATTTAAAAACAATGTGAATTGAATGGGCTCATTTCTCCAGAAATTTCTCAGATCTGTTTGCCACACTCACCGTACCCTTTTTAAAAAATATTTTGCTCCTTTTCGATTTCGGATTTGGCCCACATCATGTGGCTTTGCTAGATTTCCTTATCTTGTTACATACTATATGAAATGAAAAGAATAGTTGGTCAAAATGATACATGAAGGGTTATGTTTACTGATAATTGTTCCAGTGAGAAAGACATTCATTTAAGAGAAACTGTGTTCCTACACCATCTAGTTTATCATTTTAAGCTAAAAATTTAAAATTGGACCTACCTTTTTCCCTGGCTTTAACTCTTCAAGTTGCCAAAATTATGAAATAGTAATCTTCCGGACAGGACCATCAACATTTGTTACCCCATTTTCTGCTTCTAGTAAATGACATGTTGGCATCACCAAGACTATCTTTCAGATCAAACCACATTCTTACAACGAAGTTCGGACAACAAACATTGATGGGTTTTAATGAAATGTTAGTTCGTATACTCACTGTTCTCACAACTACTACTTACATTACGCTCCTAACTAATGGGGTCATTTCTTCATGTCAGTCCATCTGAAAAGTACAAATTTTACAGTACACACATTCATCACACTCCATACACATTCTTCTCTTTTCATTCTACTCACACACACAACTGCATTATGCTCAACGTTTCTTCACCCAATAATTTCATGAAAATAACTCCAACTTCACATAACACCAGAAATTCAGTTCCCAGTTCCCAGTTCCATCACTTGCAAGATCATTTACTATTATAAGAAAACAGAAACAAACATGTGCCTTACGAACTGATTACTCTCTAATTCAACGAATCAAGAGACTGCATACTGAGAGAAAAAAAAAAACATCCTCACAGAGATAAAGAAAAACCCAGAGATCCAGAATCAATTACAATTCAAACACTTCGAAGTTCATAACACACCCAGAAAAAAAAGAATTGTTCTTTTTGGGTGCATAAAAACAATCAACTGAAAAACAAAGGGAGTGGTAAGAGAAATGGTGAATGGTAGAAGAAGATGGAGGAAGAAGACATATTATGATGTCATGAGGTTGCAATTTGTGCAGAAGAATAACAAAAGGGCACTGAATTATTATTACCTCTGAAACCATGTTGTGTCAGTTGCCTCTACCGAGAAATTGATGACAAAATGATGATCACGGAGAAAAAACTAAATTTTGTATTGGAGAGAAACCAAATGAGAATATACGTGTCTCCTAACTAGTGTAATAGTATCCTTCCTTAAACGTTAGACATTTAAGACTCCAGGGCCCACATCGCCTGTGGAACATTGCTTGAGTTAAAGATGAATTTTGCGCACCAAATTTGTTACTTATATATTGATCATGTTCCAGAAACTAATCATAAATGTTATGTACTTTGATCAATGGATGGAAACAAATTGTTAATAATTTACAATTTTTTTCTATTAACGTAGTCTAGTATGCAAGTTTTAGAGTAAAACTTCTGGAGTAAACATATGTACGTTCTTTTACCTTATTCACCATTTTGAGTAAATAATACCAAAAATAAATAAGAAATAGTAATTTAAAGAAAATAGTTAAACATTTTGATCTTCAATCTGATGATTATAACCATTTAGTACATGAATTGAAATTGGGACTGGTAACTACTTTGGCCCCAGATACATTAATGTAATATTTTCATAAAGACAAAATTATATTTTATGATGAAAGTGACGAATTATATCTAATGTTTGGATAGAGACCAAATTGATTATCTAGGAAACTAAATTAATTGATAGTTGAAAAAGTCAATAACCAAATTGTTCTTTTCCGTAATATCAAGAATTATATCATATTGATTGGTAGTTGTCACGGTCAGAAACTTTAATTTGTTTCTTTTATAATGTCAAATTCTAGAATCAATTGCAAATATTAAAGTAATACTCACCTTTTAAAATGAATTGTATTGTTATATTTACCACCACGTTTTAAAGTTTTAACTATTAACAATCATATTATTAGTAAGGTTTAAAAAAAATATATTTAATAATGGTCGTGTGTTTCTAAATAGTCTTATATTATAAGTGGAATATAAGAATAATTTAATTTTTTATTTTATTTTTAAGATATGTTCTGTAGATAAAGTTGAATTTGAAACACTAAAATAACAATATTTTAAGTCAATATTGTTAAATAATAAATTTTAATCTAATTCAATTTTATATCATTTATATAATACAAAATTGTTTTATCTCTAATCAATGTGAAATCTTTAAGACACCGTCCTCATGTTGACATATATACATTCATCTCAAGCGTAATGGACTCTAAGGCATGATTTTCATACTATATTATGAAGTAGACTTTAAATCTAATTCAATTTTACAAAATCGGATTATAAGACGATGTTTCCACCCACTTTTAAATATATGTACACAAAATTTGTATTAACAGATAATATGTTGTTTTTCTATATTATCTAATACATGACAAGTCCACAAATTAATTATTGGAAAATGTTGAGACTTTCTCAAATTGACATTTCATCATGAGCTTTGTTTGAGAACAGAAAAATCATCCTTATAAACTAATTTAGGTAATATGGTAACCCATTTTACTTGTTCAATTGATAGATTATTGTAATGATATATGCATGCATGACTTTCCATTAGAAAGACTTTTATGTATAGATTTGTCTAAATCGATCACTGAGATGAACTTTGAACTCTGATATTATTTGTGAATCTTTTTAAGAAAATATTTGTTGAAAATATACAACACCAATTAGACCTGAATTCATTCACATAAGAGATCAACATTATTTTTAACAAAAAAATCTTCATAGAATGAACTTATAAGTCTTTTTTTTTATATAGTATTCAACTTTCTCATTGTAATGAATGTGATACTTAAATTCACATTTGAATTTTCAACAATTCCCAATTATAAGTTGAATTTTTAATATTTTTAAAATGAAATTTTCTACTTTAAAATACCAATGTTTAGCTATGTAAAATGAATGTTTATAAAATGATCGTGCTAAATGAGTTACAATTCTAAATTTAATTAGTTTATAAATAAGTTAAGTACCATCTGATCTAACGTAAATTATTTAGCTTAATTTTGTTTGTGATATTATGATACACAAGTTTGAGCATTTTTTTTAATTAAAGTCACTTTCAACATTAAAAGTGACTAAAGTAAGTGTTTCATCTAATTTTTGTGAATCTTATAATTCAACCTACATATAACCTTTTTAATTTTTATTCCCCTTTCTTTATGTTGATATGAAAAGTCTTTTCCTATATAACTTTTTCTTTTTCAAAAATTATAAGCAGCATTGTCTATACCAGCAAGGCTAACCATTACGCTCCGTAATAAATATTTTTTAAAAATGGTGATTAATATTAATCAACCTTATTAGCTTGTCACTTAACCACCAAACCAATGTATGTGGTTGATAAATATGTGTCAAATTTAGTTTATATGATATATTTTTCTTACTTTTTATATATTTAATATAAACCAATTAATTTAGGTCAACTATTAATCTATTGTTTAACTGTGTAATTTACCAATCCGTTATTTTGATCAGTTCAATAACAAATTTAATTTTTAAAACTATGTCATTCTGAAAATCTAAGGATAAAATTATTTATCAATCATTTAACGCTAATAAAGAAATTTTCATTTTAAATAAGAAAAAAAAGTCTACTCATCCCAAATTTAAAATCATCAATGATTTTTTTTTTTATAAATTAACTAAAATGATTAAAAGTGAATTTCTCGCATGCTAATTATAAATACAAATTAGGATAAATTATAAATTGGAATACTAGCGTCTATGTTAAAAGATAAAATAAAAACCTCTTGCAGATATTTTTATATGTACTAACTACAACAATTGAAGTTTGGGCAAATAAATATATTAGTTCTATACAACTGAATGGAATAACTTATATTTTTTTTATGCTTGGATCTTTATCATTCTCTATTTATATCGAACAATAGATAACACCATTCTTTCATCTTTAGTAAAATTCTGGGTGCGAGTTTGTCTATGTATATTTTTTAAAATTAATGGTTTTTTGGTAATTTTAGTTTGAATATTTATTAAAAGTTTTAATAATCCTAATCAAAATAATTCAAATATTATAAATTAAAATATAAAATATAAATAGAAAAGGTTTTATTGTCCAATTAAATATTAATAATTTTTTATTTTTTTCTTTATCCCTTGTAAACATTTATGTTGTTCTCCTAAGTAGTCATGTTTCTCTCTCAGTCCTTTTCAAATAACCTTTCTAAATTAATTTCTAATCATCTTAAATGAAACTATCAATATTTGAAAGAAAATTCTATCATAATTTAAATTGTTGATTTATAAACTACACATCTCTTTCAATTTTGCCTTCTTTTATTCCTAGTCAGAAATTGAATAATCATTAAAAAATATAAATCATTAAGAAACCGAAATCACAATTTAAAATACAATTGATGTATCCAAAGATATTTTGCTTACTACTAACTTGAATTATATAAAAACAGTTATGGACATTGCAGATGAATTATAGAATTCACACAACATATTTAATTATGTACATATAGTAAAACTAAACAACTATAAAATAAAACCAAAAAAAAAATTGTGGAAAAATATAACCCACTAATTAAAAAATAATAATAATATATAATAAAAACTATTATATGAAGATAACTAAAATATATTTTTAAAATTCAAACCCATAAAACGAACTTTGAGTAGAGGATAATGAGTTATAACATTTATCTAGAGATTGTTGATTGTGGAATCCATGCACATGGCTACAGAAGTTTTATCTGCATTCGGTGTCTCTTATTTGTGGGACGAATTATATAAATATGTGAAAATGAATTGCCCAATTGATTATTATTATTATTTATTATTTTATTATTATTATATCCGACACCTATGACTATACTGTGATGAAAGGGAATGACACATAAAGACACAAACTTATTGTCAGTTTGTCTATGACCATATTAAGATCTTCCTTCCTTCGTCTGTATGTAATGAACTGTTTATTACTATTATCAGCAAGGTATTCCACTAATATTATTAAAGCTTTAGACAAAATCATTTCTTTATTTTTATTAAAAGAATCATTGAACAACAATAATTAAATAATTTCTTTTATAAATAAAAAATTATAATTGATTTGTGAATTAAAATTTAAATTGATTTCTAACATTAACTACCGATGTTTTAAATATCAAGAAGCTAATGTCTAAATTAGTGTTTAATTTTTAGAGAATAATTTAGACACTAATTTTTTGGTAGTTAATGTTAGAGATTAATTTTGATTCTAATCTATAAATCAACTATAATTTTTTATTTATCTTAGAGACTATTTTAGATACCAATAATTTTTAATTTATAAATTGGTATCTAGATTATTCACTATAATGGTTAATTATTTTTTGTCTCTAAAATTAGTTACTATTTAGTAATTTTCTTATAGTGTTTCTTTTATCATCACACACTATAAGAAAATGTCTCTTTAACAATTTGTTCTAGTGACTCATTTTGTCCTTTTGACTTGAGTCGATTGAGCTTGACGTTCTATCCAAATGAATTCAAGTGACCCTTTAGTTTAAACAAACTTGATTGAATCTTTAGTTTAAGTTGACCAAACTCGATTTGAGTGGAATGAAAATTAGTGGAGTTTCAAATTTTTTATAATTTTGTGGATATTGAAATTCTTCTATTTTATTATTTTGAAATACCTTTTAAAGTTTCTTAAGTTTCAATTTATTTTTTATTAGTTTATCCAAATAAGTTATTTTAATATAAAGAATTTTAAATTCTTTAAATAAATAAATTACTTTTCTAAATTAACTCATACAAACATGATATTAGTTTTTAGATTTGAAGAACGAGAATTTCACTGAAGAAAACTATTCTCCTTAAAATTAAGTGAGAATTTTTATCTAGATAATTTGGTTTGTGAAAATTTTTAAAATTAATAGAGAATAATTGATTTAAGAATAAAGTTTATGATATTGTTTTGATTTTATATGTAATTTGAATTATTTTGTAACCCAAAAATTATTGTATATATGAACAATAATTATACAATTTCACGGAAACGGGGAATTTTGGATTAAATATGTTTTGTTAATTATTGATATTGTATTAGTGAATTGTTTTGTAGGTTTATGAATAAGTTTTGGATACTATATATGGTATATCAGGGTTTTTTTGAATGAAAATATAAAATTATTTAAATTGTAGTTTTTGTTGATAAGTTCATCAAATGAATATGTTTAAAGATTTTGATGACGAAGACTTTGACCTTGTAGGTATGTTATAAGCTTTTATGATCGAATGAGTGGAATTCATACATATAAGAAAGGTTTGATATGTACACTAATTAACCACAATTTTTATAAAATGTTCAAAGGTTTTCGAAACTGTTTAAAAATATTTCATGGACAAAATAATTAATTATCCATTGCAATAATGGTAAGTTGGATAATTGATTATCATTAATAATAATTGATTATAGTTTGGTCACCATAAATTATTCTAAAACATCACTTTAATTGATAATTAATTATCTTCTTACATAATTAAGTGTTAATGGTTCATGTTTTTTTTAAATCACTTCTTTCATTGTTTACTTTTATAAATAATTAATTAGGACTTTAATTGTTTAAAATTGACTATTGCATGACTTGCATTAATGAATTGTCATTTGCAATAATCAATTATCATTCTTAAACGTTTAACACTACTACTTGTGCAAAGAATCAATTAAGTGAAAACATAATTGATTATATTGTTTCAATTGTGTTTTAAAAAAAGAAACGTAAAATAAAACAATCAATTATTACTTAATATAATTAATTAAGTCATATTTAATATGCTTCTGTAAAAGGTTTCGTGGGTTTCTCTTAAAATACATGAATTACTTTAAAAAATTATCCCTCACAAACATTCAAAACTAATTCCTCAAGAAGTTTTAAATTTTGTGAAAAGGATACTCAATAAGATCAATTTCAAGGTTTTTTTGTTGATTTTCTTACTTCCAAATAAGATCATGTTAAACATCACTATGAACTTTGATATCTCACTTATATTGATACTTTAAAGTCCATCAATCATTTGTCATCACGAATTTGGATTCTCTGTTGAGTTTTTTGGTGTTATTTAATACAAAGCACAAGGAACCACACTAAATTCATGATAAACATTACACTTCACCAAACATGAACAAACTATACCTATTATAAAAAAATATATAAATCTAAATAAATACATGGAGGTAAAACATTAAATCATTTATATTGTTTTCTATGAATTAAAGCTAAATTAGCTAACTTTGAACTACATATATGCTTACAAAAATGTAAACACCGACGTCATCTTCCTATGTTAAAACTCATTAATTTACATTTTTGTGATCCATCAAGTGAGCATATATATTGTTAATTAGTGACCAATTTAAACACTAAATCTTTTTATAACTAATGTTGGAGACCAATTTACTAATCAACTCACAATCCAATTATATATTTTTATTTATAATAGTGACTATTTTAAATATGAATAATTTTTAGCTTATAAATTAATATTTAAATTAGTTATTATAATAATTAAATATTTTTTCTCTAAAATTAATTAATGTTTAGATATTTTCTTGAAAAATTAAAGTATTATAAGCTCATTTCTAATAGTATCCGAAAAACTTAAATAATTTAGTAAAATAAGTTTATTTACTAAGTACAATCCTATTTTAGTTAAACATTTTTGTAACCAAAGGAAATAAAATAAATTAGTTGAAAAGACTCATCAAATACACTTTATTTTACATTTCTTTTAGTGCACTTTTGCACCAAGTGGACATGTGATTCTCTTCCTCATTTCCAATGGATCCAACATCATTTGATTTATGTGTTAAGAATAGTTGGTATAAAATGCCTCAAATCTTAATTATGTTGATCATGACCACTCTTTTAGGGTTCTCATTAATATCTCATACTTATACTAATTTGTTCATAAATAAGATGGTTGAGTAGAAGTAATCACAAATGGATGGTCAAATTTGAATGTGGTTGGTAACTTAACTTTCAATTCAAAACACCATTTTTTACAGATTACATATATATGGTTGATGTGTTAATGATTGTATGGTTTTGATGTTTCTTAAATATTTAATAGGTGATTTCAAGCTTTCTTTTAGATTGTATGTTAAAATTAACAATGATATGTGATATATTATTTATTTTAGAGTTTGAGGATCTTTATTTTAAAAAATTACTTTGATAAATTTAGGAAAAACATGTTTATTTCTTTTAATGTAAGTTTTTAACGAGAATTTTAGGCGTACTTTATTTTAATTAATTTTTTATCATGTATACTAAAAATAAGTTGAAATTCGGAATTGTACAAATGATTGTAATTTATTTCTTATAAGTAAGGAATAAAAATATCATGAGCAAATTAATCTCTTTTATTACTAAATGAACTTTTTAATCATGATTTATTTTTCTTAAAAAGAGAGATATATTAGGTTAAAGAAAGTAACTAATATCATTTTCTCATTGATATTGCATTATTTATCAATTACTTCATTTAAAAATTTAACAATATTTGGAAGTTATTTAACACATATAATTTTATTATTTTCTCATTACATAATTATAATACATATATCTATAACTTTAGTAAATGAAGTTTTACTTTTGGTGTAGAAAAATTCTTACTAAATTTATTTTTTAAATAATCATTAAACAGTTTCTAGTTTTCAAACTTAACCTTTTTTTAATTAAAATAACTGTTTATAGTAAACAAAATATTTACAAAATAAATAAAAATATCTACAATAAAATTATAATAAAACATTTATATTTATATTTATAATTATAATAATAACTTTATTATTTTTATTGTCATAAAAAAATAAACACACATATACATACCATATATATTTTGACATAAACGTTTTAAAAAATTGTTAGTGTTCATCCAGTGTCACGTTAGTGTAAAAATTAGAATATTATTTTAGGCTTAATGAATAGCGACAAAAATCGCAGGGCCATTGCTTTCTGCACCTCCATATTGTTTTCTGTAGGATGAAATCATCATTTTATTTTTAATTAACAAAATTAATAAAAATTTTAATTCTATTTTAAATTCAGAAATATATTTTGGATTATATAATCTAAAACATGTATTTTATTTTCGAATTTTGAATTGTATAATTCAAAAAATTTCTAGGTTATATAATTAAGAATGCATTTCAAAAATAATACATTCTAATTTGGAATGTACTTTTTAATCTAAAAATATATACTAAATTATAAAATTTAAAATATATTTAGAAAAAAATTTGGAAATACATTTCCCTGGAAATACATTTAAAATTTATAAACAAACCTTATATCTAATAAAAATAAGACTTTCAAGTTGCTTATAGATCATTGAAACAAGAACATGATTTTTGAGAAAAATCTAAAGAGACAAAATACATAAGAATTACAAGCTTATGATGGATCTCTAGGTTACCTAGAAGAACAAAAAGCTTAACAAAATCACTGATAAAATTTCTGAAATCTTTCTGGACAGCGGAGGCCATCGGAGGAGGAGGCGAGAGTGTAATTTGGAATCTAACATAAATTTTGCATACAAGATTTTATAATTGAAAATGTAAAATTTATATTTTGAATTATACAAGAACATAAATTTTATATTTCAGTTTATATAATTCGAAATATAAATTTTATGTACAATAAAAATTTAAATTACTCATAAGCGTATAAGTGATATTTAAAAAAATATTGAGAAGGCAGGAAGAAAATATCGAAATACAGGAAGCAATTGCTGAACTGCAGACTAAGTTGGGCCTTCATCATAAGCATAGCAGAACAAGAGCCCATATTCTTCTCAATCCTCTTCATGCTCCTTTTCTTTTTTTACAAAAATATTTATTTAAAAACAGGGTTAAACATTTTTTTTTTCGTCCTTTAATTTCTAATGAAAATTAAAATTAGTTTTTCTTGAAAATTTTAAACCAATTTAATCCCTCATCTTTAAAAATTCGTAAATTTAATCCTTTAAACCAATTTTTTTTAAGTTTATTTGATATTTTAAACACGTTTCTCAGCTAACATTAATGCAAAAATGTGTAAAACGGTATAAACAAACAAAAATACTATAATAAAATTTGGTTGAAACATCAAATAAATTTAATAAAATTTGATTAAAAGAACTAAATTCATACATTTAAAAAATTGAAGGACTAACTTAGTTCAAGGTTTCTAGAAGAGATTAATTTTAATTTTTATCAAAGGACGAAGAACCAAAAATATATTTAACCGTTCAAGATATGACAATACTTGATGTGTTATTTTAAAAATATCTGTGGAATTATGTTTTCTTTTTTTCCAGGTTTCTTTTACATCATTATGATTATAATATCATTAATTATAAAAAATTAAATGATAAATAATATGACTATTAATTAAGAAAAATAATAAAATAGTATTTACTTGTTTTTAATTTAAACAATAACATGTTTAAAAAATTATGTTTTATTCTATTTTTTTTAATATTTCTCTTCGATCAAATAATGTTATGAGCATAAAATAAAAACTTACTAAATTGTTTTTACTAAAGTTTTTTTTTTTTTTCTGAACCAAATAATTTTTGTTTTGATTTTTTTTTTTACTTTTCTTTTCACTTATTTATTTTCTCCTCTCTGCATTTTTTTTAATCTCCCAGGCATAGCCTAAGTATACCCTAGCTTGTGCCTTAATAAAACATGTCAAAGCCTAGCGTATCAGGGACCTAAGTTGGTGGCAAGAAAAGTTAATTAGCACCAGTTTTAACTTATTAAACAAACAATTAAATATCATTTGGTTTCAACAATCTTAATTAAAAATATCTTTCTTTTTGAAATATTTTTTATTAATACTTCATATCATGACTAACAAGGAGTAACTGAAAATGTAATTCATCAAAATAAAAATGTTTTAAAAAAATAATATGATAAGTTTATTTAATATATTTAATTCAAAATTTGAAAAAAAAAAGGTTCGAATACTAAAATGGTAATCAATATTTAAGTTTATCATATTAAGCATGTCAAATAAATATAAACATGAACTCTAAAATAAATCTTCTAATGACATAACTAAAGTACGATAAAAGGACGTAAACTAATTTTATTTTATTTTTTAAATTTTAATTTTTTTCATAACTTTAAGTAACAACGATTTATATTTTTGAAAACTAAAATGTTTATTTACCCAAAAAATTATCAAAACACTATTATGCATTATAATATATATAATTTCGATAATAAGTATTGATATAAGTCTCATAATACATAATAAAAACTATGTAACATTTCTTTGACCTTGAATATTTTAATAATAATATTTTGATATTTTATGAGAAATGTGAAACAAGTATACTGAAAGGTTTTTAAAAAATTAACACCTATTTGTGAAGGTTATTTAATTGATGCCGTGTATGGTTATTACCATGCATTGGGTGTCCCCTGGTGTGCCTCAAAGGAGTTAGGTGTTTTAGGTTATCCATCAATTAATCTAAACCTAACACTTTCAACTGCCCTCTTTCCCTTTATCTCTCATAACATGCACTATCCCAATTAAGAAAATTGGTACATGCTATGCAAATACAAATTCACTTTTAGTGTAGTAGGTAATAGGAATGAAAAGGAAAAAATAAAACAAAACTATGCCAAGCAAATGTTTGCAAATTTATGAATACTATTATTGTCAAATAAAGACAAATTCTTGTAGCGTTCTACACTGTATAGGCAAAATAGCTCAGACTTTGCATTTACTTGCTTCCTAGTGTGCTCCAAGTGTTTGTGGAAAGTTTCTTCCCTCGTCAATTATTTAAGGAAATCCAAGCGGCAAGTGAAGTAGTCTTTCTCTGGCCAAGTTTTAAATATTCAAACCATAACAACCTTTGGAATAAATAAAGTGCAAACTAGCACAAGCAACCACTTTCTTTTTTTCCCACACCCCCAATCACGGAGGAAACAAAGCGTAATCGATTCGGTTGAAAATTTACTCCATTTATTATTATTATGCCTCTCCACACCCAACCAACAAAAGTTAATATTGCATCTCCACAAACCCAAATTCACAACAACTCCACCTTTATACACCTTAAACTACAAATTGACTTCAGTTTATTTATGTCCAAAGACTGTGGCAAAGGGTGATCTATTCCTCTCTACTGTTTTCTGTCTCTCAGAAGTCACCGTTGAAGTGAATCAATAACTGTAGTTATCAAGAGGTTGTAGTTCACCTTATGTAAGTTTGAAGAGTTTTCTACTATTAGAAAAATTGTTGCAAAATGGGAGTTTTCTACTTTTCTACCAATGACATAGATGCCATTGGCTACAACTACAGTGCATAACTAATCCACCAAGAAACAGTGATTGGTGCATAGTTTCCAATGAGGAAGCTCTAATCTTGTTTTGCATCATTGGCATGGAACTGACAAGTGCTGATTCTAGGTAGCTTGTATAGGTTATGGCTAAATACCAAAAGAGATATTACTCCAATTAAGCTGAAGTTTTTCTAATTTAAATGGAAAAGAACCTTGAAGAAGATTGATTGATACTCTACAAACTGTCATGTATATACGAAATATTTTCTTGATGAGTTAGTGTATGTATGTTATTTAGCAGACACGGTCTTATCAGATTAGCAGCATATCAGCATCTAAAGGAGAGTGATTTAGAAGTCTGAATTAATGTTATTCATTGCTAATCATTGACTTCGTTTTGTCCATTGTGGTGAAAAAGGAAAGGTATAACAAAATGATGTTTATCACTCAATTTCAACAGTGTGGTGCCCCTGTCACTGTTTGAAAATGGTATCTGTGATCATCTATGTTGGTAGGTAAGGCCAGTTGGACCACCAAAGAAGGTTTAAAATTAGTAAATTATGTTTCCTTTTATTGGTCTATATTCTCTTTCTCCTTCTCCTTAATCCTTGTGTTGCATTGCACCGGTTTAAAGAGAAAAACAACACAGAAGATTGTTTAAAAGCGAGAAACCACAACATGTTCATAGCAAAAGTTACATATGCTTTGATACTACATGCCATATTCCCGAATCATTACATAGACTGTGCAATTCCAAAAGCAAGATTTAATAAGATTACCACCAAGTAAAAACCCCTAATAACTTATTCTACTACCCTTTAACACTTTTTGTAATTTATAATGTAAAGCACAGTAAAACATCGATCATCATCCACACCCACCGTGAATACTCCAAATCAAAAGAAAAATCAACTCTTCACTGTCACACTGATGACTGAAGCTCAAGGCTCGAACTCCTCCTGGTCATCTTCAAACTGCTCCTGGTTCTGATAACCTTCCATGGAGTTCTTATTCTCATAGGAGTTCACATTGTTGTTGCCAAAGTAACCCCTGTTGTTGTACCATTGCTCGGAGTTCACTCCCCTGGATGAACCACCATACTGCGTTGGGTTGTTGTACTTCTCAGAGTTCACATCATAAAAGTATTTTCCACCCTCCATGAACCTCGTATCACTTAAACCCTGCCTCTCCCCGTTGTTGAAGGCTTTAGTTTTGTAGTACCTGTTGTTGGCAGCATCGTTGTTGTTATTGTTATAGTAGTATCTCTCATTGGCAGCATTGTCGTTGTTGTTGTTGTTGTAGTATCTCTCATTAGCAGCATTGTGGTTGTTGTTGTTGCTGTTGTAATATCTGTCATTGACAGCATTGTCGTTGCTGTTTTGATTTCCCTCTGCATCCTTGCTGTTGTAGAAGTAGTTGTTGTTGTTGTTGTTCTGATTTTCCATGGAGGTGTATCCTCCTTCTGCAAACTTTGTGTCACTGAGTTGATTCTGCTTTTGAAAAGCATCCTTGCCGCTGTAGAAGTAGGTGTTGAAAGAAGTGGCGGTGGGTGTGGTTTCACTCAGTTCATTTTGGTTGGTGTTATAGGCATCTTTCTTGAAGCTGTGGAAGTTGTTGGCGTTTTCCTCCTCAGTTGTGGTGGTTTTGTATGGCTTGAAGGTGGTGGGAGTGGTGTTGGGAGGGTGCAGACCAGTCTCATGACCATAGAGGCCATAGCTGTTTTCTGTTTCTGGCATGAACACTGGTTGTTGTTGTTGTTGTTGTTCTGGCTTGGTAAGTGAGCCTTCATTGTTTTCAAGCTCTGTCTGTTTGAGGTTGTTGGTGAGAGGGGTGACTTTGCTGAAGAACTGGCTTTCTCTGGCATTAAGTTGGAGGGAGAAGAAAAGGGTTGTTAAGAAGAGGAAAGGAATGAGTTTTGAGATGGGAGCCATTGGAGAGTGTGAAAGAGAGAAAGATGGTGTGGACAGTGTATAGTGATGATGAGTAGTTTTGGTTGTGGAAGTGTGATTATATAGAGAGAGGGTCTTCAACCTATCCTTCTACCCTCTTTACTTTTCCACTTATCTAGTGCACATTGTAGAAGGCTTTTTGTGATGGTTGTGGTCCCACATCGGGGAACTTTAGCTGATTGAAATGGGCTCATATTATATTAGTCTCAGCCGGACACTAGAGTGAGGGTTTTTGTTTATTTTTTGTTATTGTAAGGCAACATCATTATTAATATTTTTGGCCAAAAATTCTGGCTTTCTTGTTAGGGTTGTGCTCAACATTTTGTATTATATTTCGTTACTTCTAAGCAATCCAATGTTGATTAGAGTTGCATCATTGAATGCACAAATGCATATACTAAGTGGAATGGTATATATGGTAAGATTGTTAGCTTTTATTTAAAAAGTAACCATTATAAATTGTTTTATAAAATGAAAATGTAACAACTTTATCGGCCATATATCTATTCAATTCATATTCATAGAAAGTATCAAACCACATTTTTAACTCTATTTATAGGTAGTATATGAACTTCTTACTTTAATAAAAACAATATTTCTATTGGCATAATATACATATGAATATAATAATATTAATTATTTTAAACAAGGCATAAGGACAAAAATATGTATTTATGCATGTCTTCCTTCCATACACATTTCTCTTTTAAATTATTAAAACATTATTTATTTATTTATTTATTTATTAGGTTATTTACAAAATTTATTTTATATATTCTTTTCTATCAATACTTTCATTTTTTTTAAACATTTTTGTGCTTAATTACATAAATCTTTAATTTAGTAAGTAACTTAATTTTTTTTTCTTTGCTTTTCGATTTTATTTCATTTCAATTTTTTTTCATTTTTTCATTCTCTCTCACCAATTTAAGTGGTTTAATATTTACTAATTATTCTCGGTTTACTAAAATGCATTCCTCTCAATTCTTAAAAAATAATAAATATTTTTAAAGTTATCATAAAATTTTAAGAGTTAAATATATTTTAATCTTTTAACTTTGATGCAAAATTGGAATTCGTTTATGTCTAAAACTTTGACATATTTTGGTTATGAACTTAAAAAAATGAATGAATATATGTCAAACGTATTTCATACTACCATTTGAGTTGTTTACACGATTTGTTGCTTCAATATCAGTTAAAAAACATTTTTAACACATTAAAAAAATTTAACGTAATTGAATTAATAAAACTATATTCATTTATTTTTATCCATTAGAAACCAAAATGTATCAACACTTTGGGTAAAAACAAATTTCAATTTTACAGACTAAAAACATATTTAACCTAAATTATAATGTTTTACTCTTATCAACAATTACTTGATATTTACACAATTATTATTTAATACTTTGTTTTAAGATTTATACAAAAAATTTATATTTGATATTAAAAATTATCTCATCTTTTTCATTAAATTCTTACGAATATCATATTTATTTTATTATAAAAATTAATTAATATTTAGGACAATACGGAACTAGTATAAAAATACGTACAGCTATCAAAACGATACATAAATTTGCCAATGATAAAGGTAATGATGAAAAATTATAGAAAAAGAAATCTACATTCCCACTCCCCCATTATCTAATATTATTGATTTTTGCATACTAAAAAAAAAATATACAAACACTTTATTTTCATTTTTCTATTTTTATCTCTCTCTTCTCATTTCACATCATTTACTTTCATCTTTTATTTCTTTCCTTTTTTATCTCTAATCTCGCTGGGTGTAGACATTTAAGATGTGTTTGGTTTGTTTGTTGGAGTGTGTGGACTGAAAAATATAAGTTGTTACCCTTAATTTGTTGAGAAAGGAGAATACATGTGCAACTACTGAATCTGTGTCTGAACATGAGAGATGAATAAATCGTGAAAAAGTAAACGTGGTAACACAAATTCTCAAAATTGTCCTTTTTCACCTGCATATATTCTTTCACATCATTGCTTCTTCCTTTTTCTATTGGACTTTTTGGACATTTTCTATTAGAGTATAACGGATCATCAATTAAATATAATCGATAATACACTCATTCAAAGCAAAAAATCAACCTCTCTTATGAGAACAAATTTTATATACCATAAAATATCATGAAAGACATTTTATTCATTATTTTAAAAAATAAAATACAATTCTTTTTTCTTTTTTCAAATAAATCACAACTATTTACAACTTTTTCTATTTTTTAACATTTTTTTCTTTAATCCAAACACTAATTTTCACTCTATTATTATTATTTTCTTTCATTTTCACTATATATTCTATCCATCCATCCAAACAAAATATTAATATCAAAACCAAATATATTATTTTTCCCAATAAATGAAAATAATAATACATTTTACAAGCAGGATTACTGAAAAATTAGTTCAAGAGATAGGTTATATTTATATTTATCTATACTATTACATAAAAGAAATCAATTATTCTTTTGGTATATACATTTTTTTAATGAGTAATATTTTTAAACAAAATTATTTTTTTTAACCGTTTTCTTCATTTAGTTTTTAATTTAATCGTGTTTTTAAACTAAAAATAATTATTTATAATGTTACTTTATTTACAATAAAATTGTAAAAATTATTTATACTTATTTTCATAATTAGAATTTTATTACGTATTTCCAGTCGTAGTTAGAAGATAAATCTTATTGAATAATATCCCATATGATTTAAGTTTATCCGGTGGTGGTTCTCTGTTTGTCGATATATGAAGATGTACAAAAAAAGAATTGTGACACTGATTGTGCAAATAGGAACATGTCCGAAAACAAAGTTTGATAGATTAGGGTTTTGGGAGGAAAGTAATGATAATCACAGGCTATAACCCAGGGAAAGAAAATCCCAATGCAGATTTTAACACTGATAGTTGGAACTTAAGCATGGCAGAGTAAAGGGTGGGGCAGATGAAAAAGTAAAAAGTTGAAGGGTGCGTGATTTGTGGAGTGGGTGTGGGACGTGAAAACTCAAAATAATGAATGTGATTGGGTACACTTACACACACACACACACCATGTGCCCTCTATGCTGCTTTCTCTATATTCTGGACTGCACCTACCCTTTTCACTGTCATTGCTCAAACTGCATATAAAATCCATGGTTAGGTCACCCATGTGAATATTAGCTCATCATTTCTTCATTCAACTCATACAAAAGGCGTGTGAGTTGGGAATCAGTTTTCGATTGATTTGGTTGCAGTACCTAAAAATGGCAAAGCAAAATTTCGAGTAGGTTGCCACCCCAATCTTCAACGTTCTGGTTGGAAGTTTCAAGTTACAATCCAACAAAATAAAATCCCAATCCCAATCTTCAAACATTTTTTTTATGTTCAAGATTCCAACATAGGTACGTATACAAGATTTTTCTTACAGTTATAGAAGATTTTTGATACAGAAAATCATCTCATCTGAATCCGTCATAAAATTAAGTATCGGTTATAATATCAATCATGCGGGGAATTTTTTATTATAAAGATATAAAATTAATAAGACATGACCATATAAATAATTGATATCATTCTTACTTAATTTTTAAAATAATGAGTTTATTTATGTAACATTTAACTTTCTTATTTCTATTTCATATGTAAATTTATATGCTATTAATACCTCCTAATTAGATAAAAGATAATAATGGAAATTGTGATAGCCATCTTAGAGAGATGCAGAAAGAGAAAGATAAAAGGAGAAAGTGATGGTGAAGAAACTTCCATGTCTCATTCGTGCGTACGTGGAAGTGTGGTTGATGAACACCGAAGATCTATTTTGATTTTGACCCCATAGGGATAGGGTGAACCTCAGGCTGTCATTGATTTTATAAAGTAAAAGTGCAAAGTTCAATTCTTCCAAATTAAAAGGGAAAATTAAAAATAAAGGAAAAGAGATTAAAGTTCAACTACTTGACTAGTCTAAAGACAAAAAAAAAGAGAGAAGTTAAATTAGTTACAATGCGTTGAAAATGGTTGTAAACATTTGATTTATAAAAAATTAACATATAGACTAATGATGAAAATCTATCACGGAGGATGAGAAACATAATTTAACTCAGGATTATTCATATGGTATCTTTCATATATGAAATCATATGCAATTACACATAGTAACAGTAGTAGCTCCAGATTTAGAATTATACCGAACATTTTGAACAAGTTGTAAAAAAATATATTTTCCCCCATACAAAGACACACAATCAAAGCATCAAAAGAAAAACATCAATTAATATATATTTAATTATTTGTTTTCCTCAAATTTATGTTTTAAACATCGAGCACATTCAGATCATGAAGGAGGCAAATTTAAATCATAATATTCTCATAAGCATGATGTCAAGTCAAATAATTCCCTTTAAAATATCAATTAATATAGATTTAGTTACTCGTTTGCTTCCTACTTTGGTTGAAAAGTTGTAAGTTACTATTTTCTTTGAAAATTTACCCAACTACATTAACTGCATGACATATGTCAATTCGTGTTTTTTTTCTTTCTTAAACCTTATTTCTTTTAAATCTTTTTATTGTTCACATGTCAGGTCTCATGGTATGACATGTGGCATTGGCAAAGTAGTGTCATGTGTCGGGTTTTTGGAGTTAGCTCACCCTCGCAAGATCGCGATCCTTTGTCCCTTCCATTGTAGCATGTGTGTCGCGTAGAGCATAAGAGGCATGATGACTTGATGTCATCCTCATCTTCCTTCGGCTTATCACCGGCAGTTTGCTCAAGGTTCCAAACTCAATCTTGGTAACTAAATATGAGGGTTGCACTCATTACGGGACTTAACCTAACACCTCACACGAGCTGGCGATAGTTATGTGTCATTGTCTTGTATTCAATTAGGTCTATGTCTTTTTTATTCAATTTAGTCTCATTTTTATTTCAAAATTAACCGAATGTATCTCGCTACATTGAAACCAAATCTATTATTTATATAAGTATTATATTAATATTTTTTATTAAAAATGATTTTTTAACATGTTACATTATTGTATATTATTAATCCATGTTTTTTTATAAGATTAAAACTAATGAAGTATAAATGTTCTTACAAAAATAGTAATTATTTAAAACTACTAACATTAAAATTAATTAATACTTTATACAAATAACAAATTTTAATAAAAATATCAATATAACATTTGTATAAATGATAAATTTAGTCTCAATTAGTTTTAAAGGGACAATATGATGGAAAAACTAATAATTTTAGAAATCACATATAAAACATTATGTGAGGCACAATTTCATTTGTTGTTACCTACAATAAAAATACATTTATCCATAAAATTTTCAGATTTATTTGAGAGTAACTTAATCATATCCATAACAAATGTATTATTTAATATTATCTCCGACTTGCATAGTAAAAAGAATTATGATTAATAAACTAAAAACCTTGTTTTTCTCTCTAATGTTAAAAATATAATCAAATAATAATAATAAGTCAAACCATTTCTTGTAACAAAAAATAAGAATATAGCATAAAATTATAAATGAGGAAATTAGAAAGACTTTAGGTTGAGTCACAGAGGACACTATCTTTAGAAAGAAAATAATCACACTACACAAGACAAGACAAATAAAATAATGTACGTTTTTCTATTAATATATAAAAACTCGTTAGATTGATCGAGTATAGTGAAAAATTTCTGAAACTTACGAATATCAATATTTTAAAAAATAACATAGAACAAAAATATAAGAATAAATTAAAATAAATGGATTAAATAAAATAATAATTCGTAATAAAGTTAAAATTGTTAACCTTCAAATAATATTTATCCTGACGAATAATTGGAACTTGTTGGCTAAATAATGCTTGACTTTTTTTAACATTTTTATACAAGTCTACTAAACTTATAGAAACAACTCTATTTCAAAATATAACTTATTGACACCAAAATACAAATTATATATGCGATTTTTCGTTCTTCATTATAAGTTTATGCAACTTTCTAATTATTTGGTATTTCATATAATAATGAACACAAAATGTATGTAATAAATGTTGATGACAATTTTCCCTTTCTTGTAACATTATCTGTAAATGAAAAACTAATATCATAAAAGAGGAAAAAATTATCCATGCTTATAGGTATTTATAGATAAAATCTTATAATGGATAGTTGATACATACGGATAATGGGTAGTAGATATTTTAATACCCGTTTATAAATGGGTTAGATGTGTGTATCATACTATTTGTACTCACAAATATCAATTACCCGCAAAAGATTAAAATTAAAATTAAAATTAAATTTATATTTTCATTAAGTTAAATTTAATTAAAATTAAAATTTAATTTATATTTTATTAGATTAAATATAATTAAAATTAAAATTTAATTTATATTTTTTTTGTAATTTATTTAAATTTTATTTTAAAAATTTATAAAATATTTCTTTTAAATATTTGCGGGTATTCACATGTACCCATGAGTTTTAAAAAACCTACGAGTATTTTTTAAATGGGTATCCAACAAATAAATATGTGAATTTTGTTGTTGTGGATAGATACTATCCATACCGACCCAATAAATTCTCATTCTTGATCACAAATACCGAAGGTAATATCATATCCTTATATAACTCAACTTTTTTTTTTTAAATAACTGGAAGAATGTGTCAACTATTTAATTACCTTAAAAATGTTTATGAAAATATGAATAATAAATGTTCCTACCTCATTCAATAGTTTTATAATTCTTAAAAATTAAAATGTACGATGATTTAAATATTTTTTTTCCTTTTAGCATTCTTCCACTCCAAGATGCAATTGTTTTATTAGCTGCGGCAGGAATAGGAAGTACTTATTGTAGACTCCTCCATTTACATAGCAATTTTGTTCATAAATATTTCGTGGCCAGATAATTTTAACATTTATAATCCTGTATAAATTTTAAATAGTATACACTAATATAGTGATAAACCTTGTGGTTGTCCTACTTAATGCTTAAGTAAATGTTAATGTTTTTTTTATGAAGTTGGAGTGAAACGAATGTGTACTCTTGCTAATCAAATTTATTTAAGTGGACTCAAAAAGTCACAACTTTCTGAGTAACCATTTCCTTATTCTAAAGCCTTACTTAAGGGAAAGCAAGATCCTTCTTATTTTTTGTTATAAGTAGAAGAGACGCTCCAGAGACTAATATAATTTTACTAAAAACCCACTACATAGAAAAATTTTTACCTACCCTTATGTTAAATCAAATCATTGTTTTTTCTCTTAATTATTTAATAAAGCTAGAATTCTATTTTAATTTCTTCAATAAAATTTAAGCGTAACAAGCCATTTTTAAATCACTATATTTTTTTATTTCTATAAATTAATTTCATTTAAAAAATTAAAAACTTAAAGTTTCAACGCATACATTTTACATTTAATTAATATTTCATTTTTATTATTAATTCAAATTTTCTTTATTGGCCTAAATTTCCTGTTAATATTTTTCACTTCACAATGTTTTATATTTTCCATGAATGATAAATACTTATATATTTGTTAGCAATAATAAATAATAAAAGAAAGAACCGGAACCAATATATGACCAGTTATCCATTTGTAAATTATAAATAGATTCCCTTGAATTGAATTTTAACATTTATGAAAAAGAAAGACTTATTTCTCTTTTTGCAAGTATTAAATAAGTCGAGCTTATTGAAAATATATAAATAAGTATGAAAAAAAACCTATAAAATTTCCACATGTTTGAAACAAATTTCTTTTGTGAAAGTAATAACAAAAGAAAATTATTTGCTTAGTATCATGTAAGAGTATCCTAATGTGACCACTGATTCAACCTCTTTATATTCTCTTGAAAAAACATAGGAAATCAACGAAATGAAACATGAAAATGTTGCACAATCAGCAAAAAATGAGGCAACAAAAGACAAATTTATTGTGTTTTGTAGTTGAAAATGTAGTGGTTTGATGTGGAGGAATTCACTTCTTCAGAGTTCAGACATAAACTTAATTATGTTTTTTTCCTTTTACCCTTTATTGTTGTTGGATGAAGAGAAGTTGAATGCGTAATTGACGGAACTTCCATTACTTTCTGCAATCTTTCCAAAGGAATAAATTATAGAAAAGTAAAGGAAATATGAAGGGTGGTGGAAGAGGGCATGCACTTGTACAATATTTTATTTTTATAATTTTTATAACAAATTCGCAATTAAAATTCTTTTGTCAAACCTTTTGTTGGAACAATCACCCAAAAACTTTTGTTCAATCAATTCACATTGCTTGTCGTTCTCAAGTAAGTAATGGTTACCTAAAAGAACCAACAATGACAAGTTCATTGTTAACCATAGATATATTCATTTCATAATTCAATGATCAGGATTTTGTTAAGGGATTTTATAATAATAATAATAACAATAAAAATATGGTCTCCACAGATATTATGTTTACAACATTTTTTGGTAATTATGTGTAAAATATATTTTTATTACATTTGTTTTATTGATATTTTACTTTAAAATAGAATTATAATGATAAGATCGTGTTGAGTTTGTTTAAAAAATGTGATCTTTATACATATAATGTTAATTAACTTAGCACATGAAATTAAGAAAAATTGTACTTACTTTTTGACTGGTCGTGTTAAACGATACTCACACCCTTCTAGTATATATACATGCACCTTCCTTGTTTTTAATGAAATGATACTCACAATTCTCTCTAATTTTGAAATGAACATTGACTTATGTTTTCTTAAGAGGACCAGAAATTTCTTAAATAATGATTAAATTTAGTGATAACAAATAATTAATCACTATAGTGTTTATTTAGATTCCAATTTATAAATTAAAAATATTGGTAATTAAAATAATTTGTATTATCAATAATTGGTCTTTACATTAGTAATTAAATAATTTTTATTAAAAATTGGTCACTAACATTATCTGTACCAAGGTTTTGACTACAAAAGAAATTGATTTCTATAATGGTTTTCAAATGATTAATTAGGGTGTGTTCACTTGTGAAAAAATTAATTTGAGATAGAGAAAAAGGATGAATTTAAGTGAATTAGAGGGTGAAGTTTGTGTTGTGGTTCACTTTAAGGACTTAGAGGTGAAAGTGAGTAATAATTTGTCAGTAATTTAATAGATGTAATAGATTAATAATTAAGTTTAAGAAAAACAAAATTATCAAATTATCCTTGATTTTTAAAAGTAATTTAAAATTATATTTAGATAAGTTAGATTTATTTTAAAAAATATTAAAATGAATACATTAAAATAACATATTTTAATAAAAAATTATTTATTAAAAATTTTAATAAATAATTTAAAATCAATAATTACTTTTAAAACTTTTTTTATAACTTTTGAAATTTTCATAATTAATTATTTTTGTAAACATAATTTTAAAAGTCATATTTTACATTATTATCATAATTAAACTGAAAAATAAATTGAGGGATAAATGTAATCTGCCTGATATCCCCTTAAATCATGATATAGGAGAGATGATTGGAAAATAGAGAAATCTCGTCTTCCTTCCTATCCCTCTCACTTAAATCTACTGAAATGAATCATTACATTACTTAGAGACTAATTTCTTTGGTAACCAAAACCTTGGTAACCAAGGTTAGTAGTGACTAACTTAGAAATCAATTCATAATAAAAACTATTTTAATTACTAATTTAGAGACTATATATAATTTTTTATTTATAATAGAAACTATTTTAGTTACTAATAATTTTTAATTTTTAAATTAGTATCCAAATTAGTCATTATTTATGAATTTTCTCATAGTGAAAATTAATTTCTATTCTTTATTTAAAACAACATATTGGCCGAAAATTAAATAAAAACTATGAAAATTAAAGTTAAAGTTTTTAAATAAAAATTGAGATTAAAATTATTTAGTTATAGTAAAGTTATTTTGAAATTTACTGAAGATAATATGGAATCCACGAAATATTTCACCTAGTGTTTCATCATCTTTTAAACATATCTTTTGTTATCTTTATAAGGTTACAATTTGTAACTCTCTTTTTTTTCCACACCGTATATTCCTATAAACAATGCAAATTGTGTCTCGTATTTTCTTCATAATTTTGTATCTACAATACGTGTATTCAAATTTTGACAAAACAGAGTTAATAATGTACCATGTTTTAGTCTTTGATTGAAGAAGATTGTATTCTTTGTTTGTATTATTCTTTTTAACTTAGAGATTATTTATTTATTTTATTTTACGCAAGTTATAGTATGTGGACTTAACGAACACCTTGATCATGTCCTTCCATTTAGTGTAGTCATTGCCATTGAAGAGAAACTTCTTATGTCATATAATATTTGGTAGAGAAAAAAGCCACAATAAATAAAGTTGAATTGTGTTTTTAAAAAACTTTATATACTTAAAGATTTTTTTTTTATGATAATTTGAAAGATTTTTTATTGAAAAGACAAAAAGGCGAGATCCAAAACTTTTTATACTATTTTATCTTAGCCACACCGAAATTATGTCTAGTTCTTGGCAACTTCTAATTTCCGATAGAAAAAAACAACTTTTACAAAAAAATCATTTTTTTGAAACAAATTATAACCAAAAGTTCAAGTATTTTTTACTTCACCAAGCAACTACCTCAAGTATTCTTTATACAAAAATATCTTCAAGTTTTAGACTCACTCTTGATAAATTTGAAGGGAACGGTTGTTGCAAACCACAATATTTAAGATAGACTAATATGAAATATGAGTTTGAGTTTCTTAGCTAAAAATACTTGAGAAGAGAATAACATGATATAATATCTTATTTTGACATTTTGTGAACGAATTCTTTCGTCAAAAATATTTTTCCATAAATGTTAAGAAGATAAACATATGATGCTTTGTTTAGAGGAAAGCAAAGAATGTAGATAATGTATATCTATTATTTTTTGTATTCGTTAAAATGGTAGACTAATACGTTAAAACCTGCTTATTTGTATGTTTTCAAGAGAATATACTATTTCTGATCTACCAATAATATTTTTATTAACATATTTAAAAACTATACATGAGTATACCTTTTCTCAAAAACACAAATGAGGTGTGGTGAATATTTTTACATTATAGTGTTTAAGTTTTATTTAATTTGCATGAGGGGATATAAATAATGTAATTTCTCTAAATATAACTTTCTAAAATTAATTATGAGAATCAACTAAAATAAGATTACATGGAAAGTAACTTGAATTATAGGAAAGAAAGTGAAAAAGTGAAAAGAAATATAGTTATTTTTTCGATGAATATTCTATAAAATTCATCAACAGTATCAGAACCAATGATCCATCTTAATAAATTTTCTCAAAAAGATTTATAAGTGTTATCAGTTCGTTTTGGTAACCAATTCAAACAAGTACTATATAAGTGAAAAATGAGATTTCAAACAAGTGTTTATATATAAGATCATTATTTAGTTACTCGTGATTGAATGTTTATGTAGAGAATATCAATGTGAATGATTAGTTTAAATATATAAATATATAAATATATATATATATATATATATATATATTAATTGATGAAGTTATTTTAAATTAATTCTATTGAATTATTAGATTATAATTTAATTCTTAATATTAATAATAATATTATTATTAATTATTATAATTATCTTTTTACATTTGTTAACCTTTAATTTATTGAGACTATCCATTCAAAGCAAAGAACTTCCAACTTTTGCGGCCAAGTCTTCCTTAGAGTTTCAAGTATTCTTCGCACATGATCACCCTTAATGCTTACGGTACGATATTAGTGATCAAATAAAATAAAATAAAAATATGAATGATATATATGCAACTACTCATTTTTTTCATCTCGTAATTGTCTTCCTGCATTAATTAAAATATGAATTTCTGTGTTTTCACCGAGTATTTATTTCCTAATATATGAGAAAGATAATTCCGAAATATATTTTAGCATCTTGGAATTTAGTGTATTATTTATATGTTGAAATAATAGTTTTGAAATGCATTTATTATTTTGTGAGGAAGAGTTCGAAATGTATGTTTTATATTTAGAAATAACATTTCAAAATGTATTTTTATATTTTAAAATAGCCATTCCGAAATTAAATGTATATGAATTGTATTCTATATATTCTTATCTGCATATAACTGTGTTCATTCCTAAGTAAGTATTCTAAAATATTAAAAAAATATATTAAAATGAGGGTGTGCATAGCGTAAATTTGAAATTTGCTTTTTACTCAAATTAAAAAAGATGTAGAAAGACATAAAAAACGTATTGGAAAAATCAACCCGTTTTGGGTTACCAATTTTAGTGAAATTGTTTGTAATCTACAATCTATACTGAAAAATTCAAGTTTATTCTTATACTTCTGTCTTTGAAACATTGCTCCCATTTTCTTTTCCAATGTGTAATCAAATAACATGAGAAAGGAACGTATTTTTCCTAGTGAGAAAAAAAGTAATAATAAATTGTTAATTCCAACTACAAATACTTAATTAAAAGAACATGCTGCAAAAAAATAGAAAAGGAACAGCATAAGCTTAACAGAAATACGTTTATATGAAACTTGTTACTTTGTCAGAATCATTTACCGTAGTTTTGACCTTGAAAGGACATATAACTTGAAGCATGAGTGTTCATAATCTTCAGCTTGCAAAGAATTTTTCTCTTTTTTGTTCATTTTCCCACCAATATGCAATCCAAATATAGAAAAAAGATTTTGCTGAAGAGACAATGTTGTTTTGTGATTTGTTTTTGTAGCACTATTATTGATTGTATAATAATATTATAATCTTTCTATAAAAATCTTTTAAGAATCCACGCAATGGGCGGGTTTATATCTATTGTACACTATTAACCTAATCAACCATAAAACTCTCGAGAAGCCATGCCAAGACTTGGAACATGGTTACCTCGTAAAGCTGCAATATAAAAAAATGTAACGCAGCCTTTGAAAACCATATTCTAATCAGAAGAATCTTCAGAGACATCAGAGTCTGAGCTTTCTTCTTCATTTACAATTCTGTTTGCAGTAGCATCTGAACCCTCGCTCATAACATCTGCCTCTGAATCCTCTTCATTCTCTTCAATGCCATTCTCATTGTGATTGTCATCTTCAGAAGCTTCAACATCTTCATCACTTGTTCCAACAAGATCACCCTGCCATCGGCTGGGGTTACCATTAAAACCTATTTCCCAGTTTCCTTGATCATATTCCACAGCTTGGCCATTGTCATCAGATTCCACTGCTTGGCCATTGTCATCAGATTCCACTGCTTGGACATTGTCATCAGACTCCATTGCTTGGACATTGTCATCAGATTCAGCCTCTTCAGTGCTGTTACTAATGTTAGCAGTCCCCATATGGATGGGGGTCATAGGACTTGCTTTTTCATCATCCCAATCCTCATCCAAGTTTCTTAATGATTCTCTAGCAATGTTGTTGCTACGAGAGGCACCCCTATGGTCTAGCAACAGATCTTCAACAGCCTTTTTCCCCACTCTTCTTTTCCGGACTGTTCGACGACCACGTCCTTGTGATCCCCCTCCCTGTTGTTTTACCCTTTGATTTAGATTCCCGGCAACCTTTGCACTGCGCCGACGGCCGTTATTTTGCTTGGTTTTAGATATACTTTTACTCCGTCCTTTGAGAGCACTACCTCGTCCTCGTTTGTTGTTGCTTTGCACAATTTTCACAGTACGAGATTTAACTTTCATGAATTCATCATGGCCCATGTCTACTGTTTCAGCCACTTTAATAGATTTGGAAGCATTGTGTCTTGAAGGAAGCTTCTGCAAGAGAGAAAAGTTAAGATGGTTGTTAAACATCAGATTAACACAAGAATTCCAGCAAAAACAGTCACACCTTGTCCACAAAATATAACCAAAAGGGCCTAGTATAACAGCAAACATGGCAACCAATCTGTTTGGTGAATGTCCTCCTGGACAAAATAGTTCAACTTCATTTTGTTTCAGATAAAATAAAATGGGAGCAGAACCCATAGCAAACATTTCATGGTAATGCCTACGATATTAAAAGTTCGAGTGCAAAATAACAGGGAAAATGAAATAGACTCACTATGTACTGCCTATCTTCTTTCTCCTCACGAGGTTCAGGTTTCTCATGCAGTACGTAGACAATTGATTCATCAAACTCAAAAAGCCTGAGAGACACGGCTGAAGTGGTCAGTGGAACCCATGGAAGTACAGCAACTGATTCAGGATCAGCAGAGGTTTGTGCAGCACTCTCTGACATAGTGTTCAACCCCAACTGTTCCCCTGTCGTAGAGAAGGTTGATGATAGAAAGTCCCGCTTCAATGCTCTCTCAAGTAGGGCCAATATCTGAAAAATGGATTGTTACATTTAGAAATGACTGAGTACATATGAGTTCTTAATCTCTAAAATGTTTGATAAGATATGGATGACAATTTTAATCAAAATGGCAAACCTGTAACAATTCCTCTACAGAAGATGATTTGCTCAACTTCACACTCCAATGCCTCCTAATATCTTCGATCCAATTTGATTGAAAAGCTTCAGGTGGAATAGAAACCTGTAAATCAGAATGTGTATATAATTATAATATATCCTTCAAAAAGTACCATTCTAAAATTAAATGAGAGAAATAGTCTCCAGGTAAGAATGTAAATCACCAATACCATCAACTCACCTCAATATAAGCTAGCAGGGCCTTAAGCAATCTTGTCCGTAAGGGAAGAGACGAATCCAAAATACAAATCTCTTTTGATAATTTGTCTCCGCATTGAAATGCGTGTTTAGAAAAATTAAATCCATTATTTGAGGGAAAAGTTCGGTGGCAACAACTGCAATGGGAGTCTTCAAAGAAATAAGGATTGAGACAGATATCACAGACGACAACCTGAGGTTTGCATCTTTTCTTCCCATATTTCATGGCGCATAATTTTGATGAGTTATAGCATTCTTTCCATGTCCACTTTTGAAAATCTTGATACCTTCTCAATGCAGATTTCTTGTCGCTCTCACTTTTCCCAAGCTCAATTTTGAAGGATGAGGAAGTTTCCAAACTGTCAGAGTTCAAGCCACAAAGGGTGCTACTGGGACTGTCAGATCCAGTATGGCGATCAGGACTGGAATCTGTTTCGTCAGCTTCATTTTTAACACATGTTTCGCCTCTGCTTCCAGCTTTAGAACATTGAGTATTATTACGGACATTTTCCTTAAAGGAACCCTCAACCTTTTGCAACATTAGTCGCAAATGAGATTCCCTGACCCCACGCGAATCAAGGGAATTCAGAAGCGCATCAAAGGCCTGAAAAATTAGTTTAGTAAATTATAAAAAATTAAGACAAATAATAAATCTAAATTTAAAAGCACAGAATGTTGGCATTTAAAAATTAAAAAAAACGAGTGCCACATATTACTTGACAGCATTCTATCTTTGGCTAGCCGTAACTTAAAAACATTAAAGAATGATACTTTTGAAAGAAGCAGACCAAATAAATATTGACAATAAAAGGCCAGAACTGTGTTGATTTATTTTAGCAAGAGGATTGCTCAACTCATTTATAAGGGGTGTGTAATGCACACAACATTCATACCTAGGATTAAAAATTTGGAGCATGAAGTTCTGAAAGAAATTAGAATTGAGAAAAGGATTGGTTGATCTTAGACAAAGGTTTTTGAGCCTAATTTAACATAACAATGTGAGGTAAGGGCTGTCTCTTACTTATATACTCTTTTCAAGTTCTATTTCTAGTCCATGTGAGACTTAGTCTTTTTCCAATATCATCATGCCAAACACTATTGGGCTTGGAGCATGGATAATATAATAGTTGGCTCTTTTTTAATGGAAGTAGTGTACGAGGAAAAGGAAAGTGTTCGGTGGTAACCAAGTTGAAGGGAGATAGACTTGTAATCATAAATAAGGAAACAAATAGGGAAATATGATGAAATGTGAAGACCACTCCAAAGAGATCATTTAGGATACTCAAAATTCTAAAATATTGTGATAATAATAAGATATTATAAATTACTTTCTAAATAGCCTAACAAATTTTAAGGTTATCCTTCTTAATGTCATTTTCCAAAAGGACAACAGATATTGATGGATAACACAACTGAAATATGAGGAAATGAATTTAATGCGGTCTTCAAGAAACTGGACGAACCAACTGGTCTGACTGGTTCAATCATAGAACAGACCATTGGGTAGTTCAGCCAGGCCACAACAAAACAACAAATACAAAAGCCAGCTCCACAAATAAGCCAATAACCCACACAAACTGGTCTGTTTGCTTATAAATGGTTCTTTGTTTAATTGTTGTTAGAAAAATGCTCAAATTTGGTAATATGCTAGACTCAAACTGCTGGATGTAACTCCCCAAGGTTTATGAGCAAACCATTTTTACCACCTAATCCAGTAGAATACCTCTTGGTAATATTTACTTTACGTTGATATAAACAATATACCTTCAGTTTGTAATACAAACAGACACTGACACAAGTTCAACCATGGGTTAATCATTAACCATAAACCAATGCTTTCACTGGTTCAATGCTCAGGCAATTTTATGGGTATGATGTCTATTGAAGTCAGAGTTGATAAGAGAAAGAGGGATTGCCATATAAGGAAAAGAAGAAGGAAAAGGTAACTAGACCACACGCAGTTTACCTCTTCAGTATCAATCAGCCTCCAATTGCCATCAAGAAATTCAACAAAGATCCTGCCAGAGCCAGGATCATTGGAAGAAGCAGATGCAACAAATTGCCAATAACGGTTACGTCTTCGATCTTGCCCAAGGGGTAAGGATCTGTAGGCACACATCTCCTCTGCTATGTGGAAAATATAAGATTTCAGCTGAGACCGTGACCTTTTTGAATACTGAGCAAATGTCTGAATCTGAGGGTTATCAGGGCCACCAGTGCAGAGATCTTGAACGGAAGAGTGTTTTTCGACAGACAGGCTCTGTACACCTGGAGCTGCTTTTTGATTTTCTGCAGTGCTGGGAGAGGGCACATTATTACTATTGTTGCCAATATTAATGCCAAGCAACGAAGGGCTTTGGTTTCCCTCCATGGCGGGACAAGAATATTGTACTTCAACTTTATTCCCATTGAGAGACGGAAAATCAGATTTACTGAAAATATCATCTTTTAATCGAAATTTATCCAGTTGTGCTTCTGCCCACATTTGTTTCTTCAGAGCATTTGCTGCTTCCAAACGATCCTGAACAACTACTCATGTCAATTTGATAAACAACACAAGAAAAAGTTAAGAACAAAATACATTATATGGAATAAAGTTTACCTCAAGAACAACACGGATTGAATTTCCTTCATTTGCCACACCAACCAACACAACAAGAGCATTTAGACGCTCCTCTACACTGAGGTCAGAATACTCTCCTTCTGCAAGCCCTTGAACCCATGACTCTCCGGGCTTGCTTTCATCAATTTCCATATTATCTTCACCAAGATTTCCAACGTTCAAATCTTCACAAGCACCAGGTTTCCCGGTTACAGCAATTGGAGTATCAACCTTCTTGGAAGAACTCTCAGGAAAACGAGGCAGATCCTTATCAAACTCACCCTGAAGTCCAACATCATGGCCCAAATTTTCTTTTCCATTTGATGAGAAATCATCACACGGTTCAGATGTTTTGTTTGCACTTGAAGAATTAACCAAATCATCAACTTCAGGGTCCTCATCAATTTCGTCACTCTCTGACTCTTCTCTTTCAACATCATCTGTATCCTCCTCAGCTAGAAACCCATTTTCAAATATCTGAATTTTCTTTCTTGCTTCTGAAAGAATGGACTCGGCATCAGCAGGGTTCTTTCTAAATGCCTGACGTACACAATATGTTGATGGAGCTATTCTTTCAAAAAGCTTGGTATCTCTTGTTAAAGCAACAGAAATTGATGCCTCAGGTGTCTTGCTGGTCGTCAGATCTCGAAGACCAGATTTCTGACAGGTAAAAAAGAGACATAAGAAGTCAAGAACAAACCAGACAGTACAAAAGATCACTTAACATGAATATGCAAGTATACACGCACCTGAATTTTTTCTGCAAGCTCTAGTACTGTCAATCCCTTGTCACCCTCAAGGGATAGAACATGAAATGCTGCAAATTTAACTGTACCAGGAGTTAATCGATGTCTAGATCTTCGAGGGGCTAACAGACCTCTCTCCTGCATTTTTGCGACTGCATTTTCAGCCGCTGAACCGTTACGAAGTTTAGAAATGATATCTTCACAACTTCTTCCCTGTATTTTAGATATAGATTTCAATCACTCATTGGAACAATAACATTAAATCCCCAAAAGGAAAGCCTTTAATTGCTTACTAAAACGCATGCAAACCAAAATTGTCAGCAAAAAATGTAATGATAACAAAAGTTTCCCAGCGGTTCAGGATAAACAAAAATAGCTAAACAATAAATCAGCCAACTGAAAATTTATCTTATACTGCCTTTAATCAATGCGGAGGTATTCACATAATGAAAGAATCTTCAAAACGGCATCTAAAAATGATAAAGTAAAACTAAGAAAACTGAACCTCGTCTTTATTATTTGCATATGAACAGGTAGCACTTCTTTTCTTTAACTGTGGTCCATATCCTGCAGATAAAGCTAGCTGTCGGAAAATTTCTGGCCATGTCAATAGATTCAAGTGCTTATGCCAATTCCTTATGTCAAAGCCCCATGCATATGCCTAACATGACAAAGGGAAATATTACATGAATGGAGTCTGCTAAATAAAACCATTTATCAGAACAAAAAAGAGAAAATTTCTAAAATCCTTGAACTTACGCCTTCCACAATCTCTGGATGACCACCTCCAGAGTTAGCAGCACCATTTTGGTTCGATCCTAATCCTGTAGAAGGTGTCCTTGCAACATCTTCAATGTCTTTTATTACCACCTTAAGAAGAGCAACATGTATCTCACCCAATAATCTTGAATCCTGAGAAAAAATCATTTCAACACCCAGAATGAGTAAAGGGTGAACAAAACTAGTTAAACTAATAGCATGAAATCACTAGCAAAGTCCAGACTGACTCACATAGTCATGAAATGCTTGAACAAACTCATCTAGAGTAAAAGACCATAACTCCAGAACATCAGCAAAAGTAATCAAAAATCTCCAAACCTGAAATAGAACAGTACAGCTTTCAAACCTTCAATTTAGAAGTATTAAGTAAGATAGGAAAGCAGCACAACTCTGACTCAGCAAACAACACAACATACTAAAAAGATTACAAAAGAATAACTACAAGAACTATATATTGCAGAAAGATAAATGGCTGAAGCACAATTTCTTAATGCAAACATCAAAACTAGATAATAGAGCAAACTAGGAAAAGACCAAAGGAAATATACAGGTTTACCTGATCTTAGTCAAACATACATGCAACATTAACCCAAAAAAACTGAAGTCCTTAACTATCTTATACAAGCAGATATAACAACATTAATCTGTTATTTGAAATAATAAAAGAACTGTAATTATAGATCACTGTCAGGACCAGAGCAGAATTGGGAATGCAATGAATGGTAAATTAAGGATTTTGTATACTATGCGTGTGAAAAAAGGAAAAGGAGATTATAAGAACATACCATGAGAAGATTGCCAACATTCTTCTCTGAGTTGATCCAGGGTTTGATTGCAAATGGCTTTCTTAGCTTGACACTCTTTGGTGGGAAAACACACAATGAATCTATAATGTAAGAATAATTTTTCAGTACTACACGTAGAAATGCATTCCCTTTTTAGTTTTCGAATAAATACTGAGTCCCCCGAAAAGACCGATTATATAAAAATTAAAGACAGCAAAATAAAAATAAATTCCTCACCCCTAAATGACTCAATATGTTGCAGAGTATCAAAATCAAGATGAATAATAGAGGAAAACCCCTTGCTTGTGGCAGCCAACTCCATCATTTCCAGCTGTTCATCCTCAATAAGTTCCATAGATTCCTTAGCTATTCTACGGGCAGTTGCCTTCTCAAGGGCAGCTTTCCTTCTCTCTGCTTCTTTCTCTTTGCGAAGCTCTTCTCTTATCTTCATTTTTTCTGCCTTTTATGGTAAAATATGTGAAAATAAATCAAGTATTCTCAGATGTCTAAACATAAAAGCTATCATCACAAGGCTTGCACACTCACTTTTAAATTTTCTTTCAGCAAAAATTTTTCCCTTCGCTCAATTTCGCGTTTTTGCTCCCGTTTTGCTCTTTCCTCTTCTCGTTGTCTCTCACGCATTAACCTCTCTTCTTCCTTCTTTCTTTCACGATCTTGTTTCTCTATTTCTTTTCTCATCCTCTCTTCATTCTAAATATGAGGGGAGGAAAAAGAGATTAATTCAAAGAATGTGAGTGCAATTCATTTCAACTGTTATAACAGTTATGATAGCAGGAAAAAGTGAGTTCATTCCAATGAAACCTTTCGTCTAAGGTTATCTTGCTTCTCAATCTCTTTCCGGATTTTCATCTCATGTGCTTCTACATCACGAACATCATCACCCTACATCAATATAATTAAAATTATTAAACCACACTTTACAAAGAATCAACTAAAATTTAAAAGAGATCACGTAGAAAAATTACAACACTAACAAATAGCTCACAAATACCTTTCGTTTCTTCTCAATCCGTGTTGCATTGTTGTTATGCAAAACTTGACCACTAGGTTGAGCATGGTGATTTTCTGGCACAACAGATTGGTGATCAGCAAAGTGAGAGCTCGTTCCAACATTAAGTATGGATGGGTCCAATTCCCTAATTGGGGCGGTATTATCATCCCGCGTAGGAGACTGATACGGAATCAATTGCTTATCTTGTTGAGACAAAAGACGAGCACGAAATTGACCTTGACTAGGACGAATTCTAGGTACAGTTTCATTTCCAAGAGCCAAATGAGGATTTCTGGCAGGACCTTCCATTGCATCATGTAAATGAGATTTGCTAAACGGTCCAGGAGTATCAGACCTAGGGCCAGACTGGCTCGGTAGAGATCGATAGTCACGGAATGTCCTTGCCATACCCTAGAATGGAGCTCAACTTAATCAAGCTCAAATAACGAAACTAACTTACAGTAAAAATAAGCATCAACGTGAAGACAAATAATTTAAACAAATATAACAGCATGTTCTTCAGTTCCTCAAACTGTTAAGAAAAACAAACAGATCGTTTGCACAAAGAGGGCATTTAAAATGATAATCTGTGTGCCAAGGCAAGCCAAAAGGCACTTAATTAAACATCATAAAGATATACTTAACCAAGCAAAAACTAAAAACTACTGATAGAAAAGAAGTAAACACTAAAATCTAGACATGATATTAACAACTCAACAAATAAAAGCTTAGGCAACCTCCAACCTTACCACCAATGTCCTTTCCAAATTCCAATTTGTGACCAATGAGCAGTACAGGAAAAGTTTCATTTCATTTACCAAGCTTGCACTGTTATAGCAGAAAGAAAACCAACCTTATTGGCTCTACTATCATGTCTTTCATATATTTTACTGTCATAGGCAAAATTAGGTAGCTTCTGCTGTTCTGTTGCTGCTGCTCCAAAAGAGAAATATACAAGACATGTCAGTAGCCAAACAAAGGTCATACACCTATAACAAACATTTACCTATATTTCTAGCTATTTGTTTAAATTAAAAAAGTAGAAGCCCTAGAGACGGAGAACAAAGCCGTATATGATAAGTAATCCAAACGAAATATAAAGCACATCTGTGACAATTTTTCACGATGCCAAGGTAGAGAAGAAATGCAAGGAAGATAAAGCAATCTAAGTTAAAACAGGACCTAAATAACAGAATGTACAATGTAAAAGAAACAACAGCATTCAGTTAATTCAGCAAGTTAAGATAGAATCACAAGTTTCTATGATTTTTTATATACCTAAAGGTGCTCCAAAGGCATCTGGAGGCAATGGATCAAACTCTACTCCTAGAATTGGTCCATCTTCCCTCAACGGCTCTCCTAACTGCGCCTCAACACAAGCAATTGCTCTATTCTCCATCATAGCCCGTGGGGACTCGTAATAACCAGGCACACCCCGAGGAACAATGTTCAGGGGCTCCACTCGGGAATAAGGGCTGGAACCTGAACCGGACCCGGATCCATACTCATTACCAAGCTCCGAGGGACCCAGCATGGGGTCATCTGTAGGTGATTCCGGCAAAGGCTCTGCCACCATCTTCCGTGGCAGTTTCTTGGACGTCAAGTCCTTCTTGTCCTTCAACCTCCTATGGCAGAACCACATCTGTAGCTGCCGATCCGACAAACCTAATTTCTCAGAAAGTTCTCCCCTCATCGTCTCCGACGGATAATTATCCACTGATAAACCAAAAAAAAAAAAAACACAAAATTATTTCCCAGGACCTAACCATAAAAAAACACCAAACTCCCCAATTAAAAAATTACTGCAACAAACAGAAGATAACAAAAACTCAAGAAAATTGAAAATTGAAAATTGCTAAATTCAAGAAAGAAGAGGAGGGCAAGGAACGAACCAGCATAAGCCTTCTCGAGGGTTTCAAGTTGAAAAGGGGTTTTCATCTGGCGCTTGGGCTTGCTCTGCCCCTCATTAGAATTCACAATCTTGTTGTTGTTATTCTCATTGCTATCATCGTCTGTGCCACCCCTTCTCCGATTATCCTCTCCCTCGGAACAAGCCTCTCCCTCCATCGACGAAAACCGATCAAAGATCGAGACTTTCCTATCCCCGGTTCACAAAACCCCAGAAATTGCAGAACCCCTAAAGTACAAGAAGCAGGAACAAAAATTAGGGTTCACCAGGAGAAGGAACTTCTGTTCTTCCTCCAATTCTTTATGCCTTTCTCTCTCTTGCGATCAAATCCCAATTTCGTAATGACGAGGAATGGAAGAGCACAAGGGACGAAAACAATAACATCGATAAATAAAGGGTAAAATATAACAGCTGTGTGCAATGTGAGGATTGAAAAGATAGAACAAGGAAGAAGAATAAAAGAAGTAAGATAAAAAACAATAGTAAGATAAGAATATTAATAATCGAAAATCAAAAATAATAAACGAACAACAACAACAACAGTTGCTCTTGACTGCTACTCCTACTATAATTCCACCATCACCACCTCCACCTTTCATAATAATTCCCTTTTTAATTTTTTTTCTTCTTCGAATAATAATCTGATTTCTTTTTTTTTTATTTTTGTTCTCTTTTTTTTTTTATGAACGAACGGTGTCAGAGTGAGTGTGTGTTTTGTTGTTCCTGTCAAACAGGACTTTAACGAACAATAACACGCCAAAGATAAGAAAATATGCCTTTCTTTATCTTTTGTTAAGATTTCTCAATATTACTTATTTCTTATCTTTTGAATTTTTCTTTTGTTTGATTAGATTAGATTTCTACCTAAAATTTTATGCGCTTTTTGTTTTGATTTTGCTAAAACTAAAACTAACTAAGATGAATAAACATGAAATGTTTTCCTGAGTTTTGCATGTGTGTATTGTTCCTGTCTCCCCGGTGTGTTAATTTTATGAACATTTTTCGGAGGTTCTGGTCTGGGATTTTCTATTTTATTTTAATTTTTTTATTATTACTATTTTGTTGCTAAAATGTAAATTGTGGTGTGTGTGTGTGGTTTTTGGTTTAGAAGAAGGAAAGAGAGAGGAAAAGAAATGAATTGGTTGTTACTCAACTTGGGATTGATTGGTTCTTTAAACTTGTTTTTTCGTTTTCAGCTGAGTCTCGGTTTCCTTGATTTTCAGTGATTTGGGATCTCTTGATGTTTCACGTTTATGCTTTTTGTGGGGTCCCTTTCTTTCCTCGGATAACGATGTATTAATTGGGCTTCTCTTTGGACCTCCTCTAAAGCCTTTTTCTTCATAATTTCTATATGTACCCCAAACTTTTAAAATTACCTTAATATACCTATTTTAGAAATCTTTTGGAACAAAATTTTCATCACAAAATTTCTAAAACATAATTTCTAGAATAAGATTTTCAAAGTAGAATTTTTGAAATAATCTTTCCAAACGCATAAAATCCATTCTTGAATGAGCTTTCAAGAATAGAATTTTCAGAACAAGATTTTCATAACAGATATGATACCTTGAAGAACTAGTTTTTCAAAACAAGCTTTCCAAAACATGTGAACTACGTTCTGCAATGAGTTTTTTTTCCATCTCTCTTCTTCTTCCTCTTCAACAACGATGGCGTAACATAGGCAATAATGACAATGCGGTACAGTAGTACAGTTAGAAATGATATTTTAATTTTTTACATTACTATAGGGTGTAGTTAGGAAAGTAGGGATGCAGGAAGAAAAATCTTAGTTAAATGAGATTTGTCTCTCTTCATTATGATTTCTATTTGCATCACCTCAAATTTTGATGATGATTACTTTGTCGTTTTCTCTTTAATAATAACTACGATACTATAATGTTGTTACTTACAGTTGGGTGACGGATTTGGTTTTTGACTATTAGAAAAAAATGTTGTTAGAGTTCAAAATGTTCGAACAAGTTATGCAAATATAGGTCATGTATTTTTGCACTCCCGTTTTTTCTTCCTGCACCCCTTAACTTTTAAAATCTTGTTTTTCCCTGAAAAGTTATTAAAATAAAGAAGAATTAAAATGGTATTCTTCTTCCTTCCAGCCATGTCTTCGGAGTGATCAATTCGAAAATTTGAAGCAGAACAATTCGATAAGTCCTTGTGAATTTTGTATTATGTAATCTAAAAATTTGGTATTGCAATCTGAATTGTCCAATAGGATACTCGATTTTGATTACCAGATTGGTCAATCCAAAATACAGTACCGTATCTGAAAATGCATTATGTTACGTAATCCTGAAATCACAAATTCTTACTAGATTGTCCAATCCAAAATGGACTATAAGATTCGATAATGCATTACCAGATTAGCCATTTCGAGAGTAAAGCCACAACCTCAATGTCATTCAGACTGTGCATAACGGTGGTGGTATATGTTTTAATCACTATAATCTCCGTCAACTAGCTACTCCTTCTTTACATGCAACCATCGCCATGAACTCTTCACTACCGCAAAAATCTTCGATGTTTTTTTAGGAAGAAGAAAGAGAATAAGGTTGAGGCGACAACAGATCTATGGGTCCTCCACCCTAAGACTCTTTTGGATTCTATTATTGGTCCTCTTATGTTTTCGGCTAGGCAGGGGGCAAGGATGGTCGCGACTTCTTCGTCGACCTCAAATGTCTCCTATGACAACTTGAAAGAGGCAATGGATGAGGCGTTGATGCATGCCTAATGCTCGTGGAAGTAAACTATGAGAGAGAGGTTGGTAGGCATGATGGCATTGGATGTTGGATGGTGAGTCGATTTGCATGAAGGCAAATGATGGTATCGTGGAAGTTGGGGAGACCAAAATGTAATGCACATGAGTGGTCTTTTTCGCTAATAGTATTTAAATAGTTAACGTTTGTGAATAGTGCATGACATTTGTCAGCTCCTTTTTTATTTTTTTAATAACTTTTAATTTTAAAAAAATTGTCCATGTGACAAGCAAACATTGTGCCACATGTCGATGTCACCACGTGTTAGTTTGTGGTTGTGTTATTTTGTTTTGTTCATTTTAATGCTTATATTCGTTATTTTTCTTCAATTTAATCCATGTATTTGTTATTTTTGTTCAATTTAGTCCTAATTTTGGTTAAAATGAAACAATTTTGTCAATTTCAAATTAAAACCAAATTTAACCTTTTATAAATATTATACTAATATTTTTTCTAAAATTGGCATTTTTATTAATTAATTTTGAAAGTTAATTATAAATTATTAGATTTAGTTATAAATTGAATGTAATTGTTAAATTCAATTGTTAAAAAGAATACAATTATTTAAAATATTATTGTAATATAATTATTAAATATTTTCTTTTAAGAATTCAGAATATAATTATATTATGAAGTACTAATATATTTTTACAATTGACATTTAAAAATATTTCAAATATTAGAAATATTTAAGAAAAGTATACTAATGTATAAAACATTTTATATTTTAATATCTAAAACACAACAAAAATATTAAATGTTTTATATTTAAATGTTAATTTCAGAAATGTCAGTATATTTTTCTAAAATATTTAATAATTATATTCTAATAATATTTTAAATAATGATATTCTATTTAGGGGTGGTAATATAGGCTTGGCCCGCAAACTCGCCAAAAAATGCAGGGCCTACGGGCCAAGCCAGGACATTGAGCCCGCTTGATCACATAAGCCCGACTCATATAAGCCTACAGCCCGTTGGCCCGCATGAACATGTACTTATGTATATTAGTTACTTTCTTTCTGAACTTGTACATGAACATTTCAAATTCTTGTATGACTAGAAACGATAAGTATAATGTATTTTTGAATGTGCTAAAATTTGAATAATACATTGTGTTTGTCAAAGTAGGAATATGAATATATGAAAATGATGAATTATCAATTTATCATCCAACTTCTCAAAGTCTTTGCTTAATTTTGTGAACTTGTTAAAGTTTCCCAACTTGTTGAATATTGAAAGTTTTATCATATTTTTTTTTTAAAAAAAGGCAGGCTGGCCTGCGGGCCCGTACTTATTTGGGGCAAGCCAAGTGCGGGCCAGGCCTAAACAGGTCGGGTTGACCCCATTGCCACCCCTAATTCTATTTGTCAATTGAATCTAACAATTATATTAAATTTAATAATATATAATTGAATTTCAAAACTAATTAACAAAAATGTCAATTTTGATAAAATTATTAATATAATATTTATAAAAAAATAAATTTGGTCTTTATTTGGAAGGAACAAAATTGTTACATTTTAACCAAAATTGGTATTAAATTGAACAAAACTAACAAATATATGGACTAAATTAAAATAAAAAATAACGAATACAATAACTAAATTGGACAAAAAAAAAATAATACAACATTGACATTGACACATGGTGACTTGGCATGTGGACAATTTAAAAAAATTGAAAGAATAAAAATAAATAAATAAAAGAATTAAAAAAAACAGGAGCTAACATGTGGCATGTAATGGTCACTAACTTTAATTATTTAAATGACCAAATTGACAAAAATTATAACTTAATTGAACACAAAACAGAAATCAAAATCAAAATGAACAAAGATAACGAAAAAAGTATTTAAATATTTTTCTTTAATAAATTCGTTCACAAGGTACTTATCAAAGGTGATTCGTAACTTTTGTCTTGCATAATTTGAAAAGTCAATTGAACCATTTTGAATAGGATAATTTGTTAGACATTTTGTGGTCTCCTAATCTAGAAATGAATTTTTGATTTCTAAAATAAGTTATTCTAAATATATTTTAACAGTTATAGGTCGACTAATTTGGAAGCGTGTTGTACGTGTTATGGATTATATAATGTGGAAGTTTTTTTTACACTTGTAGATTATTTGTTATGGAATGTAATTGTTTTCTTTTAAATGTAATAAAATTGTGTGGTAAAATTGCAATGAATGATCATTTTTGGAGTAAATTATGAGACGAAGTTGACATATTGACTAGTGTGTAAGAAGTTGATGACATTATAAAATTTGGTTCAACAACATAAAAATTAGTTGATAAGGATTACATTAAATGTTAGGTAAATATTTTGTTATATTTACTCAAAATGCAACAAATGACTTATATTTTGGAGTAAATATAGTTATACATTTAGGAAATACATTAAATATGTATTTTGTTTGAAGGTTAATTTGTTCGCCAAAAATACTTTTAATTATGCATTTAGTGGAAGCTACTCACTACAAATATTAGTTGATAGTATTTAGAATAAAACAAAAAGGCCAAGGCTTTGACAAGATAGCAACTATTTAGTTCTTTTTAGTTTTGCTTTTTCCTCGTATGAACCTATACAACAAATTGACTAGACACCACTTTTTCGGTGGCGGTGACCTTTGACACATAATGCTTTCTTGGCTTAAAACGATTTTGTAGTAGCTTAAAAGTGACTTCTTTTATGAGGTCCACTACTTTTTCCAACATTTATAAGCAGTGGTAACATACTGATTCAGCTTATCTCTCAAGTGCAATGTCAATTTGTTGAGGATGTCGGTTCCCTTCATTACTTTCTGGTCTCTTATCGTCTTAGTCTAAATATATTCGTGATTTCCTTTAGTAAGCTCAAATGGTTAGCTCCAAACAACCCCTCTGGTAATTGTTGGTCTTTAGCTATCTACCTACTCATGCATTCTTTCAACCACAATCAAGATAATCTTACACTAATTGCCATTCATTTTGTTAGTTAATTCTCTTATTGTAACATCTGTTTATATAAAGTTTGGTCACCATTTTATTCCATCAATGCAATCAGAATGATAATTCCCTCAAATTCATTCTCTAAATCAAATTATTTGACATGACCTCCCGCTCAAGCCTAGAGTTTTTATCATGACCATTGACCCAACTGTATTTGATTGCTTACTGTTTTTCAGCTTTCAAAATAGTTTCAATAGCTCTTTATGGGAATCAAGGGTACATCATTTTTCAGTCGAGACGACGAGACTGCAAATCAGCAGCAAGACATTGTTTTCTGAATGAAGAGAGAAAAAGAAAAAAGAAAATATTTAACAAAAAGGAAGAAGGAAAAATAAAAGCGCGCTATCACAAGGATAGTACAATACTGAACCGGTCACTCAATTATTTTGAAGGAAATTTGGCGTGATTTACAGTGCAAGACCTCCTCCAGGTTGACCACTTCTTATGCTGCTTTCGCTTGCTGACAAGAAACCAAGAGAAATAGTGTCAATTACATTTTAACACTTTCAAAGACATTCTTTGTTCTCAGTTGAAATTATTAGGAAATCGCAAAAATTGTATAGGTTTTGCTGTATTGAACAAACTTCTACTCATGGTTTTGTAGTTTCTAATAAAGTGTAATCAATGAGTGAGTGAAAAGGAAGAATGTAATATGGACTCACTAAGAATTTTCAAATTGATAATGAAATTACGGGTCTACCCACATTCTCATCCCTAAAGTGAACCTAACTTGAAGACTTATAAGGCGTCTATGAAGAAAGTGGTTAACCTTGCATATGAAGAATAACTTTCCAAGTTTCAACCAATTTAATGAGGTACAAAAAAATTGAAAAGGGACTCACTCGTTTCTCTTCCTCAATCCTGGCTTTGATGAGAGAGTAGAGAGCCACTCCAGCAATTGCAATGGCTGTTCCTATACCAGTTTGGGTGCTAATCTTGTTACCTGTGTACAGCAATTAGCCATACAGAAATGTTTAGACTCCCAGGAAGCTGAGTTTTTCTTCAATAGCAAGGAACAAACAAAAACTCGTGAAGGTTAAACTTTAACAAGGAAGATAACGATATTTACCGAAGACTATAATTGAGAATCCAATCACAAATACACGTTTCAGTACGTTCCCAACTGCATGAGTGAGAGGAGCCACTCTCTCCAGAGTGTTGGTAGCCACCTGATGACCAAAAATGTAGATAAGATAGTTGAGTATTGAAATAACTATTCTACAGATTATTCCTCCATCGCCTTTTACATCTCTTCTAAGATCATTAGGCATAAATAAATAAATGTAATAATTCAAGATATTGTGTTTCACCAAAAGAATTTACTAGCAGAATAAGCCAAAATGAATTAATTGAAGCAACATTTTAGTACAGAAAATGCTCATAAGGCTCTATGGAGTTTAAAATAAAAATTATTAAATGAAAAATCGTTCTGTTAAAAAATCCTAGTATTCAATGTAACGTTTTTCATAGTTTTTTCGTTAATATCTCAATTTCAAGGTAATGTTTCATCCAAAATTTAGACTAATGCATCGAAAAAGAAGGATTTACCTGGTTGTAGAGATGGTAAAACATCCCAACCCAGAAGAGATCTGAGACGAACTTGACCAAACCTACTTTAGCAATAGCATCATTGAAGCCGTGCTTCAACAGTGCAGGGCCTTCCACCTGAGATATCAAATAATGATTAATCTGGATACGATGCAAAATAGAAAACATGCAACGTATTACATAAATACTACAATAAAAATTGAGTTCTCAAGTGAATTAAAACAGGTTTCACTCACAATTACTGCAGGCGGTATGCAGACAATTAGAGCAATGATGGAAATGTAGGCATAGACATTGGTACTATCCATATCAGTCTGCACAAGAGTTATTTAACAATAATATGAAAGAACAATAGTTAGTAAAATAGGAGCACATGTAACTGATATAAGTAATTTGGACGTGTATATCTACTTAGTAAACAAATAATTAACATGGATAGCATAGGAGATAACCATGGCTTTCTTTGAATAGATGCTCCGATAGGTGAAGGAAATGTTTGAAATCATAGCACTTATGAAGCCAACCCAGTTGAAAGAGAGCTCGGTCAAAGATGCCATGGACACACCTGCACAGTACATGACATAAAAAATTATGTTAAACAGTTCTCCGTTCACTAAATATTTATCTGCATATGTTCAAATAATACTTGTATTTTTGCATCATCTGTTCATAATCTTTTAGGTTTAAAATCTAAGTTTAGAGTTAACAAAGAAAATAATAGTCCATGTGTGACTGAGGTTAATTTTCAGAGAATAACTTCAAAGCTCTCTTAAGAAGTTAAAAAAGAAAACCATTCCCTAAAATAACTGAATGTTTACCTTTTGACAGTTCAGAAAATGTCCATGCATTAACGAAAGAAGAGTGCTACTCATTTCAACATAATCTCATATTTAAAATGGATAATGAGATAAGATCCACATATTTAACAGGAACCCTATGGATTATATCCTATTGGAAAGAGTGTGTATTAGAGAGACGAAGGGTAGAAAATTTGTTGTGAAAATTTTTCCTATTGAAATAGCTGGTTAGTGGAAACTGTGAATCTTATCTCAGTTTAAGGATGAAAAGAGGTTTTACCAATAACAACGGGAGCCAGAGACAGCCACAAAGTGATGGGAATGGATTGGCCAAGGATGAACTGTGAAGCAGCAGCATTGAAGAATGGTTCAAGAGCTGAAACAAAAGTTTATCAATGTTGTTATTAGAAAGTAGACACAGTTAAACAATTTCAAGCACCTCTTGTTTGATGTATAAGATAAACTTTTATCACCTTTAATGGTATGAGTGAAAGAAACAGCAACTGCAGCAAATGAGACATTGCTGGTGACGTGGCCTAATGCATGGCACACAGCCACCGGAATGAGCAACTTCAGCAGGTTGGAGTCTATAGGCTACAGAAACAACAGCCTTATCAGTATTCAGTACAGTACTATTTATATACAGCAATAGTATTCTATGTAAAATATTCATCATGAAACTAAAATTAATGTCACAAGATGTAATTAGAATCAATGAACATTTTGTAATACGTTGATAAATAGACTAACAGGGTCAATCCAGAAAATAACGTGGAATAGCACTTAGGAGTTAGATTTTTTTTTTTGTTTATGTATTCTGGGCGGCGCGATATTGAACTTGACTTACAGCACGCTTAGGAAGGCCCACGGTCCAGCTCAACAAACAGTACACCACACCCACGAATAAATGGATGACGGATACGAAGCTGCATAAAAGCATAGCTAATCAAAATAAAAATGCTGATGGTGGACAAAAGAAAAGATGAAATTAAAAACTGATGTGGAACAAAAGAAAATCTGGAAGAATTTCTATTTATAATAACCTTTGACTTTTTTCTGTTTATGATACACTGATACATAATAAATGCAGGATAAAAGTTTAATCATAAAATTCAAAACGTGGCTCACGTTTAAATTAGTAAATTATTAATGAAGGGTATAACTTAAACAGACAGATTAAAGATTTATTTCCTTGTCAAAAGTTAACATACAAGATTATTGAGATTTAATAATTTTTTTTAAAAATCATACAAACAAATCTGATTAATAGAGTATATAAACTCATTACTGAATTGGACAAATTCAAAAGCAAAACCAAGTCCATGAGAGTGAGTTATCGTCAATTTATTCTTTAAAAAATGAAAAAAAAAATTATTTAGTGTCTGACTATATAAAACATATACAAATTGGTCACTAAATACTATATCTTTATAACAAAATATTACTAATTTAATGTTAAACCAGTCCTTAAAATTACAATTTAATGACAAAATATTCCACAAAACTATTTAACTATTGCATTTTTGGGGCATTCAAAAAGTAAATAAGAATTGTTTTTTCCATAATTTAAGAAGAAAATTGACAAGGTCTCCATATTGGTTATTTGCTCAATTAAAATATATTAACTCTTAGTCTAATACAATGTTTTGCTCTATTCTTGATATAGATTTAAAATCAGAGAGAATCTGTATACATCATTCAGCGCAGTCCGTTCTAACTCATTTCGTAGACACTAACAGAGTGTCATTTTATTACAAAATATAATAATCAAGAAATACGAAATCAATTATCACGATATTCCTTAAGTTGACCTTAACTCAACAATAATCGACTTTAACAAAGGCAAGACAATGTTTGCGCATATTATTTCACTGATCAACGAGCCGACACCAGACAAAGTGCAAGACAGAGAGTTTCTGAACACTTACTACGGGTAGGGGAAATAGTTGTAGATCTTCTTGTTGAGGATGTTGAAAATCACGTTCAAGAAGTACCTAAATCAGGAAAACGAAGGCGACGTAAGCGGAAGCCACTCAAGATTCAAAGATTGATGGCATGTAACAAGAACAGAGTCACGTGACGTACCACGTGAAGAAGAAAAACCCGGTGACAAGAGCGGGGTACTTGCCAAAGAATCCCGCGGGAGCAACCTTTTCCCTGTAATGAAAAAAATTGAACGGCATTAGTTAGGAGAGTGACGTGGCCGAGTTGGCCGGGTCAGAACGGATGAAACGGACCTCACCCGGCGGAATCACCACCCTCGGCGGGCGAGGAGGCGGCGGCAAGGCAAGGCCGGAGGAGGACGGTCTCCTTTTTCAGAGCCGGCGAGCAGAGCTCCGGACGCAGCTGCCTCCCCCAAATCAGATTCCCGCCGTCGGCGAGGGACCCCACGGTCTTCACTGTGACGAAGGAGGCACCGCCAACGGCCTCCCGCGGGGGCTTGCGGAGGTGAGCGAGGGAGGAGAAGACTCCGGCGCGTGACAGCACTCGCGACTCCATCTGAACCAGAACGAGGAAGAGGGAATGGCGAGAAAGAAAGAAGAAGAGAGTGAGTGTGTGTATGCGATATTGTTGTGGTGAGAGTACCTGTGGCTCTCGTTAACCGTCTGGTTTTGTTAATGAAGGGCTATGATCAGGTGCTTCGCGGCGTGAATGCATGCGATGCGCTTGATTGTGTGATGAGCGCTAGTGCGTGGAGTGATGGAAAGGAGGGTGGGAGATGGTGAGGAGGCAGGGTGGTTAGGTGGGGTGAAGGATAGGGGAGTGGATAAGTGGGACCCTCTTATCTGTTAGGAAGAGATTTTTGTATAGGGTGTAAGGGATGATTGGTGGTGAAAGAGGGAGAGTGTGTGTGATTGTTTTTCTTGATATCAAGGTCAGGCCTTATCACATTCTCTTTCTTCTTCGCCTTGTGTAAAGCTGTGACGGAGGTTATTCAATTGCCATTGGTTGTTACTGTAATTCACGTCACGGAATCCCTCATTCTCTCTCCAAAACTTTAAATCAAAAATAAATAAATACAAAAGGCCAGAATCTCATGATTTTCCCTTTTCTTCTGTGATGCAAGCCTTTTTAATATATATAAATGTTATTAAAAGTTTTATGATGAGAAATTGTTGTGAGCATAACTTGATTGAAATGACATGCATGTTTGTGTGTGAGAGAGATATGGCATTAGATTTTGACGGTTTGGAAATCAAAGTTGGTGTTAAATCATGTGAAGATATGGCCACATATGAAGAACGCATTCTAAAAATGAAATACTGTGTGTATTGATTTTTTAGAGAAAATTGAAATTAATTTTTATTTAAAATTTGAAATTAATTTAATTTTTCAATTTCATTAATGAGTATATTTAGTTTTTGAAATGTATTGGCAATAAAATGTTGTTAAAGTTGTCTAAAGACATTTTACCATGGTCATTATATATACTAACATACTAACGAATGCGCTATCACGTTTATGTATGCACTTTTTAAATATACGTGATATTATATTAGTAGGTGATAATATTATAATGTTATTAAGTTAATATATAAATTAAAATTATATTTATTAAAAATAAAATTAAAAGAATAACCATTGATAAATAAAGAAGAATAGAAGAAGCATAGACATCCGATTTTATAAAAAATTTATAAAAGTAACGGTCAAGTTTTAAAAATTTAATAAATTATTATATTTAGAGGATAAAATCGGTATTTTGAAAAGTGGACACAAAAATGGGAAATCCCTTTATATATTGTTATAGATGTTAATTAAAGTTATTTTTTTGAATAAATTAAATTAAAAAAATAAAAACTTTAATTATGTTAGAGAATGTGCAGAATATATGTTTAACATTCAATTTGTTAATAAATACACCATCTTCTTCCACCAACAAAACCTCTCTCCACTAGATTAATCTCCCTATTCATTGTACATAGGATTGATCAACACAACAATAACACTCGTCATCTCCATATAACAGAACCCATAACCTCCACGCTCTATCATCTCCGAAAGAGGATTCCATCACCACTGCACCTCGCATATTACACACCACCATCTCCATATATTTCTTCATCACGTTCACCACCATCCTGACCAACACAGATCAATCAACAACACAAATCAGAAACAGAGGAGGGACGAGAAACAATCGCCGACAGCGATGCCGCAGATGAATATGGATTTCGAACGGAGCACCAATAGTGGTGGCGGAGTGGCTACCAGGCCTGATCTTGATTTCGAACAGAGGGGAAGGGTATTGACGACGCTTTTAGTTGAGGTCAGTGTCGCTGATGACGCCTCCCATGGCAGTTCCGAGCAGCACGGTGAGGAACGAGGGTAGGGTTGCCAAATCGGTCTTGGAATTTCGAGTGGATGAGAAATGCGTTTAGGGAAGGAGCGGTTCCGGCAGCACTGACCACTCCCGTTGGAACATCCAGTGACAGTGTCAGCGAGCACTCCGGTGGCGTCAGCGTCATTGCTAGTGGTTCTGGTCATGGAGGAATGCTCTCACTCGTTTTAGGAAGAAAAATGAAAGAAATGGAAGTGTGTGCAGCGGTGACAAAGTTTCCGGTGACGGCTGACGTCACCGGCGATGGCTTTGGTGCGGTGGAAGACGTGACGGAGTTGAGTGACCAGAAGAGGGAAAAGTGAAACTCTAGATGACTTTTTGTTTCACAGAAGAAGATGAATTTGACCAAATTAAAGTTTTAATTTTTGTTTAATTTAATTTATTTAAAAATAATAATTTTAATTGACAAATGTAAGGTCATCATTCATGCTGGAATGCCCTTATATAACTTAACAAAATTTTAACATCGTAACGTTTTAAAGATTAAATTCACTTACTTTTTAAACAGGTCAAAAGATTAGATTAGTTAATATTTTCAAAAATAAAGTAATTTCAATTTTTTTAAAAGTTAAGTGACCAGAAATACATTTAATCCAATAAGAAAATTCAAATTATTTATAATATTAATAAATGTTAACTGCATTTATTTTAAAAAATAAATTAAAGATAATGACTATCAAATATTCGTTTATATAGGTTAAATTTCACATTTTTATCGTACCATTTGGATTCTCTTTCTCTTTTTTTTTTTCCTTGTTTTATTTCATTCTTTATTTTCATCTAAAGTGGCCTCAAAATGTTGTAGAAGTTGATCAAAAATATAACCAAAGTGCACTTTGTGTATTTTTTGATCTTAATGACTTATTGCGGTGTGTTGTGTCAGTTTTCCATAATACAACAATAACTTTTCGATTATTTTTGAGGAACCTATATATTAACAAGATAAACTCTTAACGAGTAAATAACCCGAGATTTTAAGAGAAGAAAAAAAAAAGAGGAAAAAAGAATGAGAGAAGAGAAGTGGAGAGAAAGGCTTGAAAAATGTGTTTTCAAAGAGGCACATAAGCACCTATTTATAGGTATTGGATGAGTTTATGATGGGTCAAATAACCATGGCTCGCTGAAAAAAATCAACAACAAATCCAAGATGCACACCATGATCCACAGAGAGCCACCAAAGGAGGAGGAACCAACCATGAGTTGTTCTGAATGAAGTCTCCCATGACTTGCGAAACAAGCACACAACAGTCATACTCCTAGTGGAGTCATTGTCAAAAATGAAGGAGAGCATCTCATACTCGTCTCTTATCTTTCTTTGAGATTTAAATTGATTTTCCAATACTCATATTTGTTTGAAACAATGTTTTTATACAATTCCCCACATTTCAAAAATCATCATCTAGAGATATAGAAAGAGATGAAAAAAATCCTATGTCTCATATATAAGATGTAATGTATCAGAGTCGGCACAACATGTTATATGAATCAATCTTAGATTGAGAAACTTAACACAAGTGTAGTTGGTATACCAAACTACAAGGACCAAAGACACTTAATGTGTGTTGGCGGTTTATCAATCACAATACACCCCCACAATTCTTGTTGTTATCACCATGTTGCTCTTACTAGGACAGGTGTGTGCCCGATATTCATGAGTGCTCTAGAGATCTTGCCAGAATCTCATGCAAGAGACACATTTGGACACTCATATAGGTAATTTCATTAAGTGCATGCTGTAAATCATACACCATTTGTAGGGGATATGAAAATTATTAAAACTTTGTTAGACTAAAATTCATACACCATATAGAATTTTAATTACAAAGTTTAACCTCTCAATAATACAATATTTAACACTTTCACACACACACACACACCATAGGAATGGACAAAATTTACAACCTTTATAAAATAACCCCATTAAATATCATTTTTTTTTGCACTGTATTCTTTTTTATCCCCCACACTAGTGTATGAGGTAAATACACTTTTGTTTGCACAAATGTTCTTGGTAGTGTTAGAAAATGATTACTCAAATAATACTAATAATAATATAAATATGAAGTAATATAATAATAATTATTAAATCAATAATAATACTAAGACAATATATAAAACAATGAATATTAATCAGAGATCAACAATTATAATAACAATAATAAATAAAAGATAAAAGGTAAGGAGTAGAAATAGTCTGGGTTGAGACACGCATAACGCTATCCTTAGAGAGAAAACGCCCCTACTGCACAGGGCTAAACAAATACACAGTACACAATCATATGTGTTTCTCTCCTAAGATACAACAACCCGTCAGATTGATCGAGTGCAACGAAGGATCTCCGAACCTTATGAACACCACTGTCTTAAAGATAATATAGAGAAGAAAAGAAGAACACTTTTCAAAGAACTCTATTGTTTATTGTTTTTGTTGTTTTCTTCCCCATGCACCTAGGTGGTATTTATAGGTAGCAAAAGGAGACAAAGGAGTAAAGTGTAATAAGAATATAATCGTTAGTCATAAAACACATTAATCCATAGATTAAAGGTTTATAAACACATGAGTAACAATAAGTTTTTTATTTTCATTATTTATTATTTAAATTATATTAAAATATTTCTAACAATCCCCCACATAATTTAAAAAATAAAATAAAACAAAAATATTTTATCTTTTAAAACAAAATATTGTAGTTCAGTCTAAGGAACCTTTTGGGTCTGACCCTTACACCTAGTACTTATAAACTTCCACCCGAGAAAATGCAGAGACTTGATTGTCTTGAACTACATCTCCTGTGACCGGGTTTTAGTAAATAACACATATAATATTAGTGTTCATTATAGGTTCTAATCAGTGGGTGCACGTTACGGCCTTGTGCATGTATCTTGTTTCATGAGTGTCACTTAGAGACTTGCCCATGTCTCACAATGGCGGCCCCACCATCACACTCACTAGGTAAACCCTCAAAGGGTGGTTTGTGACTCACACCCCTACAATAATTGTCATTGGGTTTATTAAGAGGTATTTTATAAAATAAGCATAATAATGCACATACCTCAACCATTGGGTTTATTAAGAGGTATTTTATAAAATAAGCATAATAATGCACATACCTCAACCTTATTATTGCCACAATTTATAGTACACCTCGCCATAGGAATGAGATATAAAATTTAATCAAATTATTTGGTGTACTTTAGTCAACAACAACTTCGTTGTTACCCATTGAACTCCATTCCATGGGATCGCCATTCATGTGGAGATGGGTGTCCATTGTTGCAACTAATTTATTGGCTATAGTCTCATTCCCCTCGACGACTCAAATACTTGTTGTTGATGCATCAACCTTTTGATAAACAGATCTGCAATATTTCTTTTTGACCTGACAAAGTTAAGAGAGATAACCATGAGTAATTAAGTTTCAAATACATTTGTCTCTCATCATTATATGTCAATTATTCATTGACATTTTTACTAGAAACTTCAAATATAACAATTTAATTGTCAAGATGCTTTGAACAAATGGAATAATTTATGTTTGCATAGTAGATCATGATAGAACAACAACAACTTTTTAACATATTTCCATGATAGTACACCTTCATCCAAGGTTAAAACATAACCATAACCAATAGTTGATATTGTGCTACCAGAATCAATATTCAATTCATATTAATATATATCATTCAATAATCTCAAGAAATTGGACATATTGTCATAACTAGAAAAAACAAAAAATAATATTACACTAGATGGCAAAACAGTGAGGTATATATTCATTCACTTTATAATATATAACCAAGATT
>Ga0214543_1000291_pt1 | contig 78974 bp, 36 predicted proteins | sample CNSS2metaG_FD_160094 | JGI IMG/M metagenome (GOLD analysis project Ga0214543, IMG submission 160094) | Root nodule microbial communities from cowpea collected in UCLA plant growth center, Los Angeles, California, USA - CNSS2 | ecosystem: Host-associated > Plants > Roots > Nodule | place: USA... | reverse complement strand
ATATATATATATATATATATATATATATATATATATATATATATATATATATATATATATATATATATATATATGTTGACTGTTAGCTGTCTATATGGGAAACAGATGACGGGTGCTCGATGCCGTAGATGCAGTGAGTGTAAGGTGGGCTTGAGGGATATAATCCACGCAGGCCATGGTGATCGATATCAGGTTTGCGCATCATCTTCAACTGAAATCTGAAATTCCAAAACCATCTCCTATGCGTTATATAGATTTGCTTGATTGTTGCTCTGCTTGTGCAGCTGGAATGTATTGCCTGTGGTCATTCCTGGTTTGCCTCCCGTGATGAAGTGTCTGACCTGACTATAGATGCATCAGATTCAAAAAGAAGTGTAGGTACAGCGCCATGGGCCACTGCAAAATTTGAAGATGTTGAAAAGAAACTGGTCAGTCCCCGTGAATCTGAAAAGAATGACATATTTAAGAAAACAAGTGAAGCATATATGCCAGTTTTGGATGCCCAGAAATCGTTTGGCAAGTCTAGGAAAGATGAAAACGTCCAAGCTTCAAAACATGTTGATTAGTGACTAGGAATGTTATTCTATGCTATAGCTAGTTTTAGAATTTTTATGGTACTGATGGTAGCAAAAGATTGTATATACTTCGCATTAAATAGAGCCCCATTGGTTATCTAATAAATAGAGCCATTGTTTATCTGTACAGCTTTAGTACATGTAAATGCTTATGTAGAGTGGTACTATATAGCCATTTATCATAGTTATTGTCCTCGAACATCTTATTGGGTGTGATGATATTTAACATTAGATGGTTTGATTTGAAAAAAAATATATTCACCCCCACTCATTTTCACCATTTTTACTACTATATTCTATCATTGTAATTATAATTTTTATTGTCATAATTGTTAGTTTCATCAATATTAATATACATTTTCAATGAAAAAAAAACTAGCCACCATCACCATTGGTTGTAGGTGTCAGAATACGCAGTCTGACACTACTAATAATAAGTAAAGCAATAAAAAAGTGATGGTTTAATCTGAATCGTATTTAGATTATGATTCTTAGGTCTTCAAATTATATCAAGTCATTGACTATTTAAAAAAAGTAAATATACAATTAAAAATAGTTCGAAATAAAAAATTATAGAATTAAATATGTATTTTAAAGTCAATTAGCATTAATGAAATTAATTTTAATTTAGATTAACTAATTTTCTTGAGATAATACTACTTAACTTAAAAAATGTAATTATTATTTTATAAAATAGACTAAATTATAAACCTACAATTCAACCCAACTTAGTATATCTAAGTGAGTTGAGTGACTAAAATAAAGAATAGTTTAATTTAGTTTAAATCATTCTTTTTTGTTGAGTTGGTTTTATGAGTTTTTCAGTTGACTTATAAGACTAAGATGTATTTAACATTATTATCACCAATTTTGTCATGCTTATCATCATAATCATAATTGATGTTGTAACGTTATTATTATTTCACTATTTTCATTATTACTTTCACAATTAATAATTTTATTATCGTATCTTCATTTTTCAATTAAATATCTCTACCGCGTAATGATATATTTGTATCCATATCTCTTTTTACGGTTTCAAAATCATTTAATTAATTTTTATAATTTTTTTTTTAAAAAGTGATATTATCGAATATTTAATATCAAAAAAAATATTCAATGTTTAATATTTTAGAAAGAAATAATAATTATACAAATTTTGAATCAAAGTACCAACTAAAAATTAAAAAAAAAAATAAAATAATTATATGAAATATTATACAATTATCATTACTAGTTACAATTTTATTATTATCATTAATATTTATCTTTTTCTCACATTCAAATCATGCTTTTATGTTCTTTATTGTCTTACTATATGGTAACCATCAAATACATTATTAAAAAACACCATTAAAATTCAGAATTGTAAAACATATCATAACAGCTTAAAAAAATAAAAAAAAATGTACTATATAAATATAGAAATAGTGAACTCTACTTTTTTTAACATAAGGTCATTTTATGTAAGGATGATCCCTTTACATTTTTTTTCTTCTGATTTTTAAATTTAACACACTCTTTTTTTTTTCTTAAGTAAAAGATACTCTTTCCTTCATTAAAGTGTATAAAGTAATTTTTTTATTTACCTTTTTTTTATTGATAATGTTAAATACCAATCCTTAAAAAAAATCATGCTACACTCAACATTCTTACAAAAGACTTATTGTAAATCCGCAAGCAAAATTAGGAAAGTGTTGTCTAATCTGTTCCAAGAAAGGGCTCAAAGTATAGTTTTTGAGAATTTTCATGAAGTGTTTGCTCTCGTTCAATTTTAATAAAAAATGAATTTCCTCGCGACAACATGAGATCCGAATGGTAAAAAAGCATTAAAAAAAAAAAAAAAATCCAAGATTCCGTGAGTTTGATGTGAGTCATTGAATTTGATTCTTCCCCGCCAAATCCAATCACATGCAAAGACCCTTCCTTTGTCTTTGACCACCTCCCACCCCTATGCCATAAATAATAATTAAATAAAGTTTTTCCCTTTGTCCTTATTCATCTCACTCCAATTTACACTTCTACCCTTACACTATGTCATAATTACTATTGATGTGAGATTTTTATTTATTTTTGCACATGTCTGATATTGTAATTATATTTGGTATGATAAATTTTTTTGTAGAAGATGTGAAAAGCAACACAATCACACAGAAAATCTTCATATAATATATTTACTACAAAACACTTTAATCTGAGATTTGCCCAAACATCTTTCAACTCCTCTACTCATGAAATTACTTGCCTTGCCCGATAGGGAAATAACAAGAAGGGTGTTATTGGCAATAAATTCAGCATAGCAAAACTGCAGATCTGATTCTCCTGAATTCGACAAAATCGATTATTGGTGTTTATTGTGCAATATCTTACTATTTATTATCATTGTAAATGCATGATACACTCAATAAATTATTAGACAATTGCGGGATTCCGTTCTTGATAAGTTAATGTTATGTCTACCTGCCATTCCCGAAAACATAAGATAATGTTATGTTTCAGAAAATAACCTCAAAGTGTCACTGTTACTGTTGTAAGACTACTGCATGAAATTCCAATGCGACCCTTCACTTTGTGCACTGAATACTAAAGCCAAAGTTTGTTCCTCGATGGTCTCATTTGTCATCTCACGAGGTCACTCTCGATTCTTTCTCGGGTTGCTCGCTTGCTTTGCTTAGATCACTTGTCCAGTGGGACACAAACAATATTAAAATACTAAACAAATCCAAAAAATAAAACCAGCTTGTTATGATGGTGCTTCAAGAGCATGGCTTTGTTTTAGTAGGGTCATCATGTGCATTAGCGTTGTGGTAGGAGGTAACTACAGTATGCAGTAGCTTGGTGTGGTTTCTCTCTCTTTGTTTCTTATTTATCTTGAATCTGTGTGAGAGAGAAAGAGAGTTCAGTGCTTCTCTGTCTTGCAAGTGTAGCTTCCGTTACTGTTTCTAACCAAGCTTTTTGGCACCATTTGTGATGTTTTACTGCTCCTTCTGGTGATTGGACTGGCCTTGTCTCTGGTTTCTACAACCCACTTGTGCCTTTTGTGGATACCAATTTTGATTCACAATCACAAAACAACACAATGGCCCGGGACTATTGACTCTTTAATCAAATGGGTTGGTTTAATGAGTTGTTCTACTGCACCCTTTATGCTCAAGTTTTGAGATTTATGATTCTGCATTGAAGCTGCTTCGTGGGTTCTCCTTTTCTTCAGTTTACTTCTCCAAGATCTACTCCAGTATGCCCTTTTCCCCCTTTTTTGTTTATTTAAAAAAAAAATCCCATCTTTCTTTGCGTTTCTCCTTGTTTTGGTTTGGTATCGTAATCATTGTGTACTTTATTATTGTTTTTAATCAAGTTTTGTGCAACACTCATCTTTGTCACTTTACTCACATTTGGGTGTTATGGAGATCATACAGTGTTCTTTCCAGCTTTTTCCTTTTCCTTTTTCAATTATTTGGCTCCCAACAGATCACAAGGCGTTTCTTTTTCGGTGCTTGGAATCAACATTGTTCTTTTTGATTATACTTCTTTTTTATAATCTAACTAGAACCAATTATTTTCTAGGGCACTATTGAGACGTGGCCTTTACAATAATGGTTGTTTGCAAGGTCACTATTGTCATTGCAAAATAGCATGTCTTGTAAGAATGTAGAAAAGTGTTCTACAGTGTTTGGACTGTTTGATACCGCTTCTTAATTGCAATCAACAATTTGCTTTATGCAATATCACTTCCTGCGTCAATTGTTATTTTTCATCTTCTGAATTGAAATTTTTGGAGCTGAACCCTCTGTTGATTATTATAGCCGATGTTTTTGTTGTAATTTATATGCACTCCTCAATGGATGCTATGGCCTCTTTTTTAATTCCCTCAATGGAAGATCTCCCTTGTATTCCGGGTAATTGTAGAAATCAGATTTAAATTTTGTTCGATGATAGTTTCCATGCTGCATTTTTGTTAACTTTGTAAAGTGGAGTTGGTTCTGTTTGAGTGTGTTGCATTGCACAAACTAATGTTTTTTTTTTCTTGATGGTATTGCAGGTCTTTGGATTCATCAATGGGACAAGAGTTGGAGCTGGATCTTGATGACAAGTCTTCAGTGGGTCTGAGTCCAAATACTGTTCTTCCATCTCAGCAATACTGTGTGAATGTGAAGAAGATATCAAAGAAAGGGAAACCCACTGGAAAAGATGAATTTTTTACTCTCAAGGAGGGCTTTGCTGAGATCAAATTTGCTCGCTTCCGCAGTTCTTCGTGTAAGAATCATCTCTCTAAACCTCATGGATTGGAAGGTAATATAGAAACCAGGCGCACTTCCATGTATCAGAGTTCAGAAGAACTGAAAAGCAGAAAGAAAATGGGCACCATGATAGAGGGAAGGAAAAAGATAGAAATTTCAAGGAGAAGTGACGCCTCCTTCACAGGTAGCATTGTTGATTCGTTGTGTGGTTCAGATGATGAAGGTTCTGGGGTTAGATCTCCAAATAGCTTTATTGAAATTTGTATAAATTCAGATGTTAAGAATAAAAACTCCACAGCACGAGGGAGAGATTCTACAAATTTGAAGCCCAGAAGTGATAAAGTTGCTGATTCTGTAATCAATGGCAATTGTTCTGTTGAAAAGGACACAGTCCACTCGCTTCAAAAGTCATTCTCGGCTAAGGTAGAAGTCTCTCACTTGCCATCTCCATTGGGAAGTGATTGCTCATCAAGCGCAAGTCCAAAAGTCCAATTCATCCATAGCAGGAGAAGGTTGAATCATTTCACAAAGTCAAAATCACTGAGAAGTACAGTGAGTCAGGCACCGGAGAGTATCAAATCAAATGAGAAAGCAAACATTGCAGCAAGAAATAGGACTTATCAGAAATCATTGTTAAATGACTTGTCCAAAACAGGAAAGCATTCTGATATCATTTCTGAGTTTATCAACAGAGAAATCCAGTATTCAGGTATAGCTTCTTCACCAGTTCACCTGCATGGCAATCTCAAGTTGGAAAATAAACATGGAGTGCCCTTTTTTGAGTTCAAGGTGAAGTGCCCTGAAGATGTTTATGTGGCCAAGACATGGAGAACAGGTAATGCTTTCAACTGGGTGTATACCTTTCATTCCATTGATAATAGAAAGAAGAGCAATGCTACTGGGTTGGGATACCATGATTTTGACAAAGATTCCTCAACAGTTGCACAGATGCTAGTTTCATGTAATTTATGTTCTGAACTAGAAGGCAAAGTGTTTGACAACTCTATGGTGACAGAATTTGTATTATATGATTTTACACACTCAAGACAAAGCGTTTCGCGTGAGAAGTCTTTCAGTGAACCAGATGCTTCTAACACTTTGAAAGCTTCCAATGTTGGATGGAAGGAAGAAGCTATGGGGTTGGATGAGAATGGTGCAGTTAAGAACAAACCTCAAGACAAATCTCCACTGAGCAATGTTGAATTTGATGATTTAAGTTCTTTTCCTTGCTCACCCACAGAATGCCATTCAAACCTTGAAATTGGTGCCATTGTCTTACAAATTCCGTTTTCCAAGAGAGAAAGCTTGAAGTACAAAAGAGGGGACATAATGAGTGGTAAAGAACATTCCAACATAAGAGATCTATCTGCCGAAATAGATAGAAAGAGTCTTCATCACAGCAAAATCCAGGAACAGGTGAAGGTGGTAATACCAACTGGTAATCATGGTTTGCCAAATGCTGAAAGCAAGGGACCCTCATCATTACTTGATCGACTGCGACATGGTGGAGGCTGTGACTGTGGTGGCTGGGACATGGCCTGTCCCCTTATTCTTTTAGGCAATCCTAGTATTCAATTTTCTGAGGACTGCCCACTTTTTGAAGAACATCAACCGTTGGAACTTTTTGTTCAGGTACAAGTTGAGTTTCACACTCTTGTTTCTTTGAAGAGACTTAAAAATTGAAAACATATGAAATAGTAAAGGGAGACTTGTTGCTTGAGGATCTCAAGTCCTACCTAATAAGGAAGACTGGTGCTTTTTTACATTTCAGTTCCCAGAATGGATTCCACTTTCTTGTGTAGCTATTCATTGCACCAATTAGTTAGAAGATGGTGATTGGTTGTGTTCCAGATATCTACCAAATCCTAATGCAATAACTTTTCTGGCTGAATTTGAAAGAGTTCAGAAATGGCCAACACTATTTCATTGACAATAAATGGTCAAGGAAATAGTCTTCATAACATTCCATTGAGACATTTAATCAACCTCTTCTTAGAGAGGGGTTGCACCTACTTTTCAAATATGCTGATCAAATCGCATGAACACGCCCTTCTGCAAATAGTCTCTTTATTCATTATTTTTAGAGATTTTAGCTTTTATTTTTTCAACCTGGTGGCATAAGCCTTATCCATGGTTGTACTTTGTCTTTCTTATACTTTCTGTACAATTTTTCCACCCAAAAAAAATATACTTACTTCAGATAAGTTAACACAAACAATCCAGTGCACAGTGTAGTGTCACAGTGTAGCAACCATTTGATATAAAGATAGAATGCATAAATGCAAGGGGTATACATGAAAACAATTAATCGTAGGATTGAACAATGAATTAATTCCATGAGACATGCATCTATATAATGGATTTTTTATTAACACTTTCTTATTACAGCTTTCTCTGCTTTCTTTTTAGTGTGACAGTTTTAACTTTCTTTGTTACGAGATTGTTATTGTTTTTCTGATACATATCTGACCTTTTGGTGCACAGGGAGCAAAAGGAAGCAGTCCTACCTTCAGCATGACAAGAATTGAAGAGGGGCATTATGCTGTTGATTTTCATGCACAGTTATCTGCTTTACAAGCATTCTCAATCTGTGTTGCCATTTTGCATGGAAGTTCGGCCTCCGGCGGTGGAGGGCATGAGAACAACCAACAGTCATCTCAATGCAGTTCACTGAAAATGCTTCTTGAGGAGGATGCAGATTTTTTTTTCAAATCAGTCACAACTGAGAAGAAGACTGGTTGCAAGAATCCAAAAGTAGTTCCTCGATCCTATGTGCTGAACCCACCCTTTTCTCCTATTGCACGCGTATAAAGAGTAGACCTGACCAACCCTGCTGTAGTGATTATGTGGAAAACACATTTGTAGTGTGTTTGATTACATGCTACTGACATGGTTTCTGATACCATGTTTCCAAACACATGACAATATCTTGTCTTTGTACCAGGTTTAAGCCATTGCTGGTTGGGAAAGCACATTGGAAGTGTGTAGAGGATGTTAGTGAGGATGTTTGCATCAATGTGAAGCTTTTTTAACTAGGCACAATGCCTGCTGCAGAATCTGTTTAATACTGAGAGAAAGTGCAATGGGGATGATGACACATTAGAGGTGTCAAAATCATTCTTTTTAATAAGTTGTTTTGTTCCGGTGAAGTAGGATAGAAACCAAAAATTGTTCATATTGTGTGGGATAGTTAGAATGGGGGAATACTTTACACTCAGTAGGAGATAGCATAGCAATCCTTTCTCTTTTTTTCTTTGTATCTATTTTGATAAGACTTAGAAATTTATATAAATGGTGGGAAGTAGATTGGAATAATTTCAAGACTTGTTGGCCTCTCTCTTCTTTGAGTATGAACCTATGAGGAAGCACTCAACTAGTAATGATACTTGCTACTTTGGTAGGCAATAAGCCTTGCAAATCTATTTAAATAAATAGTTATTTTTTAATACTTTTTTCTTTGTATTATGAGTGTTTCACATTATTTTTGCTGGTGAGTTAAAAATTATCTTCTAAAAATGTCAAAGTTCTTCTTTTTACTGTTCTCTGTTTAACTGATTATCCCTTATAATGCGTCTATGTTTATCTAACTTTTCAAATTGAATTTCAACATTTTTTTTAAAAATTAATTATTAAAAATGTAGGATGACTCCCTTTAAGCTATGTTCCCAATCTTCTTAAGCATGTTAAGCCCCTGAAATAAGTGCACTGAAAAAAAGGGGAAAGATTATGCTCTTTATTCCAGCACCCTCATATCTTTCTGCCTTCTGTAAGTGTAGGAAAGATATAATTTGTTTAGGTAGAAAATATTTTAGATTTCATTTTGGATTATATAATATATTATATATTTTCAGATTATATAATTTGAAATATATTTTTAAATTATGCAGTCCAAAATACATTTTTAGATTAGGAAATGCGTTGGATATTGTGTAACAGAAAGATTTATAGGTGTGTCATGACAGATAAGCTCCTTTAAAGTTAAAGCAGTTTTCCTTGAAGAATACTAAAATTGATCACATTCAAGAAAACACATTCTACATGACTGGTTTGTGTTTGAGATTGAAAAGTGGAAACACATTTTGCAAATTCTTCATATGTAAGATGATGCTACAGAAGAATTTCAAATTATTCTTCAAATATACAGTTTATGAAACAGCTTTACTAGTTGTGGCACAATTAAACAGACTTTTTTTACACTAACTAGTTACCAAGAATACAAACTATCAAAATTTGGGGAAGCCACCCTCCTAACTTGTTAGTTACTTCGTAGGTTCTTCTCTCTCAACATCCCTTCCATGTGATACTTCCAGAGAAAATGCCCTCTTGAAAAATTCATATGAAGCAAAAAACAGTGATCCTTGCGTCATGTACATAATCAACCTTGGAATCAACCCCCTGATGACAGCCATAGGAAACACAAACAAAAAATGTCATGGTGCAATTTGCATTTGAACACAGATCCCAGGAGGGTAAATAATCAGTGGCTCCTATGAAGATATTTTCTTCTGAACTAAATGACAGTGGCAAGACACAAGAAATTACCTGTACAAGCCCTTCAAACCTTCAACCTTACTAATTTCGTAGAGGGCGTGGAGCACACTATCGTATTGGTTTGAAGATCCAGGAACCTGTAGTGCACTCACTTTCATCAGAATCATGAATTAACAGTATAATGATATTCGTGGACCAAGAAAAAAGAATAACACATTATACTTTTTAAAATCAAATTTGAAAAATAACAAATTGAAATTATATTACAATTAAGGATAGCATGATAAACAATATCAACCTAGAGTTAATAAAGGTTGCTTCAGAAGCTAATTAGATCGTTGTACCAGATTCTACTTCAGCAGTAACAAAAAGAATTTATACAATTTAGGGTTTGCTTATAACAAACCTGTGTCTGTAATCTAGTCTTGATCACATCAAAAGGAGTTGTGAATAAAGCAGCAGTAGATCCAGCTAATCCTCCACATACTAACTACAGAAATTCATAAAATCACCCTAGTCACATTCATCAGTGAGGCAAATAAATGATGGTTATGAGCAAGGAACAAATGTTATTAACTCACAGTTTGTAATGTGTAGGGTTGAACACTTGATGGCATCACTTCCTTCAAACTTTCATATGTGTAAAACTACACTTGGTCACAGGAAAACCAATCATAAAACCATGGTTTCTAAAGAACTTGGAAAACCAATCATAAAAGACTAAGTAATATTAGCGGAAGGGATTTGAGAAGAAAACGTCAATAATTACAACAGCCTCGAAGAAAGAAATGAAAATCCTCATGGGAATGGTGAATCTTTTGTAGCAGGGTCAAAGTTGAGAGTCAAGAAGGAAATTAATGAATATTCAGTAAGGGCTTTCGGACATGCGCTACCAAAACCTCATGCAAACAAACTCCTCCTCCGTGGTGGTGATAAAAGACTGTTTGTATCAGCTTCTTGTATAAATGTGCATCAGATATGAAAACACCAACTGACCTTGATAATTGAATGTGGAATATTCCGGCATAGTACAGCTCTCCAACCTGCATATAGGGAGGTAAAACCCCCGTTTCTGATAATTCCAACCAATGCATCCCTGCACAGATATACTCATAAGACCCAGCAAGTAAACTTAATACAATTTACACAGGTCTTAAAGGGAAAAGTTCCAGCTAAAGTTTGAACCCATGAGCCTATGCACAGACATAACAAGCATCTCTCAACAGGACACAAATATTTGAAATGCCCAAATTACACATATAAAGCAGATACTGAAATTTACAATGGAATAGATGCAATTCACAACAAATGCATAAAGACAAGGGGTACTCAAAGCAAGCAGTTCTATGTCAAGAAAGGTGTTGATGTTCCAAAAAACTGAGGCATACCAACAGTTGCGATATTGTGAACGAACTTGCAGCTGCTGCTTTATTCGCTCACTAGGAGTAAAAATGAAAGATGTAGCAATGCTTGCACAACCACCTCCTACACAATGGGCAATAGAATAATACTCCTGCAGAAGATGGTTGAAACCTCATTCATGCCAATAAACATTTAAAATAATAATGACTCGTTGATGTTTAACACTGATAAATTTAAAAAGGGATCACAGGAATCATTTTATTGCTCCACACATTCAATCTTTATTTATAATCAAATGAAAATGAGGAAACAAAAAGGAAATGTGAAAAAAAAAAAATCCTAATTGCAAGTTTCCCTATTTACAAATAACGAATAAGATCTTTTACAACCTTTACAAGTTTAGCTTGCAGTATCTTCCACCTAGATGGTAGCACGTGTAGAAATAAGGGAATCAGGAAAAAGCAAAGCACAAGACAGCAAGGGTAACTTACTTCAAACAACTCCATTTAAATGAGTAGAATATAGAGAAAGATGAGCTACCTTTGGAAGATAAGGAAGCAAAGCTGCTTTGACTGATTCATAGGAGAAGATATAAACTGCAGAAATTGGAGCAGAAGATGCAATATTTGTGGTAATTCCACGATATAGTCCAAGCAAACCTGAAATTAATCCATCATCTGTGTGAAGAAGCCATCTAGTGGGAGATTTAATTCAAGAGGGAAAGTTAATCTAGATGAAATGAGACATATAATAAGCTACACAGATACCAAGAAAGAAGTGATTTCTCTTAAGAACCAACCTCTATCAGAAACAATTGATTTGCCAATGTAAAAGATGGACTGGTGTTCAGCACGGCATGATTGAATAACTGTCTTGATTGTGTCAACAGGATGCAGACAAAGGCTGACACATACACCAGCTAACGCCCCTGAAAAAGCATGTTCTTGCTTGGCTTGGGACTTACGAGGCTTCAGATGGGTTGCAGAGAAAGTCTGAAGCTTAGGTTCATCATTAGTTATATCCAACAATTGCTTTCTTTGAACTTCCAGTGATTCATTGTCATCAATGTCATGTTGGCACTGCTCAGAAGCACTAGTACATAAAGCTAAACTGTTTATGTGACAATCACCCACATCTGCCTCAGCATTGGACAATGATTGACTTTGGTGTGTGATTGAATCATGACTGCACACATCCCTCTCCTCGTTTGCTAATGCAGGGGCGCTTGTATCTAAGGAAATGTCACTGCCAGAAACTGAGGATTTAGTTTCCAGGTTCTCAGGCTGAGGAACATTCATTTGACAATTTAGCATCTCAACAGCATTTCTACCTGCCCACTGATATACATTTCCTGATTTAAATAACATTTCCTCCCTCGCTAGTTTCATTCTCTTACAATCTTTATTTGTTATTTTATCACTAGCCTTTGAAAACCTCTGTAATAAAGAATGGATATACTCCTGACTTTCATTAGGAGATTCAAACACTGATATCTTCTTCGTTACCGTAGGAAAATCCAGTCTTTCCCGCACAATCTTTGCAGCATCCGCGGTAAGAGGATAGAATTTAGTGCCATTTGAAGTATATACCAGGTCATTCTTTCTCTCTCCAATGTTATCCAGAATTTTCTCTCTTGAGAGTCCATTATCATCCTGATTCAAATTTTCTTTTGGTAAAACCGAGAGTGATTTACTTGCAGAATAGCATACCTGACCTATTGCAGAGATGAGCTGAGATGTGCTCAGTATCTGAGGGGACTTTGGTTGAAAACTTCCATACCGTTGCTTATTCTCGTCGTTGGAAAGAGAAGGCGAATAATCTGCACACGAAAGATCCTTCTGAGAGGACGCTCCTCCATGTTGAATCCGCCAATATTTTATGGACTGTTGGTCATTTTTGGGCGATTTATTGCTTTTCGACATATTCCTAAAATCCTTTGTCTACTTCAAGAATCAGATAGCCCAAAAATTACTGGATAGAAAGAGCCTGAGAATGCAACTACAGTAACAATCAACAAACTATGTTAACAGTCAAATGTCAATAACACCATGAATTGCAAACAAGAGTAACTGTCAAGTGTCAATTAAACAAACACCTAAGCTCTTAGTCATACAATCCCTCACTAAATCGAAAGAGCCCAGAAGTGTCGTAATTTCAGAACCCATGACTAAAGATTGACTGACGAAGTTCCAATCTTGAACCTTCCGCACTTGTTTTTTCTTGGGAATTTTAGAACAAGAACCTCGTTGGTCAAGCTTATGAGTTATGCTTATAATACACACATGGAACACGAGAGAGAATTTGAAGAACACTAAACAGCAGTCTTTTTACCTGTTTTTTTTTTTTTTTCTCATTTGTGTGAGGAGATAGAAATGAAGAGAATGCCACCCGAATCAACAGTGAACATCGATTGATCCACGGGTGGGTAAAAAATCCAATCTCATCTACTTTTCTCCATTACTGCATTTAAAATCCACTTTGGTTAGATATCCGATCTATTAAAAATCAATTTTTTAATCTGATTTCAAAAATGAAAATTTTTAATTTTTAATTTAAATTTTTAATCTGCATTTTTAGTTCAGTCGAAGAGAAGATAGATATCAGTCGACCTATGACTAATCGGGTCAGGTCGAATGTCAAAGATAGGTCGGATCAAGTTAAGACAAATATCAAAATCAGACGAGATAAATTGAAGGAAGAGACTCGTTAGGTTGACAATCGAGATGGGCCAAGACGAAGATCGAAACGGATCAGGTTGAAGGTCAAGACGGATTGAGACAAGCTGGAGGTTAAGACAGACTGGGTCAGGCCAAAGGTCGAGATAAGTTGGGTCGGGTCGTAGCAAGAGACAGGTCAGGCTGAGTAGAAAGTCGATACGAGCTGAGTCAGGTTGAAGGTCGAGATAGACTGAGTTGGGTTAAACATTAAGATGGGTCAGGTCAAAGGTCGAGACGAGATGAGTTGGATTGAAGGAAAAAACAGGTCAAGTCGGGTTGAAGGTTGAGACCGGGTAGATCGGGTTGAATGTCAAGATATGTTAGGTCGAAGGTTGAGATGAGTCGGCTTGAGCCAAAGATTTAGACAAGTTTTTTCCAGGCTGAAGTTCAAGACGGGTCGGCCTGAGCTGAACGTCAAAATAGGTTGACTTAGTACAAAGGTCGAACTGGGCCAGTTTGGGCCGAAGGTTGACACTGGTCGAGCTTGTTCGAAGGTCAAGACGACATGTGTCAACTAGATGTTTGAGACAGGACGACCTTGACCAAAAATCGAGACAGGTTGAACTATACTGAAGGTTAAGATAGGTTAGGTTGGTCCGGAGATCGTGACGGGCCAATTGAACCAAGGGTTGAGATCGACTGACCCAAGTTGAGAGTCGAAATAGGTTGGTTGGAACCAATTACACAAGTTCTACAAAATTTAAGTTAAATTTCTCTTATAAAAAAGTAGACTTTGAATTTAAAACTTAATACAAATATTTGAATATAAATTTAAAACTTAATCCAAATATTTAAATTGAATTTTAAAAAAAACTCCAAATTAATTTTGCAATAAAAATATATTATTATAATATTTATTTTTTGTTTTTTTAAATTTAATTTTTAATTAAGAATTTTTTTTTTTTTTTTTTTCTGAAGAATCGAGAATTAAATTACTCAAAATTTTCACTATTCCTAACATCCTATTTTATTCCACCTGGAAGAAACTCAAACTTGTCTTATGATTGTGCTAAAATTTTTTACTCAATTCAACCCTGGTGGGTTTCGGATTAATATATTAAATAAACAACATAAAAAGAAAAATAATAGGTTATGTATTGGCAGTGTAAACAATTTACAGTATCATAATGTATGCCTGGATAAATTTATTTACAACAACTTGTAATAGGGAAAAAAAGAAAAATGAAGAGTTTTCATAATTTAAAATTAACTAAGTGTATAAGTCAATTTATAAAAGTTATTTTTATACAATTTCTTTTTTTTTCTCCTTAATTAAAACTAATTTTAAATTATAGGAAAAAACTATTTTTATTTTTTATTTTGTTAGAAGTTCTTAGCGGGAGAAATTTGTTCAAATAATTACACTTACTTATTTATTGATTCTTTACTAACTCAAAAAGGTTATCAAGAGTGTTTTGATTGGTTTAGGACTAAAGTTGTAAAAAAAAATTGCATTCAAAATACACAGTAATTAAACTGAATAAAAAATAATAATAAATTATATGTATAGTAGCAGTTTATGCTCACGTACATTCATAAAGTAACAAAATAAACATATAATACTGTATAAGTGAATATCAGGCTTAAGCGCTTACAACTTCACACTAATGAGAAACCTTTTTAGTTAAATAAAAATAAGAAACACGATATAAAATAATTTATTACTATTAGTTTTACATCTCCAGTTTTGAACTAGTTCGACTAGTTCCCACTATTTGATAATCAGTTTATTTTTTGAGGCAAATGACTCAAATGAAATGTTTTAATGCTTGATGAACTTGTGACATTTCCCAACTTCTGCTACATATACAACATGGCAGATAACATTACTGAATTAGAAGTTGTAAATACAGCAGATGCAGTAACATGGTAAAAAGGCCATGATGCTTTTTTACATACAAACTGATTACAAGCTAGAGTTTGCAAATCGCCTCATTCAATAACAGATTGAAGCTGCTGAAATGAACTGAACCTTGAGCCTTGAGTACAGTGTAATTAGAATGAGCACCTAACATAAATAAAAAGTTCCTATAGGCTATGTTAAAAATAAGCACTCTACAGCATCCAAGACGCATCCTAACTATTGCCAACGTTTAAGGGGCTTCGCCGAAGAAGAGCCACTGGCAGTGGGTTTTCTAACACCTACATGCAATATAGTAAATAAGAAGCAGCAATGCCAAGGGAGACTGGGTTTCAGATCAATTTAAAAAGGAAGAGATGTGAGAGTAAAATATTAGACATAGCAGAATAAAAGTTGAATATACATACTTGACGGAGCCTTCGAGGAGGTTTTGCTCAACGATAGCCTAGAAGGTATTGTCCGCATTTTTTGTGAGGTTTGACCAGCTTTAGGAATTTTGGATGGCATAATTGGCCTGCATTCAATCAAACAAATTGAGATTCGGTCCAATTTAAATAGGGTTGGTAACAGCTACTACGCGAGTAACTTGAATTTGAAACGAGGCTTTCTTCCCACCCATGTTTTCTTTTTTCCACCTACATACTTCCAATATTTATAATTTTGCCATTATCTTTATTTTAGATGTTTAGAATTCTAGAATATATTCTTTTCCAAAATGTATCATAGGGAATGCATAAATAGTGTTCATTTTAGATAATTCTGGAATGTACATTCCAAAAGATGTTTGATCCTATTCTAAAATGCATAATTAAAATATGTTTGACACTGTTCCAAATTATGTATTCTCAAAAATCCTCACCGCTTATTTATTTGGAATGTGTAATATGAAAGTTTTTCAATACGTTCTTGATGGTATTTTTCGGAATGATCAAGAATTTCAAATCATCAAATTATTTATGCACACCTTCAAATGAAAGGGCATACATTGTAGAGCAATCATTTTTGTATTATCCTCACCATTTGCATATTTCGATAGATTATGTGCCTCATAAATTTTTAAAAGAGGGAGGAGAGAACTGACTTTTCTGTGCTTTCAGCTGGAAGGTTGATGATTGTGTTGCTGTCCTTCACTGGTGTCGCTTCAGCTGCCTTCTCGAGCTCAGGGAAAAGAGTATACTCCACAATACTACTGATTGAGCCTTCAGTTTCAGTTCCCATTGAAAGACCACCATCAGATATGTCACTTAATCTCTCCTCCGAATCTGCATCTCCAAATCTTAATAGGTCAGTGTCCTCATTGAAATTTTGACTGATATCATCACTGGCTAATTTCAACCGAAGGGAGCTGGACTTGTTCCTGAAATCATCCATTGATTGATGAGAACCAGCTTCAGAATGCTTATCACTGTATTCTGAGCAGTTATCCATGTCAGAAGCTGCCTTTCCATTTACTCTAAGGCTGCTCGCTCCCGAACGTCTTGTGCTATTTCGGGGAGTCCCTACGGAACGTCTCCTTGGAGATGATGACCCGTGTCTAACTGAGATCATGCCATGCTTTGCACCATTTTGATATGCTTTGAGCCACTGTAACTGCTCAATCTCTTCATCCTTCCTTCCAATAACATCCTTGAGAGATGCCAACTGCAAGAATAACATATAACGTCAATGTGAATTTATAAATGATATTACAATAAGCTCAAGCTACACAAGAGTGAGAACCTGAATGACGATAGGTCATAAGTCTAAAAGCAAACTACTAACTAAAATCCAAACTCCTAACATCTGGTATTTTGCTGATAAAGATAATGTGACATTGACTTCACTTCCATCTACTAAGCTATGTAAAATGCAACCAAAAATAGAAAAAAACCTGCTCCATAAGTTCTCTCACATCCCTTCCCTCTTTGTTGCTACGAGCAGCGCCCAACTCAACGCCAGAAACCCTTTCAGCAAACTTCAAGGTGCTTACAGTTTCAGAATATGAAGCAACATCAGGATTAAGCTGTACAAACATAAGGGTTTTTGCTTGACCGCCTATAAAATAAAAGGGGCAAAGCTATTGCAATTTAGCAAGCCATGACAATAATATACTTAGATCAACTCAAACAAAATGAAATTAAACATAAAAAAATTGTAAGTTAATTCCAACAATGGCAGCATTTACCTAACGAACTCTGCAGAAGTTGTGTCAATTTACTATTTCTATATGGCACATGTGAACTCTTTTGTGATAGGGCAAATATCACATCTCCAAGTGCAGATAGTGATTTATTTATATGTTGAGCCTCCTTAAGCCTATCTCCAGTTGCTTCAGAGCGATCCACTCTTTCACTTCCTGCAAGATCTACTAGATGCAGACATCCACGCAACAGTGTGTTGGTCTTCAAATCCGTTCCTCGGACATGAACAGAGAGAACACTATCATGTGATTTCAAAATAAAATGAGTTTGTATCTTCACAATTCGAAAATTGATAATAAAGAAAATCTTAAAATTATGAATACAACCTGTGTGATCGACTACTTCTTTCATTCAAGGCTGTTGCACTAGTCGCTCGATTCATCAACCCAGTATTCATCAACTCAAGGACATCTGCCATTGAATTTACAGAATGCATACTTGCATCAGGAACAGCCAACCCATTTGGTTGGGCAGTATTCCAAATCCCAAGTGTGTGCAAGTCAAGGAAACAATACTTGATTTTGTAAATGGTTGGTAAACATTGTTATGTCTAAACATAACAACAGTTGTAGATGATAGAAAACATACATGCATGAAGTAAATAAATGAATAATATTAACATGACAATACATGAATAAGAATGCAAGCTTAATTATCGGTATAAAGAGTAACGTAACTAATAATAGAAAGGAAAGATCAGTGCACAAGACTTCCATTATTGTGGTGGGTCTGGCAATATACAATAGACAAGGGAAAAAGGATATCTCTTTTGAGGACCATTGCTTGATAGTAAATCACGAACTTGTTCGTTATAAATTTCAACCATTTGAACTCCAACTTCATAAACAATAGAGCTTCTCCTAGTCTGGGAGATATGGAAAAGATCATGAAGTGCCCGATAGTTGACTCCCCAATCTGATTTTGATAATAGGCCAGGTCCGCTCTAGTAGAAAAGCAACTGCTGAGTAAAGTAGCTAGATATATGACATAAATAAAGTATTAAACAAATTTAATTCATACCATTGTATATGTCTTTCCTGAACCAGTTTGACCATAAGCAAATATACAAACATTGTACCCATCAAGAACAGATCGAATCAGTGGTTGAGTGTCCTTGAATACTTCCTCTAGAAAAAAAATAATTGATGAATAAGTTGAACGTTACAATCAAGTAATAACAATATGAGAAACAAATGAAAAAAATGCAGTACCTTGACTTGTTGCTTGACCAAAAACCTTGTTAAATTTAAAAAGTTTACGATTTTCTTTTCCCTGTTTAAGAGGATTGCTAACAACTAGTTCTCCATCTTCCCCAACAAACTCAATTGTTGTATGGCTTTGATTTTGTCCTGGAAGAAATGGTCTAATACGACAATACACCCTTATATTACCTATCCATAAAATGATTTAGAATAAAAAGAAAAAATAAATCAGATTGTCAATCAAACAGGGGCTCAAAAGTTCACAACCTGAAAATATAAGCACCGTGTAATACTTACCTTTCAAATCTTGAACTTCATTATACAATTTCCTATTTTCTGCTAGAACTACATGATAATTTTCAGCAGCCTCAGCTAATCCTTTCAGCTTGGTTCCTACATATACACATCTTGTAAGTTGTAAATACACCTAACCCATTATAAGCAACAGTAAATCATGAAAAGTTTTAAGCATTGTACCCTACCAAAGTACTTGAATTCCTCTAAGTAGCTTCTTTTTGTTTTTATTACATCATCTTTGACAGACTTCATGGATGCTCTCAGCTCCTATAAAGCATCAAATCATACGGTATAGCACAAGAAAAAAAAAGTGACAGCCTTAGAGAAAAGCAATACAAAGAAGCAAACCTGGAAAGCTCCAAATTGGAAATTTACGATAGTTTGATAGCTATGTTCTTTATTCTTCCAATTCAAAAATCTGGATTCTGAAAATGCCTCTAGTTCCTTCACTTGCTTTCTTGCATCTGCAAGATGAAGCTTAAGTTCCTCTATCCTTTTTTCATATTCAACTTTAGATTCAGAAACGAGCAATTCTAACTCTGAAACATGTTTTTCATGTGTTCTTTTGGCTATTTCCAAATCTTGCTTCAATTCAGAAATTTCAATTTCACTACGAACTTTTTCTTTCTTTAAATGAGAAAAATCTTGCTCTTCAAGTCTCTTCTTCTCCTCAAATTTAGTTTGTTCAGCCTGCAAATCATACTGAAGATAGAAATGATTGCAGCCAGTTAGTAGTAGTCAACAGAAATCACATTTCTAATTGGAAAAGCTACATATTTTGAAATTTCTAAAGCCTATAAATACATTTATATATAAACCCAGTCATTTTTTTTTTTTTTCACTGTGATGAAATTTAACACTACTTCAAAGATACACACTTCACTATAGGTAATAATCACACATTTAACCCTTTTTACCAGCATAAAAGATAGTAGACAAATGTATATCTGTGTCTGAGCAATATAAGTGATATACTTATCATTTTAGACAATTTAAGGAATGGCAACTATTAGTTATTCACCCAAATCAAGAACTTTACTCTAAGATGCAACATAAATGAGCCAAGCCAATCACTTGATCTTCTTAAATTCAAGAAATGCGTATGTGCATACATGTGTATATCTGTAGATAGATAAATCGAGAGAGAGATCAGGTTCCTCTCTTCAATAATCCTGTCTACATATTAAATTTTATTAACTCAACTGTTAATTAAGAATATTTTACTTTGTAGATCAAGCTCGTTCCTTTCTATAAAATCTTAATATTATTTAATGTTTAATTAAATAAAATCAATCTATTGTATAATATTTTTTTTAAACTATAAGTAAATATTATCTGTATCAGATAACTACAAAAGTCTGCCAAAAATTCGGTATGCATGATCGTTGAGTTAACATCAAAGTCCAAAAGTTGGATTAACAAAAATTAAGGCATGCAAGCAGTTGTTGATGGAAGTAAATTCAGTAACACGATATCTCATCGCATATGTACACACACACATAAAGAGACAATGGTGAGTGAGTTGCATTGGTACTCACGTCAACTATCATACCATTCAATATCTTCAAATTGGATAATTTTATCTCAACCAACTATTGGATTAAAAGCTCCTTTCATGGGGTCATATCCACAAATTTTTTAATATTAAGCCAAATTATTTGATACATCATCCATATACATCAAAATTGATATAACATACTTTTAAAACATTAAAAAATATGAATAATTTGATTGTGATCTTATTGATGTTCAATTTTCACAAAATTGACACAAACAAACAAGGTAATATATAATTATACTTCAATGATTGGATCAATAAAACTCATTCCATATAAAGGAATTGAGGGTATAATAATTGGTGTAATTCGGTTCCCCTATATGTGTGTGTGTGTGAGTAAAATCAATGATAATAATGACAACACAGGTAGTGAGTAAATTTAACCAAAAACAAGGATTTATATTGCTAGTTTGTTCGGTTATTTTGAATTCAAAGATAAGGCTTGAGATAGGTTTGCACCTTCAATTGCTGAACCCAACTTGAAAGAACCTGTAGAAAGTGGAGGCAGCTTTAAAAGAAAATTAGCAGATAGCAAAAATATAAAAGAACAATAAGGCATTGGCCCAAATCAATCAACAACAAAAAATACCTCATTCTCTTCAGTTGTTCCTACTGCCAAAGTCTCAAGTGCTTGTATTCTTGTTTGATATTTTCCCTCACGAACTTTGAAACGATAGTTTTGCTTCAGGTGTGCAACATAGTTAAATAGTCATTGTTCAAGAACAACTAAAAAACCTGACATTCTACAGTGGAAAATATGAAAAGTACTGTAACTTTACATTTTTCATGCTCTCAACTTGATCTGAAAAGCGCAACTCAATTACTTGCAGAATTTTCCTCAACAAGCATGCAGCACGATGAGCCTAGAAATATATAAAAATGAATAATTGATCTATTTCCGAGTGTTAATCATATTTAATTTTGCTTGAACACTTTCTATAACTTATTGTAGAAGTATTCTGTCCAATTACCTGAGGAACATCTCCATTCTTCCTTTCAAATATATCACTTAGGATGCTCTTTCCTATATTAAAAAGCAATTGAGTTGAGACACTCTGCAAGAAAAAAATCGTTAATGTATCAGGGTCACATGAGTTAACAGCAACAACTAAAGGCATTATTATACACAGAGGGAGAAAGGGAGAATATTATTCAAATAATCATAAATGTGAAATCATTTCATTTATGAGAAAAAAGAAAGGGAAAGTTGATAGAGACACAAATTATCTCATCACTTACATCCAAATTGTTTAATTTCAATACTTCATTAAGGTTGGCATCAGAATAATCTACATGCAATCCTTTCTTCAAGTGGAACAGTTCATTAGACTTTATTCCGGTGTGATCTACGGATGCAATTCCATCTGGATAAAGAAAAGAAGTGGTAAAACATAAATAAAATGTTTAAATAGATATAGAAACAAAATATCTAAACAACAACCAATCCTTGTTACATTAGATGACGCCAAATACATGGATCACATGGCATCTTTGCACTCCTAACAATATTCAATCATGTAGTAATCTACCAAGAGCAGGGCACTTTTTAATTTATCAAAATACCTGATCCAAGAGAACCATCAAAAGCATGTTGAAATTTTGAAGCATCCTTGAGGCAACTATCACTTTCCTCTGAGGACATTAGATTTGACTGGTCCCACCTCTTTCTAGAATAACTTTGGATATTTTCTCGTGCAGCATTATAAGAAAAATGAGTTTTTAGAGTTTCGAGACACTGCAACACAGGCACCATTGATCCCTGCATACATTCTCAGGCCTCAAGATTAAATTACTAGGACAAAACTTGCCAAGTTTAGTAAAGAAAAATGGAAATTTAGAATCATATTCAGACAGGGCCAACCAGCTTATTTTATTAGACAAAGTCCAGTTTCAACATTAAAGAAACAAACTGAAGTATACATAACCTCAACCATAAAATAGTAGATATCACAATCAAATTGTTCAGTGATTCTCCTTCAATATGCGACAAAGATGAAACAAAACTTCTATTTCCTATGTACAGACAAATGAGGTATTTATCTAGCCAACCCATCTAGTCAAGGACAGCCAATTAAATTCATATACATAAATGACAATCTCTCAAACTACATTGCATAACAGAACTTCTTATACCTGCTCTAGGTCTGACAATTCAAATCCAGACAATCCCAGTTCATCCAAAGCTACCAGAAACCTTTTCACACCGATTAGCTCATTCAAAGAACCACTTCCCTGAAGTAAAAAAGTGAATGCCTTAGCTTAGAAGAAAGAGTACAAAAGTAAACAAGCTCTCTAACTTAATGTCTGCACACTAGAAAACAGAGACTATTAAACATAAAAAGTACACACACAAAAAAACATAATACAAGTATATAACAGAACTAAGGACACTCCTACCTTCACCGAACCAGGAACCAGATTGTCCAAAATGCTGCATAACACAGATCCATCCCTCAACCGTGCTCTCAACTCGTCCTCTGAAGTATCTAAAGGCAGATTAAAATTAGGAAGCACAGCATTTATCCACTTCACCAGTGACGGAAGCTGCTGACTACCTGAATCCATATCAAAATCAGTGTTCTAGAGGCGAGGTGAACAAAAAATTCAAACAAATGTATCATTCTAGAGAAGTCATCGAAACTCCTCTTCGTTTAAAACCTGCACGAGGAAACCCATTTCCATTTCCGTGGTTAATTCCCCCTTTCCCCCACCCCTCCTGCTCCCACTGCATGCTCGCTTTGGACCCTCCTCGCCCCCTTTATCAATAGCACCTACAATGCCACAACACATAATGTTAATAGCCCAAACAAGCTGATACCTCATCTCAGGAGAAAAAATTAACCAAAAAACTCTGAACATCAATTCATCCAATTTTTAATCAATAACATCACAGAAGAACAATGACCACAATAACACACTTTTTGCGGTAAAAAATTAAGAACTAGGTTTGATATAAGCTGCATTAAACAATCTACTGTCACTCCAGTACAACAACGGTACGACATCCCGCCTGAATAAAAGGTGTGTGTTATTAAGGTCCAAAGGATCTCCTTAGGAACTGCAATCATGGAGAACAGAAGGAAAACCAAATTTGACACACTAAACTCATAATCGAAGCTGCAAAATTAGCTAACACAGTATTATTATTATCATTATAACTAATATTGATATTGTCTGAATTAATTACGCAAGGAAATAAGAAAAAACAGAGATTAAGAGGAACAGATCCGCACGAACCTGTCTCGAGGAAGCAATGAGGGAAAAAGGCGAGGAAGTGGAAGCTCGCCCTTCGGAAAACAGAGATTGAATCCAACGAAACAGGAACAAATATTGCAATGTGGATGAAACAGCAATGAGAGCTTACAGATCGAGAAGAATCACGGGAAATTTGTGGTAAGGAGATGAAGAAATTGGGATTTGGGAAAGGAAGAAGAGGATTTAGGTGGTGGAGACAGTGAAAGAGTGTTGAAGGGAGGTTGAGTTGAAGCAATGGGCATAGCCTTTTCTTTCTTTCCTTTTTGTTTTTTTTTTTTTATTTCTTTGTTATGTTGTTTTCAAATGACAGTGTGAGGACCTGGAATTTTGGAAAAATTTGGAAAGTGTGAATTGAATTGGATTACAAGCCAAATAGAGAAATTTGAATCTTTAAGATTTTAACTACCCTTCCATCTCAAATAATAACAAAACAGTGCCTTCTTTTTTACAATTTTCTGATTTTGACGCTATCCAACCTCATTCTCGAATGCAATTCCCGCCGGCCCCTTTCCCTTTCTTAATTTAAACTAATCTCAAATATTTAAACAATAAATTGTTATAAAACCAATATCTTAATTCTCAATTAACCCACCACTTGCTTTTAGCCAAAGGTGTCTGATTCCATTATTTTAATCAGATCAGAATTTTTTTAGAAAACTTTAGATAACTGTTGCAAAGACAACAATGTGTGGAAAATGATTGGGTTGGATTTGTTATATACAATAACAAAAGTTTGGTGTGTATTTTATACTTTTTATGTTTTTTTTTAAATTAATTGCAAATTTATAATTTAATTATTTTAATTCCAAATCAACTCCCCTTAATCAGATGTAATAACATTAGTGACCCTTCAGATAATATAGGATGTAACATGATCTTGTTTCTAAATTTATTACGGAATTACTTCAAAACACCTAACTGTTAAATTCTTATAAAAAATATTTATCAAATAATTTTATTTCAAAATATATTATACATGTCTAAATTCCAATATGAATAAATTATTTATGACATAGTAAACCAGACCTATTGATGGGTCTTTACTAAATAAAATTTGGGATTTGTCAAATAAAAGTATAATGTAAATTTATATTTCAAGTATGTATTTGCTAAATGCTTTTAAAGAAAAAATAAAAAATATTTATCTAACTTATGTATAAATGAAAAATACAATTTTGAAATTCTTGAACGCAATATTTTAAAATAGAAATTAATTAATTTTTCCTTATGAAAAGTTTTATATATATATATATATATTTATTGTGAACCTTATAACTTGTACAAACCTTGAAGATAACCTCCATAGTCACATTTCTAACATTATGTGTGTGTTAGTAACTTAGTGCATAAAATTGAATGATTGAGCGTTCAAAATCAATTAATATATATAACTTAAATTGATTTAAGATGGATATAATTTTTTCATTAAAATAATTTTTTTGTGACATTTTGAATGTGATAGATTACAATATATATGACATGTTTGTTTGATTTTTTTTTTCTATATATTAACAGAAACAAAACAATAAACTTCTAGAAAATGTATATTCTTTTTCAAATATTTTTGAAAACAAACTATTTTTAATAAGATAATTATTTATTATAACTTTTAATATGTTTGGATAAAATTGTTTTAGAAAGAAATTTAAGAAGAATATTTTTTTTATAAGCAATGTGAAGTTATTTATCGGAAAAAGAAAGTAATATGGACAAAGTATGTCAAGAAAAACAGTTATTAGTATAGCACATATTATAATTTGATTTTTAATGATAAATTGATGTTTCAAATATTTTTTAAATATTGTATCTTGGTATACTATATTTTATATAATTTTTTTATTAACTGGGGAAATAGTAATAAAATTTGAACTTACATAATGATGTATTTGACTGGTTTCTTAGTAAATAATAATAAAATTTGAACTGAATTGTTACATAATGATGTCTTTGACCAGTTTCTTAGTAATGAGTTTTACCGTCAATAAAATTGTAAATTGAAAAATTGTAAGAAACTCATTTTTAATTCATCATTTTAATATTTTTAAATTATTATATTACATTATTATAATAATAAATTAAAAATGAGTCAAAATATTATTATTTATTTATATTATTTTTATTTTTATTTGACAAATAAACTCATTAAAAATTATTTTTTCAAAATTTTTAAAAGAAAATAAACTTATATTAACCTTATTTATAATCAACATTAAATTAAATTAATTAATAACAATTAATATCATTGATTTTGATAATTGAAATATAATTAAGAAGAGGATTAATTTTGGTGAAAATTAATAATAGACAAGATAAGCATCGGAACATGACACAAGTTAAAATATTTGAAATGAACTGTAGTTAACTAAATATGTACCTAATATATCTCAAAAATATTGTACATATTTACATAGTTTGGTATTATCAATTTTGAAAGTGTCTAAAGTGCAAAAAATATTATATTTTAGATTGACGTGTAAAAAGTTCTTAAACTCTTTTATGTGTCAATTTTTTTCATCAATGTGTTAATGCACTTTTTTCTATTAATAAAAAACATGTCACTGATAAGTTTGTAGACAATAATATGTTGACAGTATGGTAAAGATAATTATGTCAAAATTGTCATTTGAGTATTATTATTGTAGAGTTATTTTGTATTCCATGAAAGACAATACAATCATGTGTATAGGAATTATTTATAATTAAATTCAAAGTATTTTTTGTTTATAAAAATAACACTTTACCATTCTCTGTTAAATTTGATCAATATGAAAGATGCCATTAGTTTAAGTATTTGATGATTATTTTGAAAAAAAAAATTATATTTATTGCTTCACTTTTTTAAAAATGTTAAGTTTTAATTTGTTTTTAGAATCTTAATAATATACACCTCTGAAAGGAGAACAGTGATATAAGAGGAAATGTATAAATATTTTGTTAAATAATTGAAAATTGTCAAACTACGTGGACATGTCATCCTCTTTTTGTAAATATATTCTCTTACTTTCTCAGTTTTGTCACCATTTTTCTAAATTTTCATCTAAGTTGTTTATCAATCTCTAATTAACATATTTATGTATTATTGTCAGTTAATTTTTACATTAATGGCTTTGAATATAAACATTTGACTTTAATTTAATTGTAGGTGGTGAAGTAAGACAGGATGAGTGAAAGTCTAAACACAAATAAATGAAGTCTCTTACCTTCCTAGTGTTGTGTTGAATACTCAAATAAATGATTGATTTTAGCATTATATAAATACATTTTTTATTTCTTATAAAAAAGGAATTACATAAATATTTATATACTTATTTTAATTTAGTATATACAATAAGTAAATGTTAAATATTTTATTATTTTACGAGTTACATAGCAACACATAATTCCTTTTTATGCAAAAAGAATAAAGTACATAATTGATTTTAAAGTTGATATTATCAACATTTATATTTTTTGAATGTTACATGAAACACTAAAATACATCATGCACTTGTTGTTATACACTAACTATTATAAGTCCAATTTAATTCATGTTTGAAGTTAAAAACTATAGATTGTTTTGTTAATTAGTGGAAGCTAAGAGAAATGTCATTATAATTATAATAATAAAAAAAAAACTCAACATCACGTAAATATATTTGTCTAAGGTGTTTTAATATGAATTCAATAACAATAATATAGGGTCAATATTTATCATTTTATTATGTTTTCATGAGATGTTGCAACGATAAATGTTCGTTGAATCATAGATGAATTAAATTTTTACTTTCTTGGACGAGAGTGAATTATTGATTATGTGTAAGTAATGAAATCAAAGCAATGGAGAGATACAAAAATATTTGCAAGCCATAAAGAAAAATCTTACTATAATTCATATAGTAGTCTAATAATTATAAATGATAATATATGCATACTAGTTTCTATATTCAATTCTTATAAATGATAATGTATACATACTGTAGCTTCTATATTCAATTTATGTAAGCAAGGCTACAAAGAAAAACTATTCAATAATAATATAAACTTAAAATTTAGTTAGATATTTTTTCATCAATTTAATGGCAGTAAGTTTGGCAATCGGTGACAGACTATTTAGGTAATCAACTACCTCCATAAGTTATGTATATACATTCGCTACAAACCTTGTCCTTTTTTTTTCAGTTTTTAATTTTTTTTTTAACCAGTACAATGTGTAACTCAGTTACATGTTAAAATCAATGTTTTATATCTAATTTAGTATATATATTTGTTATTTTTGTTCAATTTAGTTTTAAATTGTTTTAAATTAACAATTTTATCCTTCTCTAAATTAAGACCAAATGTAATTTTTATATAATGAAGTTTTTATTCAAATTCACATTTTATTAAATATTTTTTGTTTAGGATTACAGTTATTTTAAAATTTAAACGAAAATTTTAGATCAATGATAGTAGTATTCGAGTCTCACAAGTGACATATAACTGGTTAACAGTAGACCATTCTTTAAAATAAGGTTAAATTATATTTTTAGTCTCCATTTTCATAGCAAAATTTGAATTTGGTTCCTTAATTCTTTTTAATCTCAATTTGGTCCCTATTTTAGGAAATTTGATACAATCAAGTCAATTCCGTTAGTGGTGTAGTAACGGTGTTAAATGGGGTGCCACCAATCAGCTTCTTGATGTTTTGAATTTTTTGATTTTTTTTTTTGAACTTTTATTGAGAGTAGGAAAATGACACATGGCATAATAGTGACACGTGGCACTGTCACTGCCATGTGACACGGTGTCAAGATGTCAGCTTGACATGTGACAATTTTTTATTTTTTAAAAAAGTAAATAAAAAATAAAAATAAAATCAAAAAATCCAGGAATTGACACGTGACACCCTATTTAACATGTTACTACACCACTAACGAAAAAAGATTTATTGCATCAAATTTCCCAAAATAGAGACCAGATTGAGATAAAAAAGAATTAAGGGACCAAATTCAAATTTTACGAAAATGGAGACCAAAAGTATAGTTTAACCTTAAAATAAAAAGAATTAAAACAAATCACAAGGTAACATGTGACATTAACTGTTCACTACTGTTAATCATTTTAACAGAATTAGAAAAAAAATCAAATTAAACAAACTTGATAAAAAAAAAATAACACTCGATTGAAAAAGATATATCAGGATTTACAAAACTAAATGAAATATGTAATTTAACCATAATATTAATATAAAAAGTAATTTTTATACTTAACTTACGAAAACTTTTGTACTAATACATTTTTTAGTTAACCAGTAGAAATATATATATATCCTTCTATTTTTATTAAATTAAAATTTAATTTTAATAATAATTTTTCCTATTTTACATATTAGTATGTACATTATTTATTATTTTATTTGAATTTCAACTATTATCAAGATTAAAATATGGATAAAATTTAATTTTGATATAAAAATTAGCATTTAATCGAAAATATTAAGAGTAGGATCTAGGTTTTCTAGTTAGTGTGGTTTGTGAGAGTGAATGAGAACTTAGAGAGTCACAAGAAATTCAACTGGTTTGTTGGATCAATTGAAAATGGAACAGCATAGCGAAACGTCCGATAGAGAAGAAGAACGCGAGGATGGTGGTGATTCCTCTTTGGATCCTCCCAATTCAGAAGGAGAAACCCCAATCTCCGACGGCGTCGCATTCAACAATCAAAGCGAAATTTTCAGAGCGATCGAAGTTGTGGAGCGCGACTCACTGGCTATCGCTCAGAGTTTCACTTCTCTCTTCGCTTCCCTCCGTATGGCGCTCTCCGAATCCACCGCCACCTCGCTCCACCACATGCAGTGCTTTACCGATGCCACCGGTCGCCTTCAGGAATCCGGTGCCACAATTTCTCATCCATAAACATCAATTCAAATCGAAAACATACTAAAATCGCAATAATCGTTTATATTTGTGGATTTGCAGTGCTTGATGCAGCAAACAAGGGGAATCGCTATATAAATTCCTGTCTCAGGTATTTTTATTAAATATGTTTATTAATTGTCTATATTGAAATTGTTGGAAAACGGCTAGATCACGTGACATAAACTAAAATAAATAATGAAGCCTGGTGATGAAGTTGGTTAGTTACTTATTCATTATAATCATCGTTATCATATTTCGTGGGATGCAGATTGAATGAAGAGATGAAGAGTGTTGATGGACTCGCCTCTCAATTGTATCCTATTGCTTTGCTATTTGCTGCTAATTTGTTTTACCCTCTCCTTCGTACTTTTGATTAAAAGAATATACAGTGTCAACCAATAAAAATCGCATAATGTGACGTTTTGATAGACTTTGTTATGGATACTTACATGAGAAGAAAATTAGAAAATAAAATGATTTTAACTTCTCGTATAATCTAAATCAAAAGCTCTCTCATGTTACTTATCCAAAAAAAAAAAAACTATTTAGCTTATGAAAGAAGTTTAGTTCATTTTACCTTGTTTTCTGCTCCTGTAAAAGACTATGGATACCTTAAAATATGAATTTTAAAATAATTAACATAGAAGTGAATAATCTTATAACATAATTCGTGATTAGATGACACTGAATATGTTAGTTAGAGCAATGTAATTTAATTCTAAAGATTCATTTTCAAAATCTCTTTTTTTCTGGAATTTTATATTTACTAAATTACAGCGGGGACAGTACTCCACTGAAGTGAGAAAGTGCATGTTTGATTGCGGATCCGCTTGAATTTCCACATCCAGGTTGATGTTTCCGAACATGCCGAAAGAATCTACTGTGTAAGCCTAGGTTTGCTTAGTACCATGTTAACATACTACACTTTTATTTAATGGTGATCCCCTGTGCATTTTAGAGGCGTTCTCTCTGGAGGAGCCTTATTTGCTGCTTGAGATAAAGACTTGTGTGATTAGTAAGTAGGAACACTTTAAATTGTTGACTATGTTCTTTTTCATCCTTCTTTGATCTTAGTTTTCAATTGAATCCTTAATAATTCGAAGAAAAATCCTAAGAAAGCATGTCGATTCTCTGGACTCAGCTGTTAACAAGCTTCTTCAATTCCCCTGATACCTTGGGATTCAGTCATGTACAAGGTTCGTTTCTATTTCCCATAACTAACTCTTGAAAGAATCTGTAATGCCTAATATATATATTTTTCATTTCATGATTATGCTGAGATAGCGTTTTAGCGCAAATAAAGCAAAAGAATATTTTTCTCTTTGGCAGTTGTTAAGATAGAGGGTTGAGAAGCGGTGAAATTTCCTCTTTTTCCCCCAGTAAACAAGAGATAGAGAGTGTACAATATTGTTCCTCGTGTCACAAGATTTTCCTCTAGTGCTGACCCAAAAAACAAGATTTCCTCTAGTGTCACAAGATTTTTCCAGTGCACAGTTTGTTTGAAGTTTTAGGTGTTGATGATTTTATGTATGTGACTTTGTCATTATCACCGGTGCTGTTAATAGTTTGTATTCAGGACAGAAATTAAAGTACGTACAGTCAAGAGTAAGCATATTTTGGTTCTTCATTTTGTTCTGAAATGGTATAAAACATTCTATGCCTCTTTGTGAGAGATGGGATAAGATAAACTGGCTTTGCTCTTGTTTTACATGATGCCACACTAGCTGAAAGAAAAAAGGTATAAAGGTAAAGAGAAAAGAAAAATGGAATGTCTGGCGTGTGTAAGAATACGACCTTTTGACCGACTGGTCCTGGATTCTATACGTTGTGCTAGCAAACATGAAAATGAATATTTTGAACCCTTTATCTGGCTACTTGAGCAAGTGTTGAATTACAATCCTACAGGACAACTTGAGCAATTTTCCATATCACGTGCGAGTTCTAGGAATTCCAACCGCATCTAAATCTTCTGAATCAGGATAGACAACTAACTTTGATTGATATGGAACTTGTATATGGTAAAAGTGGGTAAATGATGTTAAAAAATGGGTGTAAACATTATTAGGAAACCTATGTGATGTAAAGTGTTTTGTTTCCTGAAAAGCCCTGTGTTAATCATTATGTGTGGTGAAATGATAGATGCACGTTGTTCACAAGATATAAAAGATGTTCGATCGACAGAGGGAGGGGATGTAATGAAATGTAGAGTCATCTTGCTACAAAGTGTTGAAATATGATTATTCTTGAAGTGTATAAATAATTTAGTGTCAAGCTTGTTCGATTAAAATAGAATTAATCAAATAAAAGAGATTTTTCACTTGTTGTAATTTTCATTGATTGAAATTTTTTACAATGGGAATAAATTTGAATTTATTGTCTCAATATTAAGTTGCTAAATTATTATATTTTAAATAAAGTAAAATATAAAAAGTGATAATAATTTGAAAAAATATATAATTACCACATTTTATATTTTACATTCATCAAGTAGTGATAAATTAGTTTACGTTTTGTTTTAATTCAACTTTGCTATTAGCTACTTCCACTAGAGGTTCGGAATACGACATAATTGCTTGATATAACAAATGAAATAACAAACGAAAGTAACTTTCTCTTAATAACATGGGAAGTTAATGAGTACTGGATTTTTTTTTTAACATTAAAACATGTTAAATTCGAGTCAAGTAGTTTTTGAATTCTCCAAAATGACATTTTTAAATGTAGGTGGTCTCAAACTTGTGCTTTCCTTGATAAAATGCATGGATGTACCTTCTCTCAGCCTGTAGATGCAGATGATATTTAAATTGTCAAGCATCAACATTCATCAGTTGCCATAAAAATTGATGCATTAGTGGTCAAGTCTTGAAGGGCGCAACCTCATTAATAAATTAAATAGCCTCTATTTAATTATGGTTAAACTCGATATTGGAAAAAACACATCACTTCAATAATAAATAACCAAATTCTCACTCTTACTCTTAAAGGAGCACTTCTCATATCTCTCACATTAGAAACACATCTTCAAGAGAAGCATATGAAAAATTTCTCAAACTATTCCTGAGTTTTGAAGAATTCACTCAAGAATTAGGTACCTCTGCAAAGACCTTGATGACAGGACCTCCATGGGTTTTGTTTAGATTCCCCGAGTCTTCAGGTTGAACTAAATGAAGTTCGGCAAGATTTTTAATGAGATACTTAGTGACTAGATTCCAATGAAGGATGTCAATATTTTTTTAACAAAGCAATTTTGTTTAAGTCGATTGTTTCCATTCTGTGTCTCGAAGGGACCTTCCAATTTAGGAGGTTTGGAATATCCAACTTGCGCAGTCGTGGCCAACTTTTACAACACACAAACATTCGATGATTGGAGGAATGCTTTGTGTTCTTCTCATGAGATAATTGATTCCACTAAAGAATCTAACTACTCAAATTTCTTTATCGTGCAAGATCTCACTAATCAAATAGAAGTTGGTCTCCAAAATGTAAAGTTGGCATTCATCTTATCTTGAATATCAAATAGCAATATTTGTTGGTTTATGAAAATATCAAAATAAAAACCCTCTTAATAATTAAAGGGATAATTAGTCGTATAGTACCCAGTTTGGTGCTGGAGTTTCTAATTGATACCCGGTTTAAAAAAAGTGTCAATTGCGTACCCAAATTAGTTTAAGTGCATCAATTGGTGCACTTAAACTAATTTGGGTACGTAATTGACACTTTTTTTAAACCGGGTACCAATTAGAAACTCCAGCACCAAACTGGGTAGTATACGACTAATTATACCTTTAATTATTAAGAGGGTTTTTATTTTGATATTTTCATAAACCAACAAATATTGCTATTTGATATTCAAGATAAGATGAATGCCAGATCGGAGCAGAATGTTATTGCAGCGCCAGTCCACGACTCCCTCCATCCGCAACACCTACATCTAACAACAGCAAAAACCACCGCACTTGTGCCATTCACGAACCTGCACCGGGAAGCGAATCGCAAGCAACACCGAGCCACCGCGAGCCAGAGGGGAGGAGACGCGCACCAACAGTTACAGCTTCACACACCTGGACTAGCACCGCATCTACACTACATTCGTCAACACAGATCTGCACCTCCACCACCATCTTCTCACGGAACCACAAGTGCAAACGTCCATCTTTGCACCAGTGGAACGCAGATTCACCCAGTTGCTACAATGTACCATCTCTGCAGCGAAAGCAACAATGCAACAACAACACCTTCATTGTCTTCAAGCCACCATCTTTGCACCCGAAGCAAACAACGACCACCATTGATGGAGATCTGCGACATCATCCTTACACACCACGCACCACACACATGAGTAAGCACACGACGCCACACACCATGCATCACGAACCACGCATCGCTCACACGCACAAGCACACGAACACGACACCATGTACACACATGCACCGCACAACGTACTATGCACCACACACACGAACATGGTACCACGCACCATGCACCACGCACCACGAACTACGCACCACGCACCACGCACAACACTACCACACATCACGCACCACAAACCACGAACCACGCACCACGTGCACGCATCACACACCACCCAACACGTATCACGCACCACGCACCATGCACACGCACACGCACACCGCACTACGCACCATGCACGCGCACACAAACAAGATACCATGCACCACGCACATGCACGTGACACCATGCATCACGCACCACGTACAACGTCACCATGCATCACGCACCACGAACCACAAACCACGCACCACGCACCACACATCATGTGCACGCAACGCGCACACGCACACACATCACGCACCACGAACCACGCACACGCACAGCCACGACGCACCACGCACACGCATCACGCCCCAGGCACCACGTACCGTGAATCATGCACCACACACCATGCACCACGCACATGAATAGACACACGACACCATGCACCACGCACCACGCACCACGTATCACGCACCATTCACACGCACACGCGCACCGCACTATGCGCACGCACCACACACGCATACCGCACCACACACCATACACGCATACACACGACACCACACATCACGCACCACGCCACCACGCATCACGTATCACGCACCACACACCACTCACACGCAACACGCACACGCACACGCATCACGCACCATGAACCATGCACCACGCACCATGCACACACAATACGCACCACGTAACACACCACGAACGACGCATCATGAATCACACATAACGCACATGCACCACACACCATGTCTCACGCACACAACACCACGCACCATACATCACGCGTCATGACCACTCACCACGTACCACACACTACGCAACGCGCACATGCCCACGCCACCTCACACCATGCACTACGCACACACACACACACACCTTGGTTTGGAATCCAACTACTAAAATATCCATGTTAAAAATTCTCTCAAAATTTACATTTAGTTCAACCCGAACTTTAAAATCAACAATAACATATAAGGAATTCAAGTGCACAAACATAACATACACACACACACGCACACACACACACACACACACACACATATATATATATATATATATATATATATATATATATATATATATATATATATATTAAAATTTCTCTCAAAAATTACATTTAGTTCAACCCGAACTTTAAAATCAACAATAACATATAAGGAATTCAAGTGTGTAGTTGAGAGTTAAGTTTAACAGAGTGAATGAAATGAATAATATATAAAGAAATACTTACATATCTATTACTTTAAAGATTTTGAGTTGAAAATAATAAAATTTTTGTATATAAGTTGAGTTATTACTCGAGATTCATTGGATCCACATCTCTTGTGTTAAGTATTGACTCTATCTTATACACCCACACAAAATATCCATTGTAATCTATATCAAAACCTTGAAGCTTCAACTGACGACATCTTACTAAAGTAAAAGTGTACAATTTATTATAGGTTGAAAGGATATGCAATGTGAAGAGTAATTTGGCTATGAGCAAATAGTGAAAGTACCTTTCCTTAAAAATTGAGCAAATTAAAATAAATAGATGTAATTTGAATTAATCTAATTAAGTTTGAAATAAGGGAATTGTGTTTTGTACCTCCATAAATATTGCAATTCTCACTTTTGCCTTTGGTTTAAAGTTATTTTCAGTGTGCAGTTTATAAACTTCTCATATTGTGCGGTTTCAGTTAAGTTTCGGATAGTGTAATCCATATCCATGTGTATTAAGTTTCGGATAGTGTAATCCGTAGATATTTTAGAGGTGGAAGAAGATGATGTGGAGGAGATGGAAATGGAGATGGAAGAAGAATATGGGATGGAAGTGGAGGAAAGTATGAAGATATAGTTAGTGGGAAAGGAGAAGGGAATAAGACAAGGACAATTTTTACTTTTCATTTTATTTATGGAATACAATAAGAAAATATGAAGATACAGGAAGAAATTTTCTCCAAAGTAATTGAAAGACAGTTTTGAATTTCAAATTATATAATATGAAAGCCAATAACATATTACATATTTCACATCAAAAAGTTTTATTTTTATGAAAATATTATTTTTGAAGTATATAATCTATAAAAAAAACTTCATATTTTTAAAATGACTTTTAAATTAGACGGGACGGATCTTGAAACCAAAAGATGGTGCTCCCCAGAACTTTTAAAATTTTGTACATATATAATAAGAATTTATGGAAATTAAATGAGGTAGATTTTTAACCTTTTTATAAAACATCATTTAATCTTAATAAATAGTCAAACATAAATCAAGTATAATAAATAATAAAAAACTTATTATTTTTTTTTTCACATCTTCTACCCTTTTTATTTACTCACTATTTTTGTTCATCTTTCACTCTTTGGCATGGTATAAGAACAAGGAGTGACAATGATAAAAAAAGACTACAACAATGATATTGAAGATTGTAGTTTTATCTTTTAAACACATGAAAAATGAAGATGAAAACACACTAGTGTAAGAAAAGTACTATTCAGATAAACGAAAGTTCCAACCGCTACAATGTTACCTAAGTTACGTGAAATATTTGAAGTGAATCCAAAAGCTCATCAATAAATAAATATCAATATGTCAATAATTTGTAAGTTATCAATTTTATAAGCTCATTAGCGAAGTTGTGTTTTAATGAGATTAAATTGATTAGGAAATGTGGATTTTAAGATTATAAGAAAGTATCCAACTATGAGCGCATTTAGTGTATAAGAGTCGCGTATACTAATGACCATGTTTTTTTATTGCAACTGATGATCTAATACTGTCTAAGAGTTGATATCTAAGTCGGTTTAAATTTTTTTTTTCTTCTCATTTTTTAGGTTGTTTAGGTGTCTTTAAAAACAAATTTGTGATAAAGATTTACGATAACTCGAAAATGTCTTAGATCGGGAATGGGTTAAATATATTTTTGGTCCTTCAAGTTTCAATAAAATTTGAAATTAGTCCCTCATTAAAACTTTTGACCAATTTAGTCATTAATCTTTAAAAATGTGTGAATTTAGTCATTTTAACCAAATTTTGTTAAGTTTATCTGACGTTTTAAACGCATTTCATGATAGTATTTGACTTATTTAAACTGTTCGATACATTTTTGCTTCAATGTTAACTCAAATATTATCATAAAATGCGTTTAAAATATCAAATAAACTTAATAAAATTTGATAAGAAAGATTAAATCCACGCATTTCTAAAGATGAATGACTAAATTGGAATAAAGTTTCGAAAATGGACTAATTCCAAAATTCACTAAAACTTGAGCAACAAAAAACATATTTAACCCATAGGAATAGTACATAACATAAAAATATGTTGTTTTTTTTTCTTTTATTGAAATTATTTTAGTGGATTTTGATAAAGACGAAATTATCATTCCTCGTTTAAGAAATAAAGTTTTTTTTTTTGTGAAAAGTTAAAATGTCTCAAATAGATGAGAGAAGATTCGTCCAACATGAAGATACCAAGAAAAACGTTTTATGAAACAAAACCTTTGACGTGTTATGAAGAATGAGCATCCTTCATAAGGCTGAATGAATACACTTGTCAACATTATAATTAGATATTATTTTAACATAAAGACACGTGTACTCGTCTTATAAATCATTGTTGGGTGTCATTTTAAGGGTTTATAACTTTTGTAAACAAAATAATCAATAAATGCCAAATTGTTGTCCAAATCAAGTCTATGTTTTGACCCATGTATTAGTTTTTTACATCTCTCTTTTGAATGTTTTTATTTAATTATCATTTCTAAAATTTAAATAACATAACCATTATTACTGTTTTTTATATGTTTATTTTTATATATATTTATATATATTTTTATATATATATATATATATATATATATATATATATATATATATATATTATGATATAACAAGACAAAATAAAATCAAAATTCTATAAATATTTTACGAAACTTAGAAATATTTATTTATTTTTTCCAAACAAAATATTAAATGATAGAGGAATTACTTTATCACAATTCTTGTCTTGGAGTCAGAGGTAATGTGAATTTTTATATGATGACATCATGTCTTATAAAAGTTGTGTATTGTGTTTATAGAAAAAGAGGTTAATCTTCATAATTCTTGCATAATAACATTTTTGTTTAAGTATTAGTAGATATAAGTTTTGAGGTGTCGAATTATACTAAAGTTATGTTATGATTTTATTTCTGTATTTGTAGATATATTTTCGTTTAAAGAAATTATTTTCTTATCACATTATTCTCAGTAAAAATTTTATGAATCACATAACTCGACACTATTTAAAATATATTTCACTTTTAGAACTAAGTATTAAATTATGTGAATTTTACATTATCTAAATAGTATGCACATTACTTAATCTGAAATTATATTGTCAATCGAGTAATTCGAATATTTCAAATTATATCATTTAAACGTGTTCTTATTATCAAAGGGTACTTTAATATTTTTTATTTTATGGAGTGATAAAAGAAAAAAAAGTAAGAAATAGGAAGTAGAAATAGTCCAAGACATGTCCATGAAAATTGGGCCAATAACCTTAGGTTGTGACTATACACCAAAATGTTTATTATTGTAAAAAAAAATTGAATGATTTTTGCAAAGTGCACCTCATCAACATGTACACGTGAAAACACGATGATAACATGTGAAGAAGAGATATCCAACGCGTTAAGACTTCAACCAAGATAACCATCTAACCTAAAACACCACTTCATCATGGAAAAGAATCTAGAAATTTAACTATTATATTTTTTATTTAGTTAGTCAGATGATACTTATTTTTGTTAGATGTATCGATTTGATATCCGCTTTTAAAAATGTGTCGATTGAGTTCAATTTTTTAAAAGTTGTCTTAATGAGGTCCCTTTAAAAAAAATATATTAATGTCGTTAACGGTATTGATAAGTGATGAATAAAATTAACAGCGTTAATAATTTTTGTTTGAAAGTGACCTTAATTGAGACATTTTTCTAAAATTGGGACTCGATTGACACTTCTTTTAAAGCGGGTACCAAACTGACACATCTAAACAAGTGGATACCATTCAACTAATTAAACCTATATTTTTTCTTATTCAAAAATAATTAGCAAAAAATTGAAAACTATATATACAAAAAATGTTAGTGTAGTCATGCTTTTATGCTGTAATTTTTTTTTTTCTAACAAAAAGAATTGTTATCGCCTTTGATTTAGTTTCTACGTTGGACAAGTAATTAATGTGATTAAACGAGCAACCGTGGCAAGTTAAAGGACATAATTAAGGATAATATACTTAATCATTGTTTCTCATAATCAATTGTAGAAACAATGTTAAACCCAATTTTCTGGAATTTGAAAATACCATTATTTCAGAAAAAAAAATTATTTAGATTTAATTTGGAATTCGTTTACACATGACAAGATTTCTTGACAGCTCAACGACAACTAGTTTTCATTTCACTGAATTTGGATTTTAGTACGTTATTTAATTTAGTTAATGAACAATAATTTTGTGTTTTATTTTATTATATTAATAGAGACGACACATAGTAAGTGGTTATGGAACCATTGTTAAAAATAATGTGGTGGTAGTTTTGTGAGTAACTAAAATAATAAAATGTTGAAATTAATTTATACAAAAATATTCATTTAGAAGTAATGAAAATAATGGGAAGAACAAAAAACTAAGATTGAGAAGTACTACACATTCGTAATGGTATGGTTTACAAAGCAAATGGATAACTTTTCCTTTGATTTAAGGTTCTATGCAATAAGATAAATTAATAAATGCAAACGTCAATAAATAGTCACAAGTATTGATTAACAAAACCAAATTAAAAAATATGGGTTGTATTAAAAGTGTTATTATGCATATTTTGTAGTCACTAATATTTTTAATAATTAAAAATGTATAATATATAATATAAGTGTTATTTATTTTTCAAAATTCCACTAGACACAGACGTATCACAGTGGCACAAGTCTTTGGGTTTGTCAAACACTTTGGTTTGAAAATTGAAGAATATTAAATTAGCACGTGAAAATGATATTTTACTTCTTAAGTTAGATTTACTTAAGAAGAGATGTAGGAAAGTATATTCAATGGTAAAAGAAGAGTATCGTAATATCATATTTCTATAAAAATGAAAACTAAATCAGTATTAAAGATCTAGTTTACTTAATTTTTAATATATCTCATATCGTATTTTTTTTTTAATTTTTTAAAATTTTAGATTACTAAATATAAATTAAATACGTCCATGAAAATAATATTCTTACGTAATATATTTTTAAGAATAAGATATCTACTCCGAATTTTGAAAATTATTTATAAATAAAAAAGTCATCTTTAAATTTTAATCTATAGAGAACTTTATGTTTATATTTGGATTTTAATTATGAATGTTCTTTATTATAGAATTCAAATTACTAACATTTACATTTGGTAAGATAAAACATTGAGAAAATTCAAGCAAGGTCTAATTACACTTATAACTTACAATCGTTCAAGTAAATTTCAAGAAATTAAATATATATATATATATATATATATATATATATATATAAATTAGTAATGTAAAATAATAAGTAATTTTCATTATTTTAATTGAAAACTTTATCTATAATAAGATAATTTCATCAAAAGTAATAATAGAAAGACTCATTATTCGCTCCAAGTGAAATCGTGAAAATCAACATAATAAGTTCTTTATCAAACAATGTTATTTTACATTAATTATAATATTATTTTTATATTAATCATAGAATCTTGTATTTTTTAACACTTAAATTAAGATAAAGAATGTAATTATGTTATCCAACTAATATAAAAATTAATCAATACATATTCAATTTAAAAAATAGAAACATTTTGAATATTAAACAAAAAAAGTTTGATAAAAACTCCACCGAAAATAATCCAAATTTCTAAGACAGCTGAAACATAATTAAGCTTGTATAAAATAATGAAATTGGGATCAGCTTAATTAATTATCCAGTCATATGATAGCATAAAGTGTGGGTTCCTTGTGCACATTTTTGTGTGCACAATGATAGCAACACAACACTACACTGCAGTAACCAATAATTAGCAACACTGCCATGGTCACTCTCTCTTTCTCGAGTCAACAACTGCAACACTGCACTTTTTGAGGCACAGTACTATCTACCTATCTTGTGGCACTCCAACAAACCCTGCTTGCGGACTACATGTTTGTTTGGTGTCTTTGACTTCAATTATCTATTTCACTTGGTTGTTGGTATGTATTTGTAATTTGCCTCTTAACAAGTGCTTAGATCCTAATAATTACTGTTCTTTCTACAAAATCAGACTGAAAAAAAATATGCTATTTATGGATTGAATATAGTGCAAATCTATTTATTGATTAAACCAGATAGGAAAGGTGAAATCTTTATCAGAAAAAAATGCTTACCATTGATGGGAATCTCACGTCAAAGATAAATTACTTGTAGGGACAACATTAGAAGTCCCATGTTAAAATCAATTGCTTGTGGTGGTGTTTAAACCCTCAGATTCTTCTACCCAATGTACTGTGGATGTGCTCTTCTCTCGCATATTCAACTCCTATTCATACACCCTGGTTGTTTTGTTTTTTATAGTTGAATATTATGACAAGGTTTTCTAGTCAGGGAAACAAGGGTCATGGCAAGGAAAAGTAAATAAATCAAAGAGATAGAGAGAGAGAGAGGTAGACAAGTCTAACAAACAAACTTCCCTTTCTTTTCCCATCTTATCCCATAACAATACACACTGCAGGCTTGTTGTGTTGTGTTGTGTTCATTCAGTAATTTAATCTGTATGAGACAAGTTGCGTCTACCCTGCAAAGCCAGAAAAAATGGTGCCAGAGAACATGAAGAAACAACTTGCTTTGGCTGTGAGAAGCATCCAATGGAGCTATGCAATTCTCTGGACTGATTCAACCACACAACCCGGGTACCAAACCAACTGTTCTATTCATAGTTGCCAACTCTGTTCTATTTTCAATTCTTTGACTTTGCTCTTTCTTCAATATTTTGCTTTCTCCTATACCGGAGAAGATTTTATATCAGATGATGCATACAAAATTTGCCATGGTTGAGCCTCAGGGTAGGATGCATCTTTTTCCAGTGTAGTTTGGCTTATGTTAAAACAAGACAATTATCACCTATCCATGTTTTCTCATCTAAGGAGTATGGTTGACTAAGTAGCAATTTGAAATTCTGAATCTACTGTTGCATTTTCTTGTATTATTTGCTTGTGAGGCAATTGGTTTATGGGTAGTGTTAAATTTTTTGTTTCTGACAGGGTGTTGAGATGGGGGGAAGGGTATTACAATGGAGACATTAAGACAAGGAAAACAAGTCAAGGGGTGGAACTTAATTCTGACCAAATAGGGTTGCAGAGGAGTGAGCAGCTGCGAGAGCTATTCAAATCCCTCAAAACTACAGAAATCACCCCACAAAGCAAAAGGCCTTCGGCGGCACTGTCCCCAGAAGATCTCACAGATGCTGAGTGGTATTACTTGGTTTGCATGTCCTTCGTATTCAACATTGGCCAAGGGTAAATTGTAAATCTCCTCTATTTTTCTTTCTTTCAAGTTTTGGATCATCAAGCTGTGTTCCCAAAATCGGGTGTTTCACTGATTTGTAATCTCAAGGGTGAGGGAATCTTAGTTGTTCAAATCTTTGTGTGTCGGTAGGTTACCAGGAAGAGCTCTGGCAAAGGGTCAATCCATTTGGCTCAACAATGCGCATTCCGCTGACTGTAAACTTTTTAGTCGTTCTCTGCTGGCAAAGGTGGATTCATTTTCTTGGTTTGACTCGTTCTGTCTTTCTTCTGCTTTTGGTTAAATCTTGAATTATTGCACTCTGGCTGTCTAGCACCATGCTTGAAATGACAGATAATCTGAATTTTCTTCTTTGTTTGGTTTTTGTTCCATGAATAAACCTGTGGCAATTGTCTCTCTTGCTCAGAGTGCATCCATCGAGGTACTATCTTGTTTTTTATTTACTTAATCGTCCTTGTTTTTATAATCTTTTATGTGTAATTAACAGTTAGTGCCGTGAAATCAAATATGATGTGGAGAAATTTAGATTTGTTAGAACTTAGAATAGATTTTCCTTTTGAAACCACTCTATAGTGTTTCATACTGGCACTGCTGCAATGGTATCCATTCAAGTTTCAAAACATAGAAGTAACTAAGATTCTAAATATAAGACTCTGTCTGAAGAACACAAAACTAATTTGTGTCAAATTTAGTACGCAAAGACTAATCAATACTCTGTGTAATTTGTTTCCTTAATCTCAACTTTCAGACGGTCGTGTGTTTTCCGGTTATGGAAGGGGTTATTGAGCTTGGCACCACTGAACATGTAAGTTTTCACCTTCATCTATCATTAAATAATATTACTGTTTTGTTATTGACCAAAATAATCATGTCACTGAAACTTGTTCTTCGTGCGAAGGTCTCAGAAGATTTCAGTCTAATTGAACGGATCAAAACTTCTTTCTTGAATAATTTGCATGTCAACGATCCTAATAAGTCAGCATTGAAATCAAGGAACCAGGAAGATCTTGCTTATGTAGCATTTGATGATAATGTTGAATCAATTCCAGAAATTGGGTATGACATAGCCAGCAAAACCTCCCCTGATGGTAGTTCAAACGCATTCCAAGCCAATCAACCACTGGATGAAACTTTCATGGTTGAAAGGATAACCAGTGGCACTTCTCAAGTCCAAAGCTGGCAAGTTATGGATGATGAGATAAGTAACTGTGTTCATAACTCCATGAATTCCAGCGACTGCATATCACAAACTTTTGCCAGTCCTGAGAATATTGCTTCTGCACCCAAGTGTAACAACCCTTCTGACCCTTTTGCCCACAACCCAAAAATGACGGTAGTGGATCCTCGAGGTGATGATTGGCATTATCAGAGAGTTCTGTCTGACCTTCTAAAAACCTCTGATCAGTTACTCATGAAAATGCATTCACAAAAGTTTCATCAGGAATCAAGCTTTGTTTGTTGGAGGCCAGGCGGGGCAACGGATTGCCAATGGCCAAGATCAGGAACTTCACAGAAGTTATTGAAGAAGGTATTGTTTGAAGTTCCTCAAATGCATTTGGATGGTCTGCATGAGTCTCAAGAAGAGAATGACTATAAGGAGGGAATGAGACTAGAGACTGATGAAATTGGCATGAACCACGTCATGTCAGAAAGAAGGAGAAGAGCAAAACTAAATGAAAGGTTTTTAACCCTTAGGTCAATGGTCCCTTCAATCAGTAAGGTAATATCTATTTCACTGGTGCATTTATTTGCATGACTGTCACTCACTGCTGAAATTAATGAAGTGTAAAATTCTTTCAGGATGACAAAGTTTCAATACTTGATGATGCAATTGAATACCTTAAAAAGCTTGAGAGAAGGATAAAAGAATTGGAAGTTCAGAGAGGGATGACAAATATGGAGCCGGGGACTAGAAGATCACCTCAAGATATGGTAGAAAGAACTTCTGATCATTATTTTAGCAAAAACCACAATGGCAAGAAATCAGTTGCAAAAAAGAGAAAGGTCTGTGGCGTGGATGAGACAGGAAAAGAGATTAATTCAGATGCTTTAAAAGGAAGTTATGCTAATGATATTACTGTGAGAACTGGTGACAATGAAATTGTGATCGAAATGAAGTGCCCCTCAAGAACAGGAAGACTACTAGAAATTATGGAAGCAGTTAATAGTCTCAGTATAGATTTTAATTCGGTTCAGTCAACAGAGGCCGATGGAAATCTTTATCTGACCATTAAATCTGTGGTGAGCACTTCTGGTTTTATACTTTTATGCATTCAGCAGAGTCACAACTAGTTATGAAATTATGCTCTTTTTTCTAAAATTGGTCATCCTTTCAGTTCACAGGAGCAACTATTGGAACAACCAAAAGAATCAAACAAGCCCTTCAAAAAGTGGCCTCGAAGTTCTGATTTTTTTTTTTTCTCTTAACTTTAAACTCATGGTGGTGTTCAATTCAACTCTTGCTACTACATACAGAATTCATGAGATCAAATCGGTCAAAATCGAATATCTTTTTGAAGATTTTTCACGAAAGGAAGAAGTGGTCTCACTCTTGGTGATGCAACGTGGACTTTTAGGCACTTGTAAATGGTTAGGTAGGCTTAGCTGACTAGATTCATGTAATGTCACATTAGCTCCTATGGCATCACACAGGTTGACCAATGACTAAATACTAATAGAGAGACAGATCCATTATTAATTATGATAGTCTTCAAAGCAGTCCACATTCTCTCCTAAATTCTTTAATGTTGTCATTTGCTCACCACTAAAAATATATTATATATCTTAGAAATCTTTTTAATATATTTTAAAATTTCAAAATCAATGAACATCTGATTGAGAAACAACATAAAAAAATTCAGCCGAGAGTTCAAATTCCTTCATAGCCATGAAGTTGAAAATAACCTAGATACTTTTCTTAATATTCTAACTAAAAGGAACAACTATTTCTACCATGAATCATGAATCAGTAATTCAGAATTTGTTTGTGGATTTCTCAGTCACAGCGAATCTATATTTTCTGTGATCCAAGAAACGTATACATATTCACACATGCTCAACTAGTATCCTACTAAAACTAGAACAAACATGAAGAGTAGAATTGCTGCCGACACATTAATAATATCTTAACAAGTGAAATTCTTTTTATATTAAATCACTGTTTATGTTTGTTATTACTTTCATTATCATCCTTCACTATTTTCTTTACACCTTGTTAACATGTGATAGCATTACTTTCAGTGATTCTCCTTCCACTTCTGATTAGACATTCAAACTTGCAGAGGGTGATAAAATAGTATATGGATTCAAGGGATATAGACTCTCTTCTTTATAATAAAATACTGCAACCAACCAGCAACTATAAATTGACGAAGTTCATGTTATCACCAACTATTTCATTCATTTTTATTTGTTTATTCCCTAATCATACTTGTTCTCGGTCAAATTAAGTTTACATTATTATAGTCTTGTTTGTGCTTTTTAATATTCAGAGATTAAAGAATTACTTTGCTGGATTTTGACGGATTCACGCATGCACAGATCATAAAAAGGGGGTGGTGGAGCAGCCTGCTTTTCAATTTGGTGTCAAGAAATTTTTTTTGTTCAAATATATATTTTAAGAGTAAATCGTCAATTTAGATTTTATGCATGTGTCACTAAGTAAACTTTTCACCATTAAATTAATTTCTAATGATTTAGTTTAGTAAATTATATTCTCGGATACTTTTTTAACTACTACTTTAGTCTTTAATTTTAGACTGCTGAGCGTCAGTGTTGATAGATAAACTAATACTTTCTTTGTAGACTAACATGATGATTAAGTTTTAGAAAAATAATAATATGATGACACTATTTAAATCTTTGAAAAGCTAATATGGTTAGTACAAATTTTGAAGAACTTATGTGGAAATATAGTAATTTGAACTTTTTAAATTGATACGATTTTAATTTTATTTTTTTTAATTAAAGTTATGTACATATTAGCATGTTTTTTTTTACAATAAAATTGTGTCATTTTGACCTAATTTATCCACTTCTATAATTATTTTCTTTTTAAATTTGTCTCATCTCAATAATTTAAAAAAAAATACCAAAATTGTGTTTTTTCTTAAAACAACTACATAACTAACGTAAAAAAAGAAAAAAAAATACATTTTTTTTATAATGAATACAATATAAATAATTAATAATAATCATGAAAATTTTTGAAATTTTATCTAAATAATTGTGTGACACAATGGATATAACTTAAATACCTAATTAGTTTACTATTGCCCAAAACAACTGTAAATATTTAATTTAATGTAGATATATTAATTATTTTAAAAATATTTTACAATCTAATTAATATTAAAAAAGATATTTGGTGGTTAGTAAACCAGAGGGCCTAACAATTATGATATAGAATAGTACACACAGTTTTTCTATATTTACTCTCATTATTTAATAAATTTTGTACAAAAAGTAAATTAAGTTTACTATTAATGAGTGATTTTTAATTGAAAAGTAATAATAATGTTAATTACCCATTAACGATGTTAAAAGTAAAATTTAACACATGTTATTTAGTTCAATATGCTAATACTTTTGTAAAAGAAAAATAAGAAATGAGTTTATTTTAAATGGAAAAAATTATTATAAATAACCATAAAGTCCTGAACTACCTTTTCACATAAAAAAATCCTCATTAATAATATTATTAGATATTGGGCCGCCAATTCGGAATTCAGCGTAAAATAAACAAGTGCACTTATTTTAAGCTTTCTCAACAACCCACTCAGTTAACAAAAATTAGTCAATTTTTTTGACTTAGATTTAATGCCGCACTCCAAATCCTACACGTGTACACTGTTGATGTAAACAAAATTCACCATTTTCTATTATATCAAATCATTTCTAAACATTTTTCTTTTATTCTTCGTCACAAGATGCAAAGTATTTATTTCTGCAAAAAAAAAAAAATACTGCTAAAATTTTTCGATATTATACTATCGAACTGTGTATGAAACTACTTAAAAAATGAAGTAGGGAGAATTTAATAAAACCAAAATCACTAAATTAATATCAAATATACTAATCACTGGCTATCACTTGAGTATGATTTTAATTTGAATCATTTACAAAATTATAGCCAAGTTTCATAGTTAAATACACAAAACCGATGTATATTATTAGGTAAAGTTATTAAGCTTTTAGGTTAGACTTTCCTACCTAACAACGTACTTTTTTTATAATATTTAAAGTTGAATATGCACAATGGTAATATATATATATATATATATATATATATATATATATATATATATATATATATATCTGAAAATATGGAAGCAACGTGTCTTGTCACTGTTTTATTTTTGAATGAAAGAATATAATGAAATAAAAAATCAGAATTATATATACAAATTAACAGATTAACAGTGTTCATATTATGTGTGTTTGGAATGAATTCTGCAAATTAATTGGGCTATACAAAACACAAATAAAACATAAGAAACTTTATTTTCATTCCTGGATTACAACTTTTGAATATGATAGAACTTGACGATGCCTTTTCTTGGAATGTCTTGAACGTCCTTAAGCCGGTAATAGTGAGCCGCTATCTCCAACAACCACTCTCACTCTATCTCTGTCACCTGTCTCATATTTTCCGGTGAGTACCAGTTCATGGTACTAAGTCTTATATTAAAAAAAATCGAATATCTATCTAAGATTTTAGATCAAGAATGATGTAAATTTTTTATGTATCTATTTTTCTGCATTCGACCAGGGAAAAACAAAAACCCATAAGTAATACATTTCTTCATGTCATCTAAATCACTTTCATTTGATGTCAGTTGAATCTCAACCCTCTCTAAAACACCTGCAAGTTGATCACGGATATCTCTGGCCCTGTTTCGTACTCCTTACCTGTATGTAATTTTCGTAACACCATTGCGTTGAATAATTTGTCTCCTTCCACGAATTGTACACCTTTAGCAATGCAATATGGTCTCCAACATTTCCAGTGTGAAAATTCATCCTTGCATTGTCTGCATCTACCTGTTTATTTATCCTTTGGTCGGTAAAATATTGAGTTTCCAACAGACAGCATAGCAGCAATTAAAATGACATCGTCCGACATTTGAACTTTTCTGAAGCCACTGTCATTTTTGACAACATAGGATCAAGCGGGAACTCTGCCATCCTTCAAACCATTCATGGATGCCAAGACTTTTTAAAGTCAAAACTACATTTGCAAGGTTAGTTCGCTGTATTTCAGGAACAGTGTTTTCCTCCAAATCATAACGAAAATTGTAAGCAGTGTAAAGGCGGAAGCACTTTCCAGAACCTGTTCTTCCAGAACGACCTGCTCTTTGATTTGCTGACCAGTAAGGAAGGAATACCAATACCAGTTGGAAGATGTATCCACAGATTCATCGTCACTATCGTCATCACCCTTCAACATTGTGCAACTCTTCTGCTCCCTCGCCAACATTACAGCTTCTCTCTTGTTTTGATATTGATTTAAACCAGTCTCCTTCAAATTATATGCAGGGCTGAATCTCGAACAATTAAGAGCTCTAATTCAACGTAATCAAACTAGAGAATCCTAATTGTTCAATGAATTGAAATTTCCCTAATGAAATTCAAAAAAACAACAAAAGCCCTAATTCGAGTAAACCCTAATCCTAAATCTTTCCAAATGACAAAAGTTGTCAACCGTAATTGATTCAAAACTTGGATGTGCCTTTATCAACATCGGACAAAAATAATCCTAATTATACTGAACTATAGATTATTTATATTATATTGTACTAAAAAAACTAAATTATTTTCAAAAAAAATTGAATTGCACCATTTTCAAGTTTACTTAAAGAAAATTGAACCCCTTATATTTATGGTTCAATTAACTAGTTAATTGTTTGAAAATGTTTTTTAAAAGTTAAGATAGTAAAACAATAAAATTAAGTACCACAATATACAATATACGCAAAATGGTAGTATATATATGTGACGTGGGATTACTTAAACTTTTGAGATAGAAAAAAAACTAAAAATTCAAGTTTACTATGAATCATATGTTAATTTGTATGTTTATTATTTATAAAATTTACGTGAAAAGAAAAAGATTCGTGAGTAAAAAATTAAATACTTATTTATATATATATATATATCGAAATTTAGTTTCTGGTATTTTTCTAAAAATGATATTTATATATATATATATATATATATATATATATATATATATATATATATATAAACTTACGAAAATTGTTCTATACTAAAATCAATAGAAAAGGTTAAAAAAATAGAGAAAAAAAGAGTTATGAGATTCTTTTTATAGAGACGTATTCATGTAACTTTTTTTTAGTATTTACGAATAAAAATAAATAATAGACAATAATTAAATTAAGTTTGTTTAGAAAAAAAAAGTTAAGTGATATAAGTCTTAATCTTACAACTCTTAATTTATAAATTACTTAACATGAAACATATATTACATATAAATAAAATATAACATTAAATCAAATTAAAGTTGTTAAAACAAATTATTTAATGTGCAACATGTATTACATATAAACAAAATATAATATTAAACAGTTCTAGAAAAAATAAATATTATTTGAATATTGTGAGAAATTCTAGAAACTTTCACACAATATATTTATGGAATTGATTATTTATCTCCTTGTAATTGAATAATTTAATTATGCAATTAAAAAATAATAAAATTAAGTTCAGTTAAAAAATATTAAAATTCAGTTAAAAAATTGTGCAGTTCGAAAAGAATGTTCAATTCAATTTATATTGTAGTTCAATTAAGTTCAGTACAATTCAGTTTTTTAAAATAAAAAATAGTGCAGTTTGTGTGAACTATTTTTCAGTTCAATTCAGGCGAATTATTCTAAGTTCAGTGTAGATTTTAACAGTATAGTACAGTTTGGTTCATTTTCATCAGTTCCGATCTTTATATTTATAAACATTTCAATTATAAATTATATATCTCCAAAATTCGTAATAAAATATAAATCTTTCTATCTTTTATTAAGATATCTTTTAAAATATGAAATCTATTAATTAAATCAAAATTTATATAAATGTAAATATAATCATATGTCTCAAATATATAAATATAAATCTTTTGTTAAAATATCTTTTAAATCATAAAATTTATTAATTAAATAAAAAAGTTATATAAGATATAAATATAATCATATATCTCAAATATATAAATATAAATTTCTTTGTCTTTTGTTAAAATATCACGATCTTAATTAATTAAATAAAAAATTCCTAAAATATTGATCCAATTCTATAATCTAAAAATATTGTATTTCAAATTCAAAATATTAATAAAATAAATCAGTAAAACAATATATGCACCCTCAAATACGTATGATGTTATATACTCTAATAGGAGAAGGGTAACATTATTAATATGATAAAATGATGTGACGGTTTTTTTTATAATGCGTTAAGAAAGCGAGTGAACTTATACTGTAAAAGAATATGATAGCAATATTTTTTTTTTGCTTTTCTCAAGCAACAATAGTTATTTCTTACATGAATGCAAATTTAAAGCATTTTTTAGTAGGAATCAAATTAAAAAGTGAATGTTTATATATGATCATTAAAATATCAACAAATATTCGGTAACACTCATCAGAAAAATTAAATTCACACGGAAGAATTTGCTTGACAGTGTTTAAACGGGTTTATTATACACCATTCATTTTATTCTTTCTACTTCAATCAATTTTATTTAAATAATATATTTAAAATATTTATATTTATATGCATTATTTATGGAAAATTAATTTATATAAGATTAAAAAACTAGAATAAAAAATTAATAATACAATATAACTCGAAACATTAGTGAAGTAGCAGAAACAATTAATAATACATTAAATGTGGGGAGTAAGAAATATTAATGTAGTTAGCAGCAACAAAGGTTGGTGAAGTGGCAGAAACTGATTGCGAAGAAAAAAAAAACACCAAAAAACAATTGAGTGGTTCCCGCCAAAGCTAAAACCCTAATGTCAATTAGTGACAGTAATTACTAATAAATAAAGAGTCACGTTTACTCCATTTTCAAATCTAATGGCGTGTTTGGTTGTAGAGTCTTGAAACTAGACACGTCATCCTGAGACACTAGTATATAACTTTTACATTGGTCAGTTTGGTTTCTTAAGATTGCATATAAAAAAATAATTAATTTAGTTATTTATTTTTTAGAAATATTTTAAAAAATATATAAATTTAGTTATTTCATTTAAATTTTTTAAATTTATTAAAATTCTGTTAATATAACGTTAGAGTGAACATATATTAGATGAGATAAACAACTCGATATTAATATATAAAATATATTTAAAATATTAAATAAATTTAAAATATTTGGTTAAAATAATTAAAATCACGTATTTTTAAAATTTTAAAATAAAACAAACTAAAGTTTAAAAGAAAGATTAATTTTAATTTTTAATTAAAGTTGATGATTCAGAATATATTTAATTCGGGATTTGTTTGTTTTCTTATGATGTGTTTACATTTTGAATTATGTATTTGAAAAAATAGAGTTATTGAAGAAAAATATATGAAAATGATATTATTTAGATTAAGAAAAAAATTGTAAATAATAAATGCATTTTAAATGAAATATAATAAAAATTAGTGAATGATATAAGTAATTTAATAGATTAAAAAAAATTTAATTGATAAAAATAAAAGATTATCATTATTTATATTTATTATTATTAGTATTATATATTTAAAAAATTAACCTTATTTAAAAAAGAAATTACTACAATTTCTTCACAAATCTCTTCCATCCTACATTATAAAAGGTAAATATTCTAAAAAAAGACAACTATAAAAAGTGAATAGTCCAGTTCAAAATTAAAAATACTTCTAGCAAGAAAATTCTAATGGCCTTGGTCCTAAATGTATGCCTTTTTATCTTCACATAAATAAAGTTGTTACAAATCATAGATTTTCCAAATTAAAAGATAATATTTTAGTTACAAAATGTAAAGATAATAATAAAATATAAATTTCTTTGTCTTTTACTAAAATATCTTTTAAGTTACCAGATATATTAATTAAATTAAAGTTTTTTAAGACTTAAGTTCAAAATCTATAAACTTTATTGTTCAATCTCTACTTTTTTTCTTTTTACATATATGAAAGTTAACTTTTTTTTAATAATTAAAATACTATTAAAAGTGAGTTATTAAGTGATGAATTTAATATAAAGAAAAAAAAAAAAACCTTTTCCTTCTTAACGACCCACCAAACACTACATAGCAAGTGCAGTGGACATAAACCCTGACCTGTCACCACTGTCAACACCATAAACCCTAACTAGGATTTTGAAGTTCACTTGAGTTTTGAGCAGCCACCGTCAGAATACCAAAAATGGACCCCAAAAACGTGAAATCCGACCTCGTTCTCATCCTCGATTACGGTTCCCAATACACGCACCTCATCACCCGCCGCATCCGTAGCCTCTCCGTCTTCTCTCTCTGCATCTCCGGCACCTCCTCCCTCTCCACCATCACCGACCTCAACCCCTCCGTCGTCATTCTCTCCGGTGGCCCCCACTCTGTCCACACCCCCGACTCCCCTTCCTTCCCCGATGGCTTCCTTCCATGGGCCCGCTCCCATGGCGTTGTTGTCCTCGGCATCTGCTACGGTCTCCAGCTCCTCGTCCAGCGCCTCGGCGGCGACGTCCGCGTCGGACACAAGCAGGAGTATGGCCGCATGGAAATCTGCGTCGACAAACCGTCCGCGCTCTTCCCCTCCGGGAAAGTTGGTAAACGACAGGTCGTTTGGATGAGCCACGGCGACGAGGCCGTCACGCTCCCCGATGGCTTCCACGTCATCGCCCGCAGCGACCAGGGCGCCGTCGCCGCCATCGAAAATCCCTCCGCCAAGCTCTATGGCCTCCAGTATCATCCTGAGGTAGTTTTTTTGGAAACTTACTTTCAATTGGATAGAATATGATTCTTGACCCTCTAATTTTGGTTTCAAATCATTTGGTTTTGGAGAGAGTGTTTTGTCGTCTTAACTTGAGCATCATATCATAACCTAATCTTCAATGAAAGATATTTGTGGTTTCTAAAGTAACATGAACTACGTAAAGAATTTTGCAGGGAAAAAATTGAGATATTTCGGTGAATAAACAACGTATTTTGGCTAATTCAATCTCATGTGGTGTTCGTTAGGGATTAAGTTTGGGTGTTTTCTTGTGTAGGTGACGCATACGGAGGAAGGAATGGAAACTTTACGGCATTTTCTGTTTGATGTTTGTGGCGTGGAAGCAGGGTGGAACATGGAGGATGTGATGGAGGAGGAGATAAAGGTGATTAACGATACGGTGGGGCCTGATGAGCATGTCATATGTGCTTTGTCTGGTGGTGTGGATTCCACCGTTGCTGCAACTCTTGTGCATAAGGCTATTGGCGATAGGCTTCATTGCGTGTTTGTGGATAATGGGTTGCTTAGGTATAAGGAGAGGGAGCGTGTGATGGAGACCTTTGAGAAGGATCTTCATTTGCCAGTTGTGTGTGTTGATGCAGTGGATCAGTTTCTTACGAAGTTGAAAGGTGTGACGGATCCGGAGACTAAGAGGAAGATTATTGGGAAGGAGTTTATTTGTATTTTTGACGCGTTTGCTCAGGAGCTTGAAGCAAAGCTGGGGAAGAAGCCGGCTTACTTGGTTCAGGGGACGTTGTATCCGGATGTGATTGAATCTTGCCCTCCACCTGGGACTGGGAGAACCCATTCCCATACCATTAAAAGTCATCATAATGTTGGAGGTCTTCCAAAGGACATGAAATTGAAGCTTATTGAACCGCTTAAGCTACTATTCAAGGATGAGGTCTTACTTTTGACATTTGATCAACTTGGCTTGTTTGAATGGCTTGGATTCTCATGTTATGACATTTTTTTGTTCGTGTGGATGTAGGTTCGTCAATTAGGTAGGATCTTGAAAGTTCCTGAGGCATTTCTAAAACGTCATCCATTCCCTGGGCCTGGTCTTGCTGTGAGAGTTTTGGGTGACGTGACTGAAGGAAATGCTTTAGATATTCTCCGACAGGTATATGATTTTTTTTATTTTTTGTGCTTGTGTATGCTTTTAGTGTTGATTGATGATTACCCTTTGGTGTTTGCCTTTGAAAATTGTTTTTCAGGTTGATGAGATCTTCATCCAGTCAATCAAGGACGCTGGGCTCTATGATTCAATATGGCAAGCTTTTGCAGTTTTCTTGCCTGTTCGATCCGTTGGTGTTCAAGGTGATCAAAGAACACACTCCCATGTTGTTGCTCTCAGAGCTGTTACAAGTCAAGATGGAATGACTGCAGACTGGTAAGATTTGAACTTTACTGTTTGGCTATGCTGCTGCGTAACTTTTTTATATTTCACTTATTACTGCTGAATGTGCTCCATCTGCAGATGTACATGCGAAAACTTATATTGGTTGTCCTGTGCTTCATAGCCTTGTTTTTATTTTCATTTAATTGTGTACTATATGATGCAAGTTTTTTTAATTATTCTATTGGCTTCAACTAATCTTTTCCTACCCTCGTAACTGACTTCATGATGAAACAATTTCAGGTACTACTTTGAGCACAAGTTCCTTGACGATGTTAGCCGAAAGATTTGTAACGGTGTCCGTGGTGTAAACCGTGTTGTGCAAGACATTACCTCAAAGCCACCATCAACAATTGAATGGGAATAATAAGCATTCATGGTTTTTACTTTACAAAATTGTGAGACACTATGAAGTTGTATATGCGCTAAGGCTCTGTTTTCTTATTTGTTTTTCTTAGCTTGGAGGGAAGTTATCGGAGCGGGGGATTTCTGGTGGAGTTAATATGATTCTTGTGATTGGAATAGGAGTTTAGAGAACCATAACCTAAATTATTACATTGTAATGATTTTTTGCTCCCATGAATCAATTTTATTAATGTAGTTTTTGAACATGGATTGAATAGCCATGTTAGACTTTTGAGGATGCAATCGAATTATGATGAGTTTTGTGCTTATGAATGGGTTCATGTTTGTTTTTGTGTGTTTTGGTTAGTAAATATATACTATATTAAAAGAAATTTGGAGACCGGAAAAAAGGCCTGTGAAGACTTTTATTTCACATGCAAAGGTGCTCCCAAAGTGGAAACCTGAAATACTACAATCTCCGAATCTGGTCAGAAATGACAATCAAATTAGAAAAAGAATAAGAATGTGTCAAAATAGTTTTAAATATATTTTTGAATTAAATTAAACTAAGTTCAAGTTAATTTTTTTAAACAAAAGTAAATATATATATATTTTTTAAAAGACAGAAATATATCAATTGAAATTAAAGCAAAATAAAATTGAACTTGAACTTGAAATTGACGTAAAAAATATATAATCTACATAAAATAAATAAATAAATACATGTAATAATTATTAGAAACTAAATATATATTTAATTATTATAGAAGTTTAAACGAAATTAATAAAATTATAATTATTATCATAAAATTATAATATTTTTTTATTATATTAAAATAAAACATGTCCGTATTTTTATTATACTAAATCAATTATGTGTTCTACATTTAAAATAGTTAAATATAAGAAGTGAAAATGAATGGAAGAATGACATTGTGATAAATTTGAAAAGAGTTTCATATCATTTTCCTTGACTTTTTCACATGGGACCCACCATTTTGTATCTGAGTTGAATCTTATATCATACATTTTTACTTACTGTATCTTACTGTATTTGCTTATTAATATTAAGTTCAAATAGAAATACAGCTAACACTGATTCAGATCCGCATGCAAAAATGTGTGTTAAAACTAGATGCATGGAAAATATATTCCACTGATGCTAATGTAATTTTTTTATTAATTATCATCCAACGATTAAGTACAGATAGGTTTATGGTAATTCATCTCAGACGCAATTTCCACTACCAGTTTTTCAAGAACATCATTCTCCAGCTCTACTGCAATATCTTCTGCATCAACTTGGATGTTTAGCCATGAACCACGTCTTGCCAAGTCCTTTTCAACAAGCTGTTCTAACGTTAAAGGTGATGGATGACGGTGAAAATGCAAGTTAACGAGTTCAGTAATCTCTTTAACCACAAGTTTCTTCACAATATATGCTTGAACGTTTCCAACGTGAAGTGGGAAACCCCTATTCTGGTATACCTGCATGAAAGATTCGATGACACAGTCATGCAAGATTGTGCCACCAGAAAGTTCATCCAGTTTCAGGTTGAAAGCATGCAGAATTTCCCTTATGATGTCCTTGGAGGAGGCTAAATCGTTCATTGGATCAAAAGAGAGTCTTATTAAAAGGTCTTCAAAATTGTTCTCTTCAATTTTTTCATGCATTCTCTTTTCTGGTGACTCATCTGTGGAAGTCCTAAACGGTCAACATGGTTTGACAATAGAGAGACAAGAAAAAGAAATTTAAGAATGTCCAGCTTTAAAACCGTATATACCTACCTGGTTGAATGACTGTGGTTGGAAGGTTGGTAACGTCATCCTTAGTAAAATGTTCATCCAAAAATTCATTATTAGGGTGTTCAACTTTGCTCCCCATGTTTACAGTATTATCTGTCCTCTGACAGGATTGGCTTGATGAAACATCTGATGAAAAAGACAATGTCTGGATCTCTGGACGCAAATCCTAATAAACTTCAAATTTCATCATTCACATTAAGGATAAAAAAATGACAGGAATAATTTAGATTTCAATGTCAAAAACTATTTACCAGCAAAGATCCACTTCCTCCGATTATATTATTCATGTCGATGTTCTGAGTCATGCATCTGCCATCTGCTTCAAAAAACATTCTCTCATGTATGCATATTGTAACAAGATTTTTATAAGTTCTTAGAGCATACTAAAGATATGATGGATTGCATAAATATTTATTACATAGGGCATACCTCTAGGAATATCATAATATGCATGCAGATTGCGGCTAAGAACACTATTTTTAAGACTAATGTCTTCTTCAAAAGTTTCCTCAATTCCACAGTTCAACATCTGAGACCGACTCTTCCTACTTTCAATGTGCATTTTCAATATATTTTCTTCACCAAAAGAAGCTGCTTCCTGCCCCATACATAACTCAGAATCCTTGAACATGATAATGTTCTCCCTCTTCTTCAAATCATGATATGAATTCAACCATTTTCCAGTATTACTAAGGGCACGAATTGGTGAGTTTTTTTCAGAAATTTCCAATTCTTTTACTTTTTTACCATCTCTCAGGCCCTTTGAACTGGAGGAAAGTCTACTTGGTATTCCATCAGTTGTCCTCAACTGTTGTTCTTGTCTCCTTACTTTCATAACATGCTTCAATTTTCTCTTTATACAACTGAAGGAAAAATGTGAAAGCCTGGTATTTTGTGCATTAGAACTGAAGCTACTAGGCGAATGTGGAGGGCTAACAAAGCTTGTTTCTACAGAATTTTCCACATTAACAGTGCCAGGCTTCAAAACTACTATTCTGTTTGACCTCGAATCAGATCTATCAGAGGAATTAAAAGGTTTTACACACTGTGTAGCATTACTATTTTGAGGATTATTTAATCTACTCATCATTTTCTGCCTTGCATGCTGGCATGGTTCTTTCACTTGAGAACTCTGAAATTCCTGAATCTGTTTTACTAACAAAGAGTTTGGATCTTGCAGAAGCTTAATGAAAAGTTCCTTGTTTGAATATAAAATCTTTAAAGCATCCAGGAATTGATTAGGCTGAAAGCCTGCTCCATCTTTGCCTTGATAATGTGTGTTGACAAATCTGTGATCAACAATCATCTTTGTTACTTCATTTTCCCAATCTGCTACCTCATCATTCACCATGCTGTTGATACTTCTACAGATGTAATCTCTTCTTCTGGAACTCACCTGTAATTACAATTCTCTGTCAGTGCTATTGTGCTCTCCATTATGAGAGGAATGCATGGTAACACGAGACTATTTTAAAGCTTAAACAAAAATTCTAGGTTCATAATGTCAGAACAAAAACAAAATAGGGTAGTAAAAGAAAAAGAGTAAAATGTCAGAACAAAATAAGATGGCTAATGTCAAGGAAGATGCTTTCCTCTCTGTACAAGAGATATGGTTAACAAACTACAGGTGACCAGTACAGTATCACGAGCAACTTACAGGACACGGAAACAGATGAGAGAAGAGGTAAAACATATGACCGTGTTAAAAGGGTAAAAACAAGATAATTTTTTTAAAGTAGAATCTTGAAAGCAAGGTTCTTAGAAAAGGAAATGTGTTTGATAAGAACTTACACCAATTTGAAGGCACTTCTCATCAACTGTGCAGGCCGCACCTGAGCTACTTCTGGATTTTCCATTTTCTGCAGCTTGGAAAAAAGATGCAGAAAACTTACTATTGATATTTTAGATTTAAGTTAAAAATGGGAAATGAAGGCACATGTTGGCACAAAAATCTTCATTTTCTTTTACTCTTTTCAATGCCAAACGAAGAAATATCTTACCATTAGCATGAGCATTCAAATGCCTCCTACTGGAAACCAATCTTCTGTCTGAACGACCTTCACGAAAATTAAAGATTCTAAGCATTCGCCACGTACAACCTGTTTCGTACGTTTGGTTAACCCGAGTAGGAGATCTTTTCGCCATGATAACGAGGAAAGCTTTTTTTCTGCGATCCTTCAGTCAAATTTAATGGGAAAAACACCAAGTCTGTGAAAGCGCACAAATAAGGAAAGGTTAATTCTTGTAATTGAGAAGTAATGAGTTATGTTGAACTCCAGAATATCATCCAAAATACAATTACAAACACCAGAATCCGAAGCACTAACTGATAATCAGTTTCAAACCTCACAAAAAGATTTAAACTAGGAAGAGTTAATTTTTACAATCGAATGATCATACTTTGTAAAACTAAGCAAGTATACCTATATATTGATCTATAAACCAATTGAGAATTTGCACATTCACCCAATCACCGAACAAAAGTGAAATATAAGAATGAAAAATAATCCACTTTGTCGGTTTGTAAAACAAAATACGTGAAGATCAAAGTTATTTAATTCCTAAAGGTGAGAGATAAGCATACCTGGTTGTGATACCCAAATATACGTCCTCCCAGAGCTTAAACAAGAGCATGATAATGTAGATCTAGAGTGGAATTTATGTGTGTGTAAATAGTCAAAAGGAATTGATTGGGACACCAAATATTATGACAGTGACGAGTAAATTGTAAAATAATTAGTGGTGGAGGAAAGCTTTTGGCTGAAGGCAACTTGGCTTGCTTTTGTTTCGTTATCTGAAACCTTTCTCGACATGTCCACCATTTCTGTGCAATTGCAATAACAAATCCAAACGCACCCTCCTCTGCATGTCTTTCATTGTCTGAGTGTCAATGTCTGAGAGTACTGGGATTCACTGAAGGGTGAACTTTGATGTACAAATGTTTAGAGAATGAATTTCTGACAACATGTTTAAGGTTGAAGGAATGTGATTATATGACCATACAAACTCCATTTTTAATGGAAAATTGGTATTAGTAGCAATCAAAGTATGATGTTGGTTCTCCTTTCGGAGTTGTGTTGTTGAATGGAGCTATCTGAGTACTGAAAACGGTGTCGTTTAAAGGAATCTTCCCTTTTGCTGGAATAGACGTGTTGCTTTCATTCATGTGTTAGGAGGGAACACCCCTGGCCCCTGCTCCTTGTCTTGCTACCACTGTTTGGTCCCGCACTCATTTATTATCAGATTATTATCTTCATTATAATTTATGATAATAATTATTTTCACATAACGTAACAGAGGACGACGTAAATTACATTTGGGCCGAGCCCAAGGAAAAGAAAACTCCATTTAGGCCCGTATGAGATGGCCCATAGAAAAAAAAATTCTAAAACCCAAAGAAACCCCTTCAGCGTTGTCGCGAGTGCCACTCCCTTTGATGGCGTTATCATTTCTTCGTGTTTCGCACTTGCTTTCTCCAACTCCTACACCTGCAACTGCAACTACTGCAACTACTGCAACTACTACAACATCCACTGTAGTGAAGTTCCAACACTTTCGGAGACCTTCTAACTTCGCGCTCTTCTTTCGCTCTTCAATTTTATGTCCCTTGGTTAGGGCCATTGGGCCTGATGGGAGGTTCTACCCAAGCCCAGGTGACGACGACCCACCGGAGGCTGCCGAGGACTCCTCCCATGGCTTCTCCACCTTCCAACAAATTCAGAACCAAGCGGAACGCGCGCGCCAGATCGAAGAGGAAGACTACAAGAACAACCAGGCCACGTACCTCGCCGCCATCGCCGACGTTGAAGATGCCCCCGATAACGTCGACTTCGACACCTCTGGCGACGACCTCTTCGGCGATATCGACAAAGCCATCGCGCTCAAGCGCAAGGAGTTCGTCTCCCAAGGCCTTCTCGAGCCGAACCCCCCCAAACAAGACCAGCTTGCCGCCGTGGATGAACTTCAGGCGGAGGAGCTCGGCGATTTGGAGGAAATTGAACGGCTCCAGGGGCTCACCGGTAATGGTAATGGTAACGGAAGCTTGAGTGAATCTCCGTTTGAATTGGATTTTGACAGTTACGGGAAAAGTAAGGTTAGGATTGTAGACGGAAAGTTTAAGATGAGTTTGGCTGAGCTTTTGGACGAGAGTAAGGTCGTGCCGGTGTCGGTTTCCGGTGATTTGGAAGTCGAAATCACCGGAATTCAGCACGATTCGCGGATTGTTAATTCTGGTGACTTGTTTGTGTGTTGCGTTGGGCGTAAAACGGACGGACATTTGTTTCTTTCTGAGGCTGATAAGAGAGGTGCGGTTGCGGTTGTCGCTAGTAAAGAGGTTGATATTGAGGATACTTTGGGGTGTAAGGCTCTGGTTATTGTGGAAGATACTAATGCTGTTCTTCCTGCTCTGGCTGCGTCGTTTTATAAACATCCTTCCACTAAAATGGCCGTGATTGGGATAACTGGGACTTATGGAAAAACGACCGCCACTTGTTTGATTAAAAGTTTGTATGAATCCATGGGACTACGTACTGGGATGTTGAACTCGGTTGCCTCTTTTGTCCACGGGGATAATAAGTTGGAGTTGGGTAGCGCGGCGTTGGATGCTGTTTTGGTTCAGAATTTGATGGCGAAGATGATTCACAACGGGACTGAGGCGGTGGTCATGGAGGCTGGTTCTCATGGGCTGGGGGAGGGGAAGTATGATGAGGTTGATTTTGATATCGCTGTTTTCACTAACTTGAGTCAGGACAAGGAGGGCGACAGAGATGCGCAGGCTAAGTTGTTCTCGAGAATGGTGGATCCTGAGAGGCATAGGAAGGTTGTTAACATTGATGATCCGAACGCGCCCTTTTTTGTGTCGCAGGGGAGCCAGGAGGTTCCTGTTGTGACGTTTGCGATGGAGAATAAGGATGCAGATGTTCATCCGTTGAAGTTTGAACTTTCTTTGTTTGAGACTCAGGTGTTGGTTAATACTCCCACAGGGATACTGGAGATTTCTTCAGGTTTGCTTGGGAAGCATAATATTTACAACATTCTTGCGGCTGTAGCGGTTGGGATTGCTGTTGGGGCGCCCTTAGAGGACATTGTTAAAGGAATTGAAGAGGTTGATGCGGTTCCTGGGAGGTGTGAATTGATTGATGAGGAACAGGCGTTTGGGGTGATAGTGGACCATGCCAGTACTCCTGATTCATTGTCTAGATTGCTTGATTCTGTAAGAGAGCTAGGACCTCGCAGGATCATAACTGGTGTGTTTGTGTTGTGTTACTGTTTCGTTTATGGCCGTGGAAAATTTCCTTTATAATTTTGTTTTGGACCTGAAGAAACTGTACCAAAGCATTTTTTTTTTTTTGGAACGTTAAAACTGTATACTTCTTCACATACCCTTGAGTTCGAAGACTTGAAGTTATTGAAATATGCTCTCTTTATTGTGTATCTCACAATTTCTTGTTCATTTTGAAGTCATTGGATGCTGTGGTGAGGGTGACAGGGGTAAGAGACCTGCGATGACCAAGATAGCAACAGATAAAAGTGAAGTGACCATGCTGACATCTGACAATCCCAAAAATGAGGACCCTTGTATGTATTTTGAACATTGAATATAGGCAATGTAGGAATATTTGTGCATGCTTGAACTAATTTGACATACTTTTTGTCTTTGTTTCCAGTGGACATATTGGATGATATGTTATCTGGGGTAGGATGGTCAATGCAAGACTACCTCAAATATGGAGAAAATGACTATTATCCACCTCTTCCAAATGGTCATAGACTTTTTCTCCATGACATTAGGAGAGTAGCTGTGCGAGCTGCGGTTGCAATGGGAGAGGAGGGCGATGTGGTTGTAAGTTAACGGAGCTCCATACTACTATTTTTCACCCTCTGTTGTAGAATTGAGCTTAGTTGTGATGTCTCAGAAATCTCTTATTTGAAAGTATTGTGATGCTTGTTACCGCAAAAAGGTTTTTTAGTTGTTTTTTTTTTAAAACAAAAAATTGAATAATATTAAGATTTATATCAAAGTGATATTTCTATGGAGCAGATTTTTCTTAGGAGGCAACATAGAAAACCAACAAGGAAGAACAACTATAGTCAAATATGCTGATTAAGAGAGAAAAAATGGGGAGAGGCTTAAATTTAAACAGTGAAGAAACATAGAGTAACTATTTGCCATGATCCACAACAACAATCCTTATCTTGCATGTGGATGAATTATCCTTCCACATCCAACTTCAATGTTATTTCTTATCTATTTTCCATTCACCTTTTTTATGTCCATCTATCATAGTTTCCTCCTGTATACCGAATATCCCAATTAGTGATTCAATGAAGTCAAGACTCAGTTCCGGTACACAAGTGGGAATTCTAGTTTGACATTTTGGTAGCCTTGCATTGATTGAAGCGTTAACTAATCTTCCCCCTTTACTTTCTTACTTGCGATTGATACAACCGCATCCTAGTATAAGGACCCAAACCAAGCTAACTTTTCTCAATGATTTGTGCTTTTTGGAGTTGAGAAAACTTCCTGTTAGCTGTCATTCTACTATTAATAACGTATTCTATGTAAGATTTAGATTCACTATTTGAAAAAATAAAATCCTGAGCGGAGTTTAGTAAACTTTAGACTCTTGTTGTGACATCTTTTTTGAATTAAATCTTTAAGAATATCATATAAATTGAAATAATGCACCAAAGGTTAACGTAATCAAAGAATTGTTAATTCGTGGGTGGTGTGATGCGTGCAACAAGTTTATGCTTTTATATGCATGGTGCAGGTGGTTACTGGCAAAGGCCATGAAGCATATCAAATAGAAGGTGATAAGAAGGAGTTTTTTGACGATCGAGAAGAGTGCCGAGAGGCATTGCAGTATGTTGATGAGCTTCACCAAGCTGGAATAGATACAAGTGAATTTCCATGGAGGTAATGTCGAGTGTTTTCCGCTTCTATGCCCATTTGTTACTTTACAAAGCTGGTTATTGTCAAATGTCGAAGACCACACCTTAAACATAATAAACAACAGCAGAAAAATCATAGGAATAGGAAATGCCATTGATAATGTTTCTAAACTAAAAAATTCAAATGTTTATTTCGTTTTTGTCTCGTTACTTTTTCAGGTTACCAGAGAGCCATTGATAATGTCTTGACTTCAATTCTAGCAAGATAGCAGAAAAGGGCAAAAGTTGGAAAGCGCAAACCCGAAATAAATAGCCTTCAAATTCCAGCCAAAAACTTGCACGGTGGGCTTAGTACAGTTAGTTTATCCAACCGTTTAATTTTGTTTATACAAATGTAGTCATAGTCTCTTTTTCCCTTTTCCACTGTAATTCTACGTCTTCTACCTAAATTATCAAGAGTAATGCATTAGCTAGCTTCCTCTTTCCACGCCCATTCTTCTTCCTACCTTGTTTGCTTACGATACATCTTCTAATTTCTATTCCAAGTAAAATTCATACTCTAGACTTAACAAAAAATATTTTAATAGTTTCAAATATTTTGTTGAGTAAACAATTTTTAAATAATTAAATTAATAATTGTTTCATGTCTCACCTGGATTTATAGATGGTCGCATATTATAGGCTTAAATACCTTTTTGGTCCTCATTCTCGTAGTGTTTGTTGCGGATGGTCCTCATTTTCACAGAATGTCTAAAATGGTCATCATTTTGACCGAATGTTTAGAATGGTCTTCATTTTCGCAATTCGTGTTTTATTTGGTCCTTTTTTGTAACGCCGTTTAAATAATTAACGGAACATTGTACAGGTGGCACCAGTTTGTATTAGGGTGTGTTACGTGTACTGTGGCTAATTAACGTTAATTTTTCAATTTAGGAAAAGTTTTGCAATTAGGGAAATTTTTTTATCTTCGTCTTTCTTGAGTTCAGATTTGTAGAAGAAACAGCTAATACTTGTCATTTCATCATTGGATTGCAGTTGCACTTTTCATTTCAATTTTCTAGTTAATCATGATCAACGAGGTAAGTGGGTTCAGGGTTTTCTACCAATATTTTTTGGAGTTCTTACCATCCTCAAAGCAGTCATCTCTCTGCAATTACAAATCGGGGTTAATTCGTTTCTCGTTGAACCACCAATAATGCACGAAGTGATACAACACGGTTGCCTCCACTTACCTCGTTGATGATGATTAACTAGAAAATTGAAATAAAGAGTGTAACTGCAATCCAATGATGAAATGACAAGTATTAGCTGCTTTCTCTGCAAATCTGAATTCAAGAAAGACGAAGATAAAGAAATTTTCCTAATTGCAAAATTTCTCCTAAATTGAAAAATTAACGTTAATTAGTCACCTGTACAGTACATGTAACACACCCTAATACAAATCGTGCCACCTGTACAATGTTCTGTTAATGATTTAAACGGCGTTACAGAAAATGACCAAATAAAATACGAATTGCGAAAATGAGAACCATTCTAAACATTCGGTAAAAATGAGGATCATTTTAAACATTCTGTCCATTCGCAACAAACACTACGAAAATGAGGACAAAAAGGTATTTAAGCTCATATTATAATATATTTTTAAGCACACAATTAAACAAAAAATGTAAATTACAGGAGTTATCTTCGAGATTTTTGTTAAATTATGTCTTTTTAATAACTTTTTTTATGGTAACAGATTGCAATGTTTTTCAAATAACAAAAGGGATAGTTTAATGTATAAAGAGTATTGATTAAATATTTTCAAACAATTAAGAGAAATAGGTGTAAAGATTAAAAAATAAAAAATAAAATAGCTTAGAGAATTTTAAGAATATTTAGTATAACTCTACAAAAACTGGGGTTGAACTTAATCTTGACTGTGCATCAATAAGTAAATGAAGCTTCAGACTGTCTATTTTCTTGTTTTTTATGTGTGTTCAACTGATCAATATTACCATTCATTGAAATGCGATCGAATCAGAGATTCTAAAAAGAGCGTTGCAATAATACCCTGATACCATCACTATTGGGCTCCAATTTCCCACTGTTTTCTTATACATACTACTTCACATTCATTTCTCCCTGCTTTTCAAAATACCTTTTTTCATGTGTTTTGAAAAGTCTATTTCAGTATGTCTAAGAGATGGTGCATGAAAATTGTTGGGTGATGAGAGCCACTTGGCTACTCCACCCCTTCTTTCTTAATGCACCGACGAGAGTGTAGGAAAAAAAAAAACTTAATTAATAATTTAGTCTGAATATTAGTCATATAATTCATTTTATTTTTATATTTTTTTTATTCAATTGAGTCTTAATGTATTTTGAATATAGTTATTTGGTTTTTTTTCGTTAAATTTATCTTAATGGTGTTTAAAAATATCATGTATCAAAATATGAGTCATATTTTATTTTAGAACACTCCGTTTTGTCAAGTGCATTTTATAGATTTTGATATATAACACATTCTAAAATATTTGACACATGACATTTTTTAAATTTTAACACCATTTAAATTTTGACATAGATACTTTCAAACTATGAAAAATCAATTTGATTCTATTTATAAAACATTAGATAAAAAAAAATGTAAGTATCAAAGTAAATTAAAAGAACTAAATTAAGCTTATAAAAAGAAAGACTTAATTAGATTTTTAATTTATTTTAGTTCCTATATTTTATTTTCTACTCAAGTGAGTTTTTACTTTCTAAAAGAATACTCAATTAAATTTATATTTTTCTAAAAATCATTCAATACAATAAGATCATTTTACCATCATGTGAAAATATCATACGTCAAAATTTGAACGTGTTAAACTTTTACTAAAAAAATATATGCCAATAAGTTCACTCTGAAATCTAATTTCAGTTTGTATAATACAAAATTACAATTTAGATAGCACCGGACAGAATGATAAACAACATTAAAAATTTTAAATTGTAATATAATACCTAAATTTTTAAAATATTCCAGATCAATCTGGAGTCTGGAAACTCAGAACTCAGGTGTAGTACAGAAAGGAAGTATAAGGTGCACAGAGAAATAGCATCACCAGAAAATGTACTACATTAGACTAATAATTTATTACATTATCTTAACAATATAAATATTATATAGAGTGTTATCTCAATCATATAAAATTTATGGAAGTATATGGATGTGATATAAAATAATTTAAAATTCAAAATGCAAAATTGTAACTTTTACATTGAAATCAATTTTACAAAGAAAGTTTAAAAAACAATTTAACATATAATTAAATACACATGCATGTACAGGGAATCCGTTATTTAGAAGGGAAGTTCATTGATATTCGCAATTCACAGTTTCTGTTAATTGTTTATACAATTCTGATTTACTCATTATATGAATGATGCTTTTGATTGCAATGATTGTTTATGTCTTTCATGATAATTAATTTGTACTAACCTTATCTGTTATTGACTTTTGTAACCCTGTTATTCAGACAGTGAAAACAAATTATTTTTTAAATTAAAGGAAAAAAACATTCTGAAGCTTAACTTACAAAGATTATTTCTCCTACTTTTTTTATTTTTTATTTTAACGGGTCTCGTAGATCTAATTATGAACATTGCACTAAACTTGATGAATGGGCATGCCCAAACCATGATTACTATGCATTGATCCTTTCACTTACCAGTTTTAATTTAAAATAAGTGAAATAATTTGAATGGTTATTTTTCCAAAAAAAACAAACAAACAAAATCGCAATACAACCATATTTGAAGAAGTTTAGGAGAGAAGTTGATAAATGTGACAAAAATGAAAAGTGGGTTCTTATAAGAGAAAAATGAGGTGGAAAATGAGTTTATATATAAAGTGTTTTTCTTATTTAAATGATTGAATGGATGAAGATAAGTAATTGTGGGATTTGGTGGAGTAGAGGAGAAAGGGAAAGAGCATGCATGTGCACATCACATTCCAACATCATAATGAAATGGACAAAAAAAAAAGAAAAGAAAAAAGGAAAGTAGAAGAAAGGGATAATATGAAGAGTGTAGTAGTGACATAATTTTGTTCTAAATAATGTTTTGGAATCATTACCAAATACTTCTATCAAACCTGTCCCCACTTGCCCACACATCTACCACAACTCTCCAAATCGTTGTGTTGAATGACTTAAGGAGTTTTCATTCCCTCATTAATTCATTTTCTTGAATTGATGTATATTAAATAAAATATGAATGTATAAATTTCCGAATTTAAATTTAAAATATTTATTTAAATAAAATATTAATAAACCAAACTAATAGATAAAGTTCTAATTTGACATTTCCAAATTCACTCAATCATTTATTATCATAGGTTACACATAAAAGCTGAGAATGCTATAATAAAGGAGAACAATAAAATATATTTTACTATAATAAATGAGTTTTTATAATATTTACGATGATAAGAATTTGGAGGGTCTGAAAGTAAAAGATAAAATGAATCCTAAGATAAGAAAGAGGCAGATCACATTTTTTGGTGTTCCTATCTGATCAATTTTGGTGCTTCTTTAGTTAAAACATTTTGACGCTTATTATGAGACCGATAATGAAATTTTAAGACGAACCATCGTTCTCTTAAGCTCTTCATTGAGGATTAATAATCATTCTCCCTTAAACCTTAACTGGGAGACTTATATTCCTACCACACCCAAATAGTTTTACATCCACCCAATAGTTTCACATCGCATAGAAGTAGAGACTTAAAATAATTTAAATTTTATTTTTTCTTACATCATCTCGCTTTTTAAAAACAAAATCACGATAAAACATAGACTTCAAAACAAACAATACTTTCAATATAGTTGATTCACCTAAACAACGGTACTTTATGAATTAAGAGACATGAGATTGGATAAAATATGAGTTTCTATGTAATACATCTACCGGTTTAAGCTGTTTTTCATGACGTCAAATTTGGGTGAAATTAAAAGACATTTAGTATACTAAATTTAATATTAATTATTAGACTGGTCGTTTATTATATATAAGAAGTTATTATTAATAATTAAAATATAGTTAGTTTTTTATTTAATATTGTAGATTAATGAAACCCGACATAAATTGTAGTTTAGAAGTTGGATTGTTAAAGGGAAAATTTCACCTATGGACTGAAAGGAATATAGCGGTTCCAAATTCGCAGCCAATAAAATTTCCAAAAAAATTCTGGTATGTACATTAATTTCAATTTCTGAACAAGGTAAACTAAAAGAAGAAAATAGTTTAAATTGCTTAAAATTGTTTATATTGTTGGAAACTGACATTTGACTCATTTTTTTCTTTCATTTTTTTTACAAATAGATGCTAAACTCAAAAGGTGTTGAAAATGTGAAAAGTAATTGGCTCTATTCTTGAAAAAAGAAAAAGTTACAGTGCGAAACGATTGTGAATAACAATGTATGCTTGCTAATTCACGGGTTAAAAACCAGAAGTCTAGAAACATCTTCAAACAATGTTTTCTTTGAAAGACTTTCCATTCATAAAAGTATTATTTTCATATAAATCTTATAAAGGCGAGTTTCTTAAAATTAAAGAAAACTATCCATATAAATATTTATTTTTTCAGTTTCAATAAACTATTATGATATTTAAATAAAGACTAAATACATGAAAGTCTTTTTATGCATGCATGTAAGTAAGTGGGATTGAGGTTAAAGAAATGAAAAATGTTTTTTGACTATTATATTTTGACAATTTTCTCTTACAATCTTAGGTGTTATTTTTTAAGTGATTTTTATTTTTTTATTTTCTCATTTTCAATATTCTAAAACTATTATAAAAACGATACCTCATATTATAAAAAAAGGTTGTCAAAATTTAATAGTCAAAATATTATTGTTCGGAAGAAATTATTTACATACAGATAGAGATGTATGTAGAGAGGGATTTAAGTATCCATAAAGTTTTGTTAAATAAATAAAAAAATTGATGGGCATGTGTGACAAGCAGGTCCAACAAGGTATGTTTGAGGTATGAGCTGTTGTGCACAAAAAACATAAAAAGGTTGATGAGAGGGCCCACTCTGCTTTTGATCCAATTCCTCTAATATACACTTTCATTATTCATTTCCATGTAATACAAATGTAACATCAAAGACAAGAATCCCTAAAACCATTCAATATCTAAAAAATAAATTACATGCACATGTGTCTGGATTATCAACCAAGTTATGCCTCCCTTTCCTAATAGGCTTTTAACTTTCCTAAATACCTTATTATTTTCATTAAAATTAAAAACAGTTTAAATCTTTTTTAAAGACGGAGTATATGATAAAGCTAAAAGATACAAATAATTTTTCTCATGCAATAATTAATTTTAATAATATTATCTCATTAAATTGATATCGAAACAGTTGGATTGAATATTTGTAGTAGGGTTTTATTTATTTTGAATTTCTGTTATAATTTTTTTTTCTCACACGGTGATATAGAAATACTAAAACAACAAACATTATATCATTACAAAATAAGGTCACCTAATTCTCCAAAGAAGAAAACTTTAGTCATTAACAATACAATTTTAATGTGTTTAAAGTTGTAGATGATGATTCCAACTTTGTTAATGCTTAACTTTAGAGTAAAAAATTCAAAAGTGTTGAATAACTGAAAAAATATATAAAATGCGAATATATATATATATATATATATATATATATATATATATATATATATATATATATATATATTGTGAAGAAAGATAACTCAGTATAACATCAATAAAATATAAAGTTAACTCATCCATAAAAGATTGACATAATTTTTTATTCAAAACATTAAAAAAAGTAATTTTTCATTTTTGTTTAGTGTTATCTTTCTCAACTTAATTTAGACTCAAAATTGTATTCTCAAAAGATTTATTATAACACAGCTATGTAATCAATCAAATTTACTTTTGCTGATTTTCTCCTCCAAATACGATATAAGTGTAGTGTTTATTTTTTTTTTCAAGAAATATCCATTTATTTTGAATAAGAATACTTTATAAGAATTATTTGTAATTATACTTAAAATTTGAAACACAACAATCACTTTATAAGAAAAGAAAAAGGCTAATCATTAATCTTCTGAAACAATTATCGTCGTTAACTTTATTTTATTTCTAATCACACTTAAAAAGGAAATTGTACTTATTAAATTACCTCTCACTGATTGATGAAAAATTTCCATTATATTGAAACTTTTCTATAATGAGAATGCTCTCTTTCCGTTTAGAAGTGATGTGATCGATATCAACCAAGCCGTGCTAATTAAAGTTAAATACAATATTTAAAAAAATGATTTCAGTAAGTAGGTTGAACGTTTCCTATTCTAGTATATATGATTCATTTACAGCTATATATGCAAATTATAATAACTGTTTTTACAAAATATATTTAGAACAGCTTTTAATTTTTTGAAACATATTATTTCATATGTATAAATAAAATCGAATCTAAATTAAGGTTAGGTAGGGGTGGCGGAGTGGTTAAAAGGAACCAAAACAGGTTAAGCATTTTTTAAATAAAAATAAAATGTTATATACGATTATAAACATAAATTTAGAAACTAAAAGATTAAGCATTTCATTACATAATTTTATTTCATGAATCAATTGGATTATTTTCTTATGTTTTTTTTTTTAAATAAAAGAAAGAAGTGCATATAGATATAAGTGTCCTATTTTATTGTTGAGGTGATAATGAAGTGGGGTATGTTGAATTATGATTGGTTGTTATTAAATTAATCTAATGCCATTTTATTTGATTCGATTACAGGTAGATTTTAATTGACAGAACAGAACTGAAACTAGCTTTTGATTAATGGGAGAATCACGGGCAGAGGAATCACTTTAATTGGAGAGAAACACCTTTTGTGGAACAGTAACAGTAACAGTAACAGTGTAACTGGGAACCAGACTTTGATAACGACCACAGAACACTTATCTCTATTTCCATGTGCCTGTCACTATCCCAACGGTAACCAAACGGCCATTTCTTCTTATCCCTCCGATCTCTTTTTAAATCATGTGGCTCTCATTTCCCTACCGTTAACCGCAATTCACCAAAACACTTCGACTTCAACCACACTTCAAAACCAGCAACAACCTTGTTACATCATGATTATGTTTTATATACACGTATTTTGTTAATAATAAATTAACGTAATCATTCTCGATAACATCTAAACTATTATACTGTCGTAACAATGTGATTAAATGGTTAGTGTAATGTAGTACGAAGTTTGAGTTTTACATATTTACACGTTAAAACATTAAAAAGACAAAAATGTTAAGAGTCTGCGGCGGATAAAGAAGACAACTTTGTATTGTACTGCTCACATCCTTCTACACTTTCTTTCCCCTTTAAATAATCATGCACATAACCATGTTAAGACCTTAACCACGTATTATTAGTTTCTTAATCCTAGAAGTACTATAATCAAAACCAAAACATAACAGGGTTTGCTAAAAACAAAAAAACAGCCACACTTGAACCTTTGAATTACTTTATAATAATATAATATAAGATAAAGAGTAGATTTTTGAGTTTCCTTGCAGTATATAAAGGAGTGCTGGAACCCTAGGTAGGTTATTAAAATTTGGAACAGAGAGAGAGAGAGATTAAGCAGAGAAAGGAAAGGGTGTGAGAGTTGTTGCAGAGTGAAAATGGAGAGTAAAGAGGAAGATGTTAAGGTTGGAGCGAACAAGTTCTCAGAGAGGCAGCCATTGGGTACAGCAGCACAGGGTGACAAGGACTACAAGGAGCCACCACCGGCTCCATTGTTTGAGCCTGGTGAGCTCAAATCATGGTCCTTCTACAGAGCTGGGATTGCTGAGTTTGTCGCCACCTTCTTGTTCCTCTACATAACCATCTTAACTGTCATGGGTGTCAACAGGTCCTCTTCCAAGTGTTCCTCTGTTGGCATTCAAGGCATTGCTTGGTCCTTCGGTGGCATGATCTTTGCCCTTGTCTACTGCACTGCTGGAATTTCAGGTACATCATCTTCCCAGACTTTTGGATCTACTTCAATTCCAAAGTTTAAGGCATGATACGAGGTTGTTTTTCATTACTTCGACAGTATTATTAGACAAATGTAATGGAACTAAGCCAGATCTGCATTTGTTGTGGTTGCAGGGGGACACATCAACCCAGCCGTGACCTTTGGTCTGTTTTTGGCGAGGAAGTTGTCCCTAACAAGGGCACTGTTCTACATTATCATGCAGTGTCTCGGAGCCATATGTGGGGCTGGTGTGGTGAAGGGATTTGAGGGTAATGGTAGGTATGAGTTGTTCAAAGGTGGAGCAAATTTTGTGAACTCTGGATACACCAAGGGTGATGGACTTGGAGCTGAGATTATTGGCACTTTTGTTCTTGTCTACACCGTTTTCTCTGCAACTGATGCAAAGAGAAACGCCAGAGACTCTCACGTTCCTGTATGTCTGCTCTTTCTCTTTCTACACTGCATGCATTCAATTAACTTATGCTATGAATGTGGTTAATTTATGGTATGACATAATTGCAGATTTTGGCTCCACTTCCCATTGGATTTGCTGTGTTCTTGGTCCACTTGGCCACCATTCCCATCACAGGAACTGGCATTAACCCTGCTAGGAGTCTGGGAGCAGCCATTATCTACAACAGGGACCATGCATGGGATGACCAAGTATATGTTCTTCCTTTCTTACATAATTTTTTCCAAGACTTGAAATTTTGTTCTGTTCTGATTAGTGATATAATTTCTGGTTGTGTGGTTTTGCAGTGGATTTTCTGGGTTGGACCTTTCATTGGAGCTGCTCTTGCTGCTTTGTATCACCAGATAGTTATCCGAGCCATTCCTTTCAAGGCAAGGGCTTAGGATCTTCATTCTTCATTCTTCCACGTGCTTGCTTCATTTAATTGTTGTTTATGCATCTGCTGTCTGCTTAATTTCCAAATTCATCATGTGAATCTTTTTGTGTTAATGGATCCTTTATGGATGTAAATTATGACCTGGTTGTTACTTCCTTCATATTGTATTTCTCACACTCTCAAACCATCTCTTTTATCTATATTCTTTTATTTTAATGGATTGTTCCTTTATTATCATACTGTCTCAATAGATAAAATAAATATATATAAAGAAAATTCATCTTATTTTTCTCCTATCAGAGAGAGTTTCTCCAAAACGTAATTTATGTACGAAACAAAAGAAGTGCTTATTAAATGTTAGAGGACTTTAAGAATATGTGTTGAAGACTCAGATCTGCACAATGCTATGCAGAAAAGTTATGAATGATATATATTGAAGACAGTTAACCATGATGATGCTTAAAAGTTATGACAAGAAATTTGTAGAAGTTGTTATTAAGGAATTAAATGAACTTCAATCAAAGTTCTTCATTTGCTTTTAGCACCTTTCATTTCAACACTTTAATTCTAACCTTTATCCTTTCAAGAAATGATTTTTCATTTCCATTCAAGCTTTTTTACTTTTGAATCACTTTAACTTTCCAGCATCACTTACATTTGTGTGCCCATTTGCACATCCAATATGTTTCTTCAACGAATTTCGTATACTTTACATGCATTTTAGTTGCTTTTATTTTAACTTGATATCATTTACTTGTTTTCAATTTTCAGTTCTAAAGAAAGTAAAAGTTTCTTCCCTCACATCTAGACCGTGGAAGTATATTTGTTAGTGTAATCGTGGAAATTCATGTTAGGTTAACAACATAAATGACAATTACTCTAGAAGTAATAAATAGTTATGCTTGAATTACATTTGATCATTAGAAATAATTATTCTTAAGAATTTAGTCGGGGTCGATTTCCTAATGTTATCCATAATTAAATCGATTCAATTTGAGGTTTTTGGTCCAGAGTCAGCAAACACTCGTTTTTTAATCTAATTGGAGTGTTTTCAAGGTCAAGCATTGATGAAGACAATTATGTAAAGATTGTTAATTTTGTGAACAAATTTCACTAAAACACTTAACGATTTTGATCTCTTGCTTACTTGGATTTCAATGAAAACCTCATAACAAGTTTGGTTTTTCAAAAAAGATGAGAGTGGATACACATTAAAGATGGTAAAAACCAAAGTGGTAGATTTGGTGAGAGGAGAAGTTGTAATAAAATAACAACACTAAAGTAAATTGGAAAAACTAAATTACCAAAGTACCGTGACCCAAATTATAACAATCAATACTAGATTAATCATTTTTCTGTTTGAGACGTTTTTTAGAATGTATGTATTGTTTCTAGACTTGTCAGACTTGCAAAATATAAAACATGCTTATATATATTTTTAGTCTTGTGGATACTTACGATATTTGAACTTAAAATTTGAACTAGTTACATGCTGAATCTGTAACTACCCTTAAATTATCCTTAACAGTTTCGAAGTCGGTATGGTTTGATGAGTTGATATTTAATAAGTTTCTAGAGCAATCATTACTTTGTCTTTCTCCTCAATTTACAATCTTTTCTCGATAGACTTTTTATAATAAGAGGTAAATAACATGCTTTTAACCAGCTATAGGCTCTTCTAATGAATGAGTTACAGACTCATCTTATAATGCCTTAGGGAATAGGATTTTCAAGCGATATAAGAATTCACCATCAATAACTTTCAGTTTTATCATGATTTTTAATGTTTTAAGTAACTTATTTCTACTTTTCAATGCCCTCAACAATAATAAAATTTTAATAAAACTTATAGAAATCAAATGTTAGGATAATTAAAAACAATGTTTTTTTAAATAAAAATAAAAATAAAAATAAAATTCTTTATTTTTTTATTTTGAAAATAATACAATAGTGTATTGATGAAATAATTTAAAAAAGTAATTTGTTTATTTGGTCAATATAAAATTCCATAAAATAAAATGAGTTGTCTAGATGAAAAAATTTAAAAATGTTAAGATATTTCAATAATTAAAACAATAAAATATAAAATTCACAAAAAAAATAAAATTTTACAAGTTATCAATCCCTCTTTATACACGTTATATATATATATATATTAAATATTATTTAAATATTTAAATTTGAACTAATATTTTTTGTAAATTTAAATTTAAAATACTTATTTTAAAATAAAAATTCTCTCTTAAAAGAAAAACACAATTAATTTATCTAAAAAAATGTGAAATATTTTAATTACTTTATCAAATAAAATATTTAAGAAAAACAATTATAAGTAATTTAAATATCATACAATCATTTAGGTAAAAGTTAAGTTAATAGTGACACCTTCGTTTTAGTCATATAAATTTTATTTTAAATAATACATTTTAAAATAAATAAACTAAATGTATACATCAACGCCAAATAGTTAGAATGATCCACACTACCAACTATTGTTTTGGTTTGTTTAAAAATTAATCGAACCAAAGCTTGATTTTTATTAAGAGATGTAAATCCTGATACTGAAACAACGTATATGTGTCGCCGAAAATTAGAAATAACATTAATCACATTAAATTGTCATTAAAAAATCTCAGCAAAATATTTAGTTACATTAAATATTATTTTTATTAAAAAATGTATCCTTTATTTTAAAAAATATTATATCATCACATTTTTTTACATAACGCAGAGAAAGTTAAGGATTGCAGGTGTGATTTGCAAAAATATGAAGAGTTAATTGTAATTACTTTTAAGTTTTTGAGTATGTGTAAGTTTTATACAGAAATCGGAACTCAACGTGATTTGCGTTTTTGACTTGTTTGGTGTGCGAAAGTAAAAATGTGGTTTCTCGGTTGGAAAGGGGCGTCGGGGTTCTCAGCCACTTCCACAGCCGAACAAGTCACTCAAGGGATTGATGGAACCGCTCTCACCGCCATTGTCACAGGTTTTTCTTCCCTTTTTCCTTTTTATTTTTCTTTACATAAAAATATTCTGTTCTGTGTTTCTGGGTGCTGAGAAAATTGTGTGTTTGTATAATTGGATTTTCCACTTGAAGCAAGTCAACATTTTTAACGTTGTCTGATCGAGAACGCCTTGGTCCACTTTAAACCCTTTTGTGGATGAGACGAATTGAAAGTTGTCAGTGTTATTTTCCTTATGTTGTGTTGTAGTTTAATGATGCATCACTTATGGCTTGTTTCAATGGTAGCATTTTATCTTAGCTTTGTATAAAAATAGCCCCATCGAAGCCACGACACTTTTGATCTCTTAATAAAATACTATGTTACATTATCTGGTATACCATATACTACTACATACAACACAAGATTGTTTAACTTTCTTTGGTTCTGATGGTATCTAGTTTTTCTGAATTGTTGAACACATGAGATCATATATATAAACCATTAAATTAATTTAGTTTAATTTATTTCTCTGGTTTTAAGTATCATGAATGATTCAGTACTTATGTAGTTCATTTTCAGGAGCATCAAGTGGTCTTGGCCTGGAGACCGCCCGTGTTCTTGCATCCCGCGGTGTCCATGTTGTCATGGCAGTAAGGAATGTGGACAGTGGTAATAATGTCAAAGAAACTGTTCTTGAGGAAACTCCCTCGGCTAAAATCGATGTTATGGAGTTAGATCTAAGCTCTTTGGCATCGGTGAGGAAATTTGCAGCAGATTTTAAGTCATCTGGTCTTTCACTCAATATTCTAATGTAAGAGATCTTAACTCTAGTTGTTTTGAGATAACTTGGGTAATGTTTTGTTTGTTTGGCTCCAAGTGGTTGAGTGTGAATGATTGATGACTTTTTGTTATGCTCATATCTATCTGGAAAGATGTTTTTGCCAACTTTTATACTTTCTTGTTTGACAGTGTTTGAGAAACTATACCTGTAAAATTACTTCCTTGTTTTTGTGTGTTGATTGCACACTTAAAGTTGAAACAAATTATAATCTTTTACTGATTTAAAAGTTGAAAAAAATAATATTCTTTCTTTCCCTTAAAGTAACAATGCAGGGGTGATGGCAACTCCATTCATGCTTTCCCAAGACAATATTGAATTGCAGTTTGCGACCAATCATTTAGGTATGTGGGATTTCTCTAACTTCGTTTCTGATAAATTTCTTGGTGTTGTCGTATAATTTTAAAAAATATTTTGAAGATTAATATTTAATACTATTTTGTAGGTCATTTTCTCTTGACAAACCTTTTATTAGAAACAATGAAAAAAACAGTACGAGAATGCAAACAGGAAGGAAGGATAGTTATTCTATCATCAGAGGCACACAGATTTGCATACCGTGAAGGAATTTTGTTTGATATGATCAATGATGAATCAGGGTAACAGTCTGATTGGAATAATAAAATCAATGGCAAACCTTTTCCCCGTTTGCTACAAAGCTTTTGCTATAAAACAAATCATAATAAATGTATATACTATTCATATCCATTGTTGAGTTCCAAAAATTGCATAATTTCCACCTCTATCTGTTTTTTATCAGGTACAACAGTTATTTTGCTTATGGACAATCAAAACTTGCTAACATTCTGCATGCAAAGGAGCTTGCAAGGCGCTTGAAGGTATTATATTCATTAAAAATCACCTCCAAGTTATGGAATTTCATTGTTTCCACTTTATTTACTGCAATATTTAGTGTTCTATGTTTGTAAATAGTCTGCTTCAGTAATGGATTTTTCAATCCTTTTGGTCTTTTGACTAACGGTTGGTTTTAGTTTGATGTAACCCTAGCATGTTTCCTTTGTTCAGGAAGAAGGAGTGGAAATAACTGTCAACTCCCTTCATCCTGGATCAATTGTTACAAATATTCTGCGATACCATGGTTATGTTAATGGTTAGTATCTATATGTCATTCAATTAATGTGTTTATTATAGTATCCTTGATTTTGGAAATAGGTCTCATGACCGGTTTCCCAAATATTAGACATAGTTATATGACTGATCTAAATAATCCATATCAATATGCTTAC